>Ga0181595_10004304_pt1 | contig 13139 bp, 7 predicted proteins | sample 041ome_7_FD_145604 | JGI IMG/M metagenome (GOLD analysis project Ga0181595, IMG submission 145604) | Coastal salt marsh microbial communities from the Groves Creek Marsh, Skidaway Island, Georgia - 041401AS metaG (spades assembly) | ecosystem: Environmental > Aquatic > Marine > Intertidal zone >...
TGATACTTATCACGCGTTGATCGATGGTCGGCACTAATATGTAATATGTAATATGACAGTTGAGTTCTCAAATTTCATCCATTTTTTTCACTCCACCCTGCTTCACTAAAAACACGTATACATTAAATTAATAAAAATGGGTTGCGTCTCGTCCTCTCCGACTACGAAGAACGGTGAAGGTGGTGGTGCCTCTTCTTCGGGAAAGAGCAGGTTCACCCAGACAACGCTAACAACAGAGTCGGCTTTGGGTGAGCGCACGTCGTCGTCGTCCTCCTCTAGGGAAGATGTTCTCCACGCTTTGGGAACGACGACAACGGTTTCCAATCCCTCGTCTGCGTCGGATCGGAAGAGCGGGAACTCGAGCAGCACGAACAGCGAAAAGAACAACAACGCGAAGAATACGAAGAATAAGAAGAACAAACAGCAGCAGGAGCAGCAGCAGCAACCACCGCAACAACAACAGAGACGAGGGATATTAAAAAGCGCGAGTCACGATCGGTTCCAAAATCAAACGCCGCCTCCGTCGCCAAATTACGAGTTTTTATTGTCCAACGCGGTGAGTTTGCGGGAGGACGATACCTTGAGCATGAGCAACGCGAGTCGATTGAAGAAAGCTGGGAGCGCCGGGGCGTTACAGATTGACCTCTCTCGAGTGCACGAGAACGATAGGAATGGCAGTAGTAGTAATAATAATAACAACAACTCCGTTGATGAGATGACGACGACGAGCGGCGCGTCCAGTCCGGAGAGAAATACCGAGTCGAACATTTTCTCGAGACTCCCTCCGTCGCCGACGGGGACGAAAAGTGGCGTGAAGCGGATATCGTTCGCGACAGATTTAGTGGACGTGATGGAAGACGACTCGCTGGTGGAGGAAGAGGAAGAGGAGAAGACGAGGCACTGGTCGACGAGTTTATTTCGAGGGAGTAAGAGAGATAGCGAGGATTTAGCGGAGGAGATTGCAAACGTGAAGAGAGGAGGAGGCGGAGGGAATAGTAATAGTAACAGTAATAAGACTCTTGGATCGAAGAATAACGGCGGTGGTGGCATTATTAATGTCGATAATTCGTTCTCGTCGGAAGATATCGACGTTTCGAAAATGTTTGAAAACGAGGACACGGAAAACAGCGGAGGAACCGATACCGCCGGCGGTAACTTTGAAGATGAAGACTACGAGGAAGAAGAATATTGGTTTCACGGGATTTCTGTGAGTACGCAGAGAGCACGGTCGGAGGTGTTGCACGCGCGATTGCAAGCCGCGGAAGGCGAGACGGAACGTTTGCGGGAGAACTCGAACGATAGTAGGAAAAAATTAGTGGAATTGATCATCTCGACTGGAATCACTCGGGAAGAGTTGCAGCCGGAAATTGAAGATTTGAAAGAAGAAATTCGGAAAGGTAAAAAAACGAGACGGACGAGAAGCGTGGAAACGATGGACATTCAAGAGGAGGAGGGAGAGGAGAGGCCGTTCGTATACGACAGCGAGCGAATTTCAAACTTGTTGCACAACTTTTTAGAAAAGATTGAAAGCTACGATTCAACCACCTCCGCGGCGGCGAGCGGAGGTTCCTCTCCAACCAACACCGGTAATGCCACGTCGCCTCCGCGAGAGCGACAGCAACCCGTCGCTTTGACTATTTTGACGCACTGGGCGAGAACCGGCGACGCTGAAGCCGCGTTATCGAGAGCAGAGTTGGAAAAGTCGCGTTTGGCGCACTCGAGCGCAAAATGGACGTTACAATCCGCCATGCAAGCGGTAAAAGATACCATGACGCGAGAAACCGTCGTAAAGGAGAAACTGAAGCGTCGGCAAAAGATTTTGGAGATTGCGACCAGAAGGAGAGAGTTAGCGAACGAAGATTTAAAAACGGCCGAGAATCGATTGGAGCGCGCGCAAGAAATTCGAACAGATATGAACGTCGCACTGGCGAAAGCCGTCGGAGATTTTGAAACTTCCAAAGCCGCTCTGGTATTGTGGAAGAAAAGGCGCAACGGCGCCATGATGACGTTTAAAGATGCCATTAACGAACTGACTGAGGAAACGGTCATTGAAGTTAATTCTAAAACAAAAGAGTTTGTCACCAGAGCGACGAAAGCGTCCGAGGCGTTATCCTTAGCGTACACTGCGTTAGGCAGTCGATTACAAAGAGCACTGGATGAAGGTTCGAGGCATCGCCCAGAGCCAAAAGACGAACAAAATTCGCGCGCGTTGAACAACGACGCTCGAGCGGCATTCGTTGCGCACAATCGCGCGGAGCAAGCCATGAACGCGCCAATTTCATTACATTTTGCCAAACTCAACGCGTTAGAATCCTCTACCAGACACTTGTTAGCCGAGTGCGAAGAGGAGGTCACCAAAGGCATCTCGCAATTTTACGAAGCCTTTCGCGTTGAACGAGAAGCGAGAGAGAAATCGGAAACGGCAAACTTGGACGCGAAGATTTGCGAGACGACTTTAGAAGTTGCGCAGTCGTACGCGCGAACCGCGGACAGAGCGTACGACGACGCTTTGTATTTCGCGCAAAGTACCATGGAACAAGAAATTCAAGAAGTAAACGAAGCTATGATTGTGACCAAACGTCGATTGGAGGAAGCGAGAGAACACGAGCGTTCAGCGCAAGCGCAATTGTCCGAATCGATTGCGAAATGGGGTAAAAAGAAAGCGCTGATGGGTAAAGATAACGCCAAATCTCCATGGAGAGCTGTCACGAGAGCAGTGAACGACGTTCACGATCTTTCCACCGTCATCCGTGGACGAGAGATGATTGCAAAACCCGAGGACGACAAGGTATCGTTTCCCGTGCATTATTTGAAGGACGAAGACGGGGTCATGAAGACGCAACTGAGCATGGAAAGCATTCCGGAAATGCACAACAACTCAAACGTTTCGTTCAACATTTCCGAAAGTCTTTTACACAGGTCGATTTCCAACAACAGTAATAACGCTTTGTTAGCCATGCAACAACTCCAAAGCGGCTCTTCTTCTGCAGCTGCTGCAGCCGCTGCGAGTGGAGAACAAGGCGTCAACGGTTTGACGCTTCAACAGACGGACTCGCAAGCGTCCATCGCCTCCACCAACTCCGACCTCGAAAATCTCATGCAAACGTTATCGGGTGGGAGTTTAACCGCACCGGAAGCAAAGAAAAGAGCGACTGTGCTCGATACAATAGATAAGCAAGCGGTGGAATTCAAGAACGAAGCGGATGTAGTTCGCGCGACGCGCTTGGTCGAATTGAAAGCTCGAGAATCGGTTGAAGATTTTAGCGGGCACGCTCATCAAACCGGTACGTTCTATTGAAATTGGTTGCATCTATTGTGTGCATAGCCTTATAATTGTGTGTGTGTGTATATATATATATCATTTCCCTTTCTTTTTCTCGCATCATAAATATGTGCGCATGAACGTGCACACACACTCTCCCTTCTTCATCTTATTATAACAATTACGCTTTGATGTCAAAAGCCACGCCAGTCTTGTACGTCTTGCTCGCCAAGTGCGCTTGCACCACCACGTTCGCTTTCGCGCCGTCGCAAATCGAAAGCTCCTTCGCCAAATCCACCGTGCCTTGGCTGTTGTACACCGCGCGCGCCCCGGAGTTGGAGTTTTGCAAACCAACCGCGTACGCCAAACTCCCCGAACTTCTCCCGACGACGCACTCAATCGCACCGTTCACGTCTGAATTTAACTTTGAGCTCATTCCAAACTTTAACCGGTCGAGACCGTTATCGGCGGCTAAGGCGTAGGTGGTATCGCCTTGGCATTTTTGCAAGGCGACGCCGTACGACTGCACTTGCCCTGAGGTTGTCACCGTGCCATCCACACCAACGACCGTCCCGTTGCCCAGAATATCCGAACACACGTTCACAGATATCGCGTTTGGCGACGGTAACGCCATTTCGCACTTGACGCCAACGCCTCCGGTTGCGTATTGCGCGCACGCTTTTTCCAGAACGTTCGCTTTCAACGCACCAATTTTGCACACGTCCCCGGTTTTCAATTCAACCTTCATCCCGTTCAAAAGAACATCCGTCGCCGTCAACGTCGCCAAAACTGTTTTCACGTTCGCGTCTAAAACGATGTCCGCTTTGATGCCATCGACGACATCTCGCGAGATGGTCGTTTTATTGCTCAACGAGGAAGTGTTGGTGCTGATGAGAGTTTCCGATTTCGTCCCATTCGCGGTGCTGTTGATGGTAATTTTATCGCTCAATTTCAAATCTTTCGTGAGGACGTTGGAGATGGATTTGCCGATTTCGGAGAAATACGTCGTCATTTTATTATAATAGAGTAATAATAACGTGAAGAATAAGACTTCTTAGCAAGTCAGATGGATTTTGCGCTCTCGTTTGATGCGATAGAGAAGAAGCAAAAGAGAGAGAAAAGTGGGGAATTATTGCTGAGTCATAAAAAATAGAGACCCCTTCAAAGGGGGAAAACAGTCAAGTCCTCTCGATTTTTCCGTCGCGTGACGTAAATACCGCTTTTCAAATTCGCAGAGGTAGATGATATGTGATGTATGTATAGTAAAGTGTAATAAATTAAAAGTAATCTCCTCTCGTTGTTTTCGAGCGATGATTTTATGTTCTATGTTTGTTCTGGTGTTATAGTAGTACGTGAGGTACTTTCTTCTCGCGGCTTTGAAATATCTCTGGTATCTTTATCTTCGTCCGGGTCCCGCTCCCGCGCCGTAATAGCCTCGGCTCACCGGCGGAGTCGTTCCGTATTGCTGCGAGGAGTACTCTCGAGTGGTGGTTTGACCGCCTTTCGTTTCCGAACTTTCTCTGTACAACGGCCTGCTCTCGTCGTTGTTGTTCGTTCCACCCCCGTAACCCCCGCTACTTCTATTGTTCTTTTGTCTCAATCGATACCGAACGAAGCGTCGGTACATCGAGCGCAAGACCAAGTAGATGATAACGACAGCTAAGCCACCCATGATGGCACCGGTGATACCGTCGGATTCGCTAATGGTCAAATGAAACGTGTCCACGAGCCAGTCACGGAGGCCTTCGAAGGCAAACTCGATTTTGTTGGCGGTCCAGTGGATGGCGTTGCGCACCGGTTCCGGGAGGAAGCTAAAGAATTCGTCGTATTTGTTCTTCCGTTGTTCGATTAAGGTAACATCGACATCCGAAGCTAAAGCCGGGGCGCCAGTCGCTTGGAGTCGAGCGACTATGGCGCCGAGGACGTCTGGGTCGGAGAAGCGTTCAGCGATGAGAAGCTCTTTCGAGTCCACGTCGTCGGTTAAGACAACCATGCGGATTTCCGTGGCAGTTTCTCCATCAGTCGCAGCGGTCGCAGTAGTTGTTTCTTCGGTGGTGGATGCGGCGAAGTTTTTGGATTTAGCCATAGCCATAGGTTTTGCACCTGCTGGTTTTGCGGAGGATGAAGAAACCTTGTCCTTGTTCGTCAAAGACATCTTCATCGAGGACGTAGTCGGAAGCGCAAACGACTTCGAAGTGCTCTTTCGGTTCGCCACGGCAGCGTTCAAAGTCGCATCTTTCTTTGCTTTCACTTTCTTGATGTACTCGTTCAAGTAGTCTCTGTCGTCATCGTTCGTCTTTTCCTTGAGCGCCTTTCTCGGACCGCTGGAAGACGACGACGACGAAGTAGAAGCGCCAAGCTCGGGTCTAGATTGCGCCAAACCGAGCGCGGCGGCGTGGCGTGCAATAGATCGGCTTCTCAACACCGCTTCTTTCGCTCTCGATTTGACATCTGCTGCGCCATCCTTCGGTGCTTTCGCCAGGGTTGCTTCTTCGCCGATGACGGAATCGCGAACGGAAACGAGGACGACATCTTCAAGATTAGCGTCCACTGCCTCGGCAAACACGCCCTTTGCGGCGATTTCGTCCGCCTCGGTAAAGTTCGCCGCCGTAACGCCTTTCAAAAGAAGCTTGGTTTCTACGGCTTTACCTTCGTCGACGGCGAGCAACGCAGCTGAGATCTCATCGATCGATTCTTGCACCGGATACGACTCGCCCGTTTTGACTCCTTTCGCTTCCGATTCGCGAATAAGGTCGATGCCTTTCGACGCGCTGACATCGACTTCAACAACTGGGTCGTTAAGATCAACGACGCTGTTCGTGTCTCGATTCTTCATAGTCGTTACGACGGCTTTGTCTTCGTTCGCATTCGTCATGGCGTCTGCAACCGCCGCCGGCGTACCCGCTGGCACTTCAACTTCTTCGTCGTTGCCGGAGAAGTTTAAGATGCTGCTCGAATCATCGTCGTCGCTGCTGCTGCTGCTGCTGCTGCTACTCGAAGTCGTCGAGGACGAGGACGACGAGGACGAAGTGGACGTGTACTTAGACGAAGGAGAAGAAGTGTAACTCGAAACGCTCGAGCTCGAATCCGTCGGAAACGAAACTTCAGACTTCAACACAGTTTGCACCTCGTTCTCGCTGTCTTCTGCCGTCGAGGCGAGATCTTCGTCGCGAGTGTCTTGGTCATCGATAACCTCTTTCAACACTTCTTTCGATTCTTCGATGGCTTCATCGATGTCCTCGACGGTCGCGGCTTTGTTAGTGTACGGCGTACCCGTGGCGTCGAGGTTTTCCTTCTCAGCCTCGATTTCCTCGGCGCGGTGTTGCAAGTTCTCCTCTTGGAGCTTAAACACTTCACTCATGGCGTTCGCTTCTTCGACCAACTCGATCTTCTTGTTGAGCAAGTCCAACTCCGCCAACTTGGCTTGTCTTTCATCCATGTCGTCGACGGTTGCGCCGAGCGTTTGAATCTCTTCAATCAACTTCTCCTTTTCGGCGTCGTAGGAAGACAACTGCATTTGCAAACGCGAATTCTCCGCCGCTAACACTTCTTTCTCGGAACTAACTTGCGCTTCTTCGCTTTGCACTTGGCTGATTGTGACCTTATCCGTCGTAATCTCCGCATTTGCGTCGTCCAATTGCTTGGATAAGTCTTCGACGTCGTCTTTGTAGTTCTCGGCGTCGTCCTTCGCGCCCTTGTAGTCGGAATACACCTCATCAATCTGCCCTTTGGCTTCGTCCAACTCGTCGTCTTTGTCCTCTAAAGCAGCTTCGGCTTCTTCCAACTTGGATTGCAACTCTTCAATCTGCGAGGCTAACTCTTCTGCTTCGGAGGTGTCCGGCTGCGGCACACCCGCGGCGTCTGCTTTCACCGCCTCAGACGCATCGTTCAACTCGCTCATTTTGACCGCCAACTCTTTGTACTCTGATGAGCTGGAAGACATCTTCGACATCGCGTTTAACACTTCCGTTTGCTCCGTCATGATTTCATTTTGCGCGTTGATTGCTTCCAACTTCGTTGTCAACTTTTCCAACTTATCCTCCAACTCCGGTTCCGTCAGCGGCTCTTCCGGTTGAATCGCGTCCAGCTTGGTTTCCGTGAGCATCTTTTCCTGTTCCGCGATGCGAATCTCTTGTTCGATTTGCTCGACTCTGTTTTGCGCTTCCTCGATCGCGACTTGCTCCTCCAAAGTGTTGTTTTCGTCCTTGACGTCTTCCAACTCCTCTTTGATCTCGTCGCAATCGTCTTGATTCATCCCGGCTTTCGCTTCGCGCGTATCCTTGGGCGTAAATCGGCTCATGATTGAGGCAACTTTCGGTCGCACGGACGTGTGCGACACTGAAAATGGGTTCGTCGCGTACGGGTGCGCGACGGAGACTTTCGACGATGTTGATCGAGTAGCGTAGCCCGTCGACGGTTTACCCGAGGAGGACGAGGCATCGCTCGATCTCGAACTGAACATGTTCGCGTACTTGGCCGCGATTGAGTTCTTGTTCGATGACGCCGATTTACCAGACGTCGACGCGTCGCGACTGTACAGAGATCGAGCCGACGAGGCCAAATCCGAGTGTAAAGACGGGGCCGCCGCCGCCGCCGCCGACGCCGACGACGTAGAAGACGTAGAAGCATACGCAGATGTCGCGCGTGGTCTCAAATACTTTTGCGCAATCGGTGACAACGAACGCATAGAGTGCGAAGTCGTGATCGGCACGTATTTCGACTTTTCCGAAGCCGCCGCAGTGGAAGAAGTAGAATCAATCGAACCCGTCGCTGCAGTTTTCGTCGTCGACGACAAAGACTTCTCCGTCTCTTCGCTCGCCTCTTTCAAAAGCTTCTCGGCTTCGACTTCCATGTTCACGGAAGAAGTTAAAGAAGAAGCTTTGGGTGTGGAGGCGATTGGCTTCGTCTCCACTTTACCTTCCAACTCCTCCCCATTCACCGTCTTCCCAGACTTCAAGGAGGACTTCAAATCCTCCAAAGACGGATCTTCGTCCGCGCGCGCGTCGAGCGCCGTTTTCACCGCCGAGGAGAGATCGCCGCCGCCGGAAGAAGAACCCGAGGAAGACGAAGCAACGCTCGCGGCTTGTGAGCTGCTACTCTTCGCGGAAAAGTACGCGTCCAATGCGTCCTTATCCGAAATACTCTCGTCACTCTTTGTTCCCGACGTAATCGTCTTCGATCCGTCGTCTTCGTTTTTCCGCGACGCTGAAAACTCCACCTTTGTCTTTGCCTCCTCCGCGGTCTCTGCATCATCATTCGACGACTTCTTCTCCTCGGACAACTTCTTCTCCTCGGACGCTTTGTTATTATTACTCGCGTTATCATCGAAATTAAAGTACCCGTCCAGTTTTTTCATCGTCTCGTCCGTCTCTCGATCGTCTCTCGCTCTCTCTTCGTCTCCGTCTCTCGAGAGCGATTCGATCGTCGTCGACCCCAATTTTCCTTCTCCCGCGTTAACTCTCACAGCGGGTGCTTTCGGCGGCACCAAAACATCGCCGAGTTTGCTTTGACTGCGCTGCTCGTATTTCCCTCCTAACGACGCCACGTGGTCGTTTTCTCCTCCTTTCGTCGTGTGCGCGAGCGGAACGTGATGTTCTCTCGCGTTGTTCCTCTTCAAAGACGAGGAAGATGATGATGATGTCGACGACGATGAGCCGCGGACCTGGGTGTCCCCAACACCATGCACGACATCATCGCCCGAGGAACGATGATGTTTTTGCGTTTCTTTCGCCTCCGCGTAAGGAGAAGACAAAGCTAAAGTAAAAACCCCGACCGTTCCAAACGCGAGATTGAGTATCGATGAGGAGGATCTCCTCCTTTTCTTCTCGTTGAGAGACATCTTTAGTAATGTTCTTTTGCGATAGAAAATAATAGCGCGCTTCTTTGGGAGAAAAGAAGAAGTGGTTTTTGAACCCGTCAAAAAAAAAATGTTTAGGGTTTCCAATTTGTGCGTGTTTTTTGCTCTTTTTTGGGAGAAAAATCGAGAGTTTTTTGTAACACGCTCCTCTCACACCACGAGACACACAACAAAAACAGTCTACCATGAGTTCTGCGCTGAGAAGAACCATCAGAGGTAGGATTAAAAGAGTCTTCTTCTCTCGTTGTCACGTTCTCGTTGTCTCTTCTTCTCGTTGTTGTCTCGTATTCTTGTTGTCTTCTTCTTCTTCTTTTGATGATGAAGACGACCGGATAAGTGATTGATGTGGTTTATGTGTCTCATTTTTTCTCATTTTCCCGATCCTCTTTTTCTCTCTCTTCGTTTCCCTTCTGTGGAGAGAGAACGTGCAAATCTATGTATTCTATCCGTGAGAACGCGTCGTCGTCGGTTTGGTGCATATCTCTTTTTGGTATCTCGGGGTATCGTTCGAACGCGAGAGCATTGATTGTACCGAACGCTTTTTACTGACGCTCTCTTTCTCTTTCTCTGATGAACAAACAATACACAGATGTCGCCGCACGAGCAGCGGCGCAAAAAGGAACAAACCCACCAAAAATACCGAGAGGGGCGGCGACCACCTTCACGACTTTTTCTTCCCCGGCGAACGAGAAAGTGGACGCGTATAAAGTCGGCGACTCCACGAACATCAAATGGCACGAAGGTTCCGTGGATGTGCAAACTCGGGAGAAAACTATGGGCCAGAAAGGATGCGTCTTGTGGTTTACCGGTTTGTCCGGCTCCGGGAAGAGCACCGTGGCGTATACGCTCGAGCACGAGTTGTTTAAAAGAGGGAACAAAGTCGTCACTTTGGACGGGGATAACATCCGACACGGATTAAATTCGAACTTAGGTTTTACCGCGGAAGATCGCGAGGAAAATATTCGCCGCATTGGCGAAGTTTCCAAGTTATTCGCGGACGCCGGGATGATTACGTTGGTGTCGTTTATTTCGCCGTATAAGAGAGACCGCTTGAAAGTTCGAGAACGCGTCGGGGATAAGTTTCTCGAAGTGTACATGAAGATTCCGTTGAGCGTGTGCGAAGAACGCGATCCAAAAGGTTTGTATAAAGCCGCTAGAGCTGGGAAAATTAAAGGGTTTACCGGTATCGACGATCCGTACGAGGAGCCGGAAAATGCGGAGATTGAAATGAAGGTTGCCGGGGAAGACGGAGTGTTGGCGCCGCCGCGAGAGATGGCGCAAGAAATGGTCAAGATTTTGGAACAAAAAGGGTTCTTGAGTGCGTAATTTCTTGTTCGTTATTGTTAGTAGAGAGAAGAAGAAGAAGTATACCTACTATCTATATATCTATCTATATATTAAAAGTCAACCTAATGAAAATTGTATACGTACTACGAACTGCCTCATTAGTTTCTCACGAAAGAACTTTGCACCCATCTTCTCCTCATTTCCGTCTCGTCTTTCCTATTCTTGATTATGCGAGCAAACTTCGTGCACTCAATCAAAGAGAAGTGCTTCTTGTTATCGTTGTCATCGCCGCCGCCGCCGCCGCAAAAATCCTCCACTAAACCTTCGTTGCTAAAAAAAATCGAACGCGTTCGATCGCTCCGGACGTAAAAATGGTCGCCCAATTTTTGTCCGTCTCTTCGCGCGTTTTCGAAACGAACTTCCGCTAAATCGCCAACCGCGTAATCTCTGACTAAACATCTACCTTGGCCATTACGTTTTAACGCGTTTGCGATGTTTTCGATGGCATTTTTGACCGTTTCTGGACTCAGCGCCGATAAGACGAAAACGCAAGTGCACACGTCCACCGCATTTTTAGGCACGGCTCCTTTCTCGCACACATCTTCCTTGGTAATGTCACACACGAACTCTCGTATCCTTAACTGGTCTTCTTTTGATAACGTTTCTTCTTTCCGTTTCCTCAAAACCTCGATCGCGTTCGCGGAATAATCGCAACAGTACACCACCGCGGTCGGGTCGTTCTTAATAATCGGAAACGCCGAGTTTCCGACGCCACATCCGAGCTCTAAATAGACCCTGTTTTCCTCCGGCAACGGTTTCACTTCCACTTCATCTTTCGTCGTGCTCTTCATAACTTCGCTCGGCTCTGCCGTCGTCGTGTCAAACTCGTCCACTTCGATGTGTTCCGGCATCGGTTCCTCCGTCTCTCTCCATTCTGGTTTACGAAAACATTCCGGGAACTCGCGGTAAAACCACTCGCGGTCGTTGAAGAAGTTCCCCTTGTGCGTCTTGTAAAACCGGTCCCAGTTCTTCGAGGCTTCTTGCTCGTACTTTTCCACCCAGAACTTTGACGCTTGGAACTTGTCCCGCGCGTAAAACGATTGAGACATCTGCGATTCGTTCGATTCGCGCGAGGTCGTTCGCTCGGCTTCTCTCCAAAACCAAATGCTCCCCCAATACACACACACACACACACACACACACAATCGCTCGTCACTCTACTCACAATAAATCCTCCTCAACGACAGAGGCGCAAACACGTGTGATTATATAGATGCTGACGATTACACCTCTCCTTTCTTCTCCTTCTCTCGCCAAATCTCGCAGCACTTCTCGTATCGGTCGATGCTTTTCCTGCACAACTCAAAGTTCACCGTGGAGCTCGACACCAAAGACTTCGTCGTCGGTAAACTCGCGATGCACTTTTGAATGTTGCACGCCAAAGCTTTGCACTTGATTTCACAAATATCCGCGTCTTTTCGAGGTTTCTTTTTTGATTTTTGGTACACGAACGGCGTGTCGATGGCCATGTATGCGTGGGTGCTTTTGAAGACTTTTCCCGGGAAGAGAAAGGAAAAATGTTGGTGTTGTTTTGTTGCACGAAACGGCTTCAACGTCGCACACAAACGACAGCGTTACAACTGTGCTAAAACAACTATGTAATTCTATTCTACCTATTCAGAGTATATAGTTCTACGTTTTCTATGTGTTCTGTTCTTTTTTTCGATACACGTGACTCTTCGAGACGACGAGGTCCAAGACGACGTCCCACGGATCGAGCGGGATTTCATCCGCGTCGACTATTTGCGCGTCAAACGCGAGTCCGATTTTCACCGCCTCTCTCCCTTTCCCTTCGCTTAAAAACTTATCGTAATACCCTCCACCTCTCCCTAACCGTTTACACGTCTCGTCGAACGCTAAACCAGGTGCGATGACTAAATCTAACTTCTCGTTTTCCTTCAAATCCGCCACGTCTTCGCGCGGCTCGTTCGTCCTCCAATCCAACTCCGTCGGCTCCATAATCCCCATCGTTCGCTTCTCCAAGTCCTTCTCCATATCTCGTACGCGTAAAAACCGAACGTTTGAGTTTTTATCGTCCACGATTGGAACGTACACTTTAACCTTTTCTTCTCCGAATTCGGAAGAAGAGGAATCGAGTGCCTCGCGAATCAACACCGAGCAATCCACCTCGTGTAACTTCGGGTGCGCGATGTACACGCACATCCTTCTCGCGTTTTTAAACGCGTCCAACTCTAACACTTTCTCGCAAATCACTTTCGAATCATCTCGTCTCTTCTTCGTCGTCTCGTCTTCTTCGCGAGAAGAAGAAAAAGTTGCTTTCAATTTCGCTCTCACGCGCGCTCGCAACGTCTGCTTCTTCTCTTTCTGTCCTTCTCTCAAACGATCGTCATCGTCCATCGCAGTCGCCATATATACGGAGGACGAAAAGACGCGCCTTCTCGAAGAGTATCTCGCCGATATGCGAGCCGCGACAAATCGAATTCGCGACGAAAGCATACGCACGGAGAGAGTGTGTGTGTGCTGTAACGAATTTTCCCCCTAAAAGTGGGACTTTCCCTAAAAAGGTCCGCGGGGGCACATTTCGCCTCATTTTTATTCCATCAGTGTCGCGCGTCCTCCGCGGCGGTGCTCTTCTCCGTTCGAGAGAGTGAGACGCTCAAACGGAGCGCGAGAAGAATGGTGTACGCGTATAATTTGCCCGATGTACACGGC
>Ga0181595_10004321_pt1 | contig 13110 bp, 9 predicted proteins | sample 041ome_7_FD_145604 | JGI IMG/M metagenome (GOLD analysis project Ga0181595, IMG submission 145604) | Coastal salt marsh microbial communities from the Groves Creek Marsh, Skidaway Island, Georgia - 041401AS metaG (spades assembly) | ecosystem: Environmental > Aquatic > Marine > Intertidal zone >...
AAGAGAGAGAGAGAGAGAGAGAGAGAGGAGAGAGTTGCATTTCTTGTGAGCGGTTTGGTTAATATTAGGACTACTACACGTGTTCGTATAACTTATAAGATGGGTATTAAAATAACGTTTACGGTTACTTGGTGCTTTCTTTCAAGTACGCGATCAAATCGGCTCTGTCTTGCGGTTTCTTCAAGCCAGCGAAGACCATCTTCGTCCCCGGAATGTACTTCTTCGGGTTCAACAAGTAGTCGTACAACGTCGTCTCGTCCCACTTGACGCCTTTGTTTTTGTTCGCCGCGGAGTAGGCGAAACCTTCCGTGGTGCCGGAAACGCGACCGAAAAGGCCTCCTAAGTTTGGTCCCTGTTGATAAAAAAGATGAAGACACGCGTGAGTCGATGTCGTCGATGATTTACGCATGGTAGAAAGTTCACGTTAGCGAGCGCGGCGCGCTTCTCGGCTGTCTCTCTTGATAACGTTTCACACAAAATCGATCGAGGCGAAAAAAGCAAATCCAATCGCGAAGAAAACGCGTCCGGGACGGCCAGATCTGATCGTCTCGACGACAAAAAATGCCATTCGAGCGCACACAAACGACACTCTTCAACGTTCCACGGCGCAGTTTGCACATTCAATGATATCTACATCTCGTACCTGTTTGTGTCCTCCCCCCGGTTCTGCGACGTGGCACTGCGCGCACTTCGTCTTGAAAATCTTCGCGCCTGTGTTGTTGTTGTTGTTATTGTTTAGAAGAGAGAGAGAGAGGAGAAAATGCGTCAGTAAATAGTATCACACACACACACACACACGCAAGAGAAAAGAGAACGAAAGAAAGATGGTGATGACGTACCCTTCGCGACGTCACCGGCTGGAGCTTCTGCAAAACTTGCCATTTCTACTCTTTCTGTGTTTTTTTTTTTGTGCGGGGTGGTTTCTCTCTCGATTTTTGGGCGGCCACAAAAAGCCAGGGCTCGCTTGGCGGCGTCTCTCTCTCTCTTTTTTTGGGGGTTGTTTGGAGATCTTTTCTCTCTGGTGTCTGGGCGCGTAAATGTTAACAAAAACAGAACAACAGAACACACGATTCGGCAAACAACGACAACAACAACAACAACACTCATTTACACTTTTATATAACACGTGCGCGCGCGCGGACAAACGCACTAACTTTTGGGTGATATTAACAGTAATAAACAACGAGAGACGATTAAAAATAATGTCTTCGTCGAAAGCGGCGGCTGGCGTGGACAACACGACGAGAAAAAAATGGGACAAAGCCGAGTACGCCGCGAAAGCGTTGCAACGCGTCGAGGATGAGAAGAAACCGAAAGCGTCGGATTATGGTTTAGTCGTCAAACAACCTCTGACGAGAGAGAATATGATTCAGAGAGATTTTAAGAAAGATTTAGAGAGTAAAGTAGGGACGGTGACTTTGGTGAATCCAAACACCGGGGAAGGGTCCGGGTTCCGGTGTAAAGAAACCGGAGTGATTTTACACGATTCGTTGAGTTATTTAGACCACATCAACTCGAAGAAGACGCAACGCGAACGAGGGATATCGATACACGCGGAGAGGTCGACGGTGGAACAAGTGAGAAATAGATTTGCGGTGCACAAGAAGAGGAAGGAAATGATCAAGAGAGGGGAAAATCCAGACGAAGGCATCGATACGGAGACAGATTTGGTGAAGAGGATTGAACACGCGACGAATAAAGAACGAGAGGAAGCCGAGGCGAAGAGAGAGAGAAAACGGTTGAAGAAAGAGGCGAAAAAATTGGGAAAGACGAAAGAGGAGGTGGAGAAGACCGTGGAGGAGGAAGAGATGATGAAAGCGATGGGTTTCAGCGGATTCGGAGGAGGTTAAAAAAATGAGAGTAAAGTAGTTGTCATAGTAGTCGTCATAGTAGAAGTGTAGCAGTGAAAATATGTTAAGTTGACGTAGAAAACGTGCCGTAAATGATGCGTTTTTATCATCGCGCGAGTGTGACGAAGAACTAAACTTATTCGTTGATATTATATCATCATAATCTCACAGACGCTCGTCGCGGACGTGGTGACTGCCTCTCAGACAGTCCCGTCTCATCTTCTCGAACACGTTTCGAACGATCAACGGATCGTCCGTGACTATGCCGTCGATGTTGTTGTTCGCCAACTTCCGCACTCTTCGAGCGTCGCTTACGGTCCAAGCGAATGTCTTTAAACCTAACTTTTCGCTCGCATCTCGGACGAGTTTCTCTTCCTCGGCCATTTCCGATTGAATAGCCACGCAGTACGCGCCTAAAGGTCTGTTTGTGCTCAATTCGTGGTACCCTTCGTCTCTCAACGCTCGAGAGAAATTCGCCACCGTGTACCCGACTTTGTGCTTACCGCCGTCGAATTCTATGAATTTCCTCAACATCGCGTCGGTTTTCCCCCAGAACACGCACTCTTCACAGCTCCTCTTACTATTATGCTTATTACTATTGCTACCTCTACCACCCCCGTTATGATTATTGCTACTATCGTCTGCGAAAACAGTCTCGAGTATCTGTTCCGGTAATCCCGACCATCCCGCTTTCGGGTCATCCTTCACGTCAATCGTGACTTGCTTAAACCCTCTGTTTACGACTTGGTCCACAACCTCTCTGAACGTGGATATCCAAACCCCTTTTTTCTTCGCGTGCATTCGTATGACGTCTAAAGTCACGTCCTGAACTCTTTCAAACTTATTGTTCGTAATCGTTTTTAGCTCTCGCGAGTGTAAACACACCAACTCGTTATCTCGCGTTCTCGAAACATCCACCTCAACGCACTCGAATCCTTCCCTACTCGCGGCGACGAACGCAGATACGGTGTTTGGAAACGAAGCACCTCTTTCCTGCCCGACGCCGCCGTGTAATCCTCCGTGCGCGCAAATCAAAGGCATGCGTTCGTTCCTCTCTTCGCAAAACTTCCTCGAGACGTGTTTATCGCGATGGTCGATGTGCGTTTGGTGCGTAAACTGATCCAAAGTTCTCATGGTAAACCACAACGACACGATTGAAAACAAGAGTAAAACCCCGCCCGGCCCTCTCAACCAGCTCGATAAAAATCTCGGCGTTTGAAACCCGTCTTGACGATCGTCTCTCGCCAACAGTGGACGATATCTCCTCGGCTGGCGTCCAAAACCGACGCTTCTTTCTCGTCGTCGCTGATAGTCGTCGAAAAATCGTCTGGATTGATTCAGAATACCCCTCGGGCTGATTAAAGCCACGCCTCGAGCGAACGCGGACGGAGAAGACGAAGACAGAGGTCTGTTACCAGAAGGAGGGTACCCGGACGACGACGACGACGACGACGGTTGTCGCCCTCCTCCTCCTCCTCCTCGTTGTCGTTGTCTCTGGCTCCCCGGATACATTTTCTCTTTTTTTCTAATTCATGCTCAGAAATCTCTCTCTCTCTCTTCGTCTTCAACGAAATCGCGACGAAGTTGCTGTCATCGTCGTCATCATCCGAGAGCGTCTGGCCTTCGTTCGGATGGTTTTACGTTTTTTTTATCATGTACATATATATCTTGCACGGGTGCTACGCTACTCTTTTTCTCTCTGTCTTTCTCAAGTTTGCTCCCTCTCCCAGCCTGTTTTTTTTTGAAGCCGAGGAGGAAGAGGAAATTTTTGGGATTTTGGCATCAAAAAGGAAAAAAAGTGAGCACGCGTAAAATAAAGAGACGTACGTCACGCTTATTTATTGCGCTCTCGGGTCGTCGTCGTCGTCAAAAAATGAAACGCGCGGCTGCAGCGACGACACGAAACGCGATGACGCGTTCGTTCGCGAGAACTTCTTCTTCTTCTTCTTCTTCTTCGAGCGCTACTATTAGTGATGCTACCGTCGTTCGTTCTTCTGGTTTGTTTAGTAATAATCTGACGAAGATGAACACGAAAAACAGAGAAGACGTGGCAAAGAGGCAACGAGGTGGGAGTCGGTTTTCTTCTTCGACGAGTGGTTTTGGTGTCGCAGACGAAGCGATGCGGATGGGAAAAAAGAAGACGACGACGATTTTATACACCACGACGCACGAAAGGCTCACGATTGAGAGATTTTTGTCGGAAAAAGAAGACGAAGTTTCCGTCTCGGTCGCGGTGAGCGACTTTGGATTCGATAAAATCGGAGACGTGTTGGCGATTGAAAAAAAAGCTGAGAAGGAGGCGCCTAAAACATTTATAAAAAACGAAACGTCGTTGGCCACTTTGAAATGGTCTGGATTTCACAGAACAGCAGCGGACGAGTTATACCACAGCTTATGGAGCAACGTGAACGGAGTCAGAGATTTGAAGTTGCCGTTCAGGGTCAGAAATGTTCGATTTAACGACGAGATGGTTCAAGAGGCGTATAAACTGTGCGTGCCAAACGCGAATATTTTAGAGTGCAAAGCCATAGGAGAAGAAGTGAAAAACTGCTCGGATTTAATGAACGAAAGTGAATACGAAAAGTTCGTCGATCGCGAGTTGGAGGAGGAAGAGAACGCGTCGTATAAAAGTTATCCATAAAATGTTTAGTGTGGATTGTAAATAGCAGAGAGCCCGAGAAAGAGATGTTTTTGCGCGGCGTGAACTTTATTATTTTTTATATAGCGGCTTGTTTGTAATTATATATGTACGTATATATCTAAAGCTGAGTTCACTTCGTCTTCCTTTTCTTGGAAGCCGGCGATGGCGATGACGCCTTCGCTTTCGTCTTACCAAGCCGTGGCGATTCGACCGCTTTCGTAATCTCCACCCCTTCTTCGACAATCTCTATATCCGATTGGCTCGCTTCGTCTTCATCTTTCTTCTCTTCTTCACCTTCGGCGACTTTTGGCGTTTCGCCTCTCAATTCAAAACCTTCCGGAAATGCGTCCTCGTCAAACTTTTCTAAATCTTGATGCACGACGACCAAGTCAAACTTCAACTCTTGACTGTTATCGTCGACGCATAAAATGCCGCCAGATTCCAAGCCTAAATCTTGTAAAGTTCTTTTCCCAGTTTCAGCGTACGTCTCCACCTCGTCTTCATCCAAATCCTCCCCTTCCTCGTGTAACATCTCGTCACCTTTCAAAACGGTCGGTTCGTTCGTGTTCAACTTCCTCTTCAAAACTTTCGAGACGACGTCGGCTAAGGTTGTCTTGGACATGTCGCAACACAATTCCGCGCGGGCGTTTGCGCAGACGACGCATTTTGGATTTTGCTCGTCTGGCGCGAGAGGTTGCAACAGCTGTCGCCCGGCGTTAAAGTTCCCAACAAATGTGTATCTAGAGTTTGCCAGTTTAATCAATCTATCGTTTTTGCCCTCTTCTTCTTGTTCACCAAGATGTTTTTGCGCGTTCAAAATCTTCAACGCTTCGATGACGATCAATCCGGAAACGATGGCGTTGGTCGTAGCTACCGCGTGGACGATATTCCCAGCCACACCTTTCGCGTCGAATCTAGACATATATTCGATGTCGTAATTTGCGCATCTCAATTGAGCCGTGGCAGTGACAAACGCCACCGCGTCGTCGTCGTCCTTATCAAACTCGCTCGCTCGGTCGCCTTTTTCAAACAACTTCCCGGCGGACCGAACGAAAATTTCCGCCGCTTCCTCCATCGTCCACTTCTTATGCGCGTCACCGTACCCCGCCGACGTCGAATCTTCGTTCACTTTATTCAACAACATCTCCGAATCCAGCGCCATCGGTTTCTTATCTCTGTTCGCCCACATGTCTTCTCTCTCCAACAAATCCTTGATTTTCTTTTCGAAAACGTACGCGAACACTCGCTTCGCGAACGCCGTTCCAGCCTCGTTCTCTTTCCTCGTGAACGCATCTCGCGCTTCCTCCTCGTCCAAGTCGCTCGGATCCTCTTTATTCGCTCCAAACAATCTCGGAAATAGCAAATCCGTCGCAAAAACGATCGTATGCACGAACGTGCTCGGCGTATCCCTCAAAGTACAAATCGGAAACGACTTAGGCACCGGTTTAGGCGCGCACTCGAAACAGGAACAATACTTCCCGCGCACGTGCACCGTCACTTGACCTTTATACCCAGTCGTCCCAGACTCAACCAACGGGACGTTCGCGGATAAGCACAATCGATTGACGTGCCTTCTCGCTTCCAGATTATCCAAGCCGTTGAGCACGATGTCAAATTTTTTGAAAAACTCCAACCCAAATCGTTCCTCCTTGATGTTCCCGGTATACGCTTCGATGTTTATCGACCCTGGTTTCGCGAATTTCTCCACGCTCTCTTTCGCCACTTGACTTTTGCTCATTCCGACGTGTTTCTTCCTGAACAAGAATTGCCGGTTTAGGTTCGACACGTCGATGGTGTCCAAATCTATGATGGAAATGTTTCGGAAACCAGTCAAGGCGAGTGTTTTTATCAGTTCACATCCGATGCCACCGGCGCCAACCATGAGAATGTTTTTAGATAAAGTCTCTTCGTCCGTGGACGAGGAGACGTTTGGAGCGAGAGGAGAAGTCATTTCACTCGGATTTCTGATGAAAATGATGCCTTTTACGAAATGCGTTTTCTTTTGCGCTCGCGCTTCGTGAAAGAACGACGCGAGTGAAAGAGTAGAGAAAAAAGCGCATCAAAACGAAGGATTTCAAAAATTTTCAGCTGCTTTAATACTTCTACTACACGGGCGTTATTATTCTCTCTACATATCTAACGGCCTCTCGCTGGCGCGAATGGCTTTGGACACCCCCGTTCTACACGCTAAGTACTTTTCTAAGTGTTTCAAGACCGCGCTGGCGTCTTTTAAGGAGTATTTGCCGCGCTTCCAGGTTTTATAAAAGATGTTCCACACGCCGACGTAATAACTGTCGAGGCAATCCCAGACGGAGTTGAACTTGGAATTGCGGTCGTTTATGTGGTCGTTTAAAAAACCATTTTCGAGAACCCGGATGGACCAGCTGGTGAAAGTGACACCTAACGCGCACATTGGGAACTGTTGACCTGGGCAGCGAGAAAGTCGGTGGACAGCCACGGCGTTACGGCCGAGCGTGACGCCGTTGTTGCTCGCGTTCCCGTTCACGCTCGTCCCCGCAGAAGGTGGCGCGTTAAACAACACGAACGACACCATGTTCGCTACGGCTAACGCCCCACACGCTCGCACGTCCGTGCTCGGGTCTTCGCCTTGAAAACCAATCTTTTCCCAATGTTTTCCGACGGCGTCGATTTCCTCCTCGCGATAGTCTCCCGTAAGTTTCGCGTAAATCGTCAACACCATTTTCCGGTGCATTTCGTCCGCTCCCTCTGACTCTGACGCATCCTTCTCTCCTATGTTTTCTTCTTTATCCTTTCCCTCTTTACCACATGTATCACCGCTATCGTTCGTTTGCTTCTTTTTCTTCATCCTCCGGTTCCATTTTAATGGCATTTTGCTCAGCGCTAATATCCTCTCCCGTTCGTCCAACAACCGATGGCTTTGCAACGGTTTTATCTGTCCTTTAAACGCGCTCATAAACCTGTCTCGTTTGCTCCTGGGCGGTTGTTGCAACCGTTGCATCACCTGCGGCGAAGAAGAAGACGGAGAAGTCGTCGTCGTCGTCCTTGTTGTTGTTGGAGGAGTCGTCGGTCTCGCGCTGTTGTTAGCGTTGATGTCGTTCTTCGCCATCGACTCCGCTCTTTCCACGAGTTCGTTCGTGAAGTCGCACTCCGAGACGAAGTAGTCGAGCATCTCTCTCCTCGATTTGAGGAGAAACTTTGAAAAGAAGTCGTCGTCGTTTTGGTCGTTGCTGACGTTGCTTTCGTTCTTCGCGACGACGATCGTTCGCTCGTCGTCACCGATAATAAAAGCACCAGTCGCCGCCAAAGCTTTTGGTTCTCGCTCCAAAGCTTCCATCATGTTTTGACGCGTGGACGTGCACTTCATCACGCGCGAGAAAGAGTACGAGAGTTTGAGGTGTGGGGAAACTTTTTTGGTGCGAACAAAATACAAATTTGCGCATTTGTTGTAAAACACGCGCGCGCGCGATGTCGTCGACGCGTGACACGGGGCGTCGACGTCCCCCGCGTTCCGCGAAGAAGAAGAACAGGTATTCTTCTTCTTCTTCTTCTTCGTGTTTTTCTTTTTTGTCGTCTTTTTATCGGCGACGGCGAGTTCTCGTGCTTCTTTGCGCGCTGTCGGTGGTGTGTTCAAAGTCTGCGCGATTTTATTACACCTTCTTCTCCTCCTCCTCCTCGACGACGACGACTATTGTCTCGAGAGATTTGGACGATGACGATGGCGGCGTCGGCGTCGGCGACAGAGGAGTGACGAATTCTGCTGCTGACGATGGTAACAACGAAGAAACGGAAAAAGTATTCGGCGATTTGCGCGAAAGTGATTTAGATACGCCCATGGCGCGAATGCGTCGGGAAGCGCTTCAACAACGAGAAGGAGATAAAGACGAAATCGCACTTCGAACGACGACGACGATATCGAAAAGTGTTTTGGAGAAGATGAAAGACTTGCGTTCGATGGATGTGTTGAGTCAAAGGAGTAAAAGTAGTAGTGGTGGTGGTGATAGTAACAACAACAACAATCGCAAGAAGAAACAGTACGAAACGTGCGCTTTAGTCGGCACGGCGGCTATCGTGACGGACGCGCAGAGAGGCGGCGAGATTGACGCGAACGACGCGGTGTTTCGGACGGACGATGCGCCGACGAAAAGGTACGAACAGTTTGTTGGGAGGAGAGCGACGTATAGGATTGTGAGCGGTAGTGGAGATGGTAGCAGTAGTAGTTCTCGAGCGTCGGCGTCATCGTTTTTCGAGGACATCGTTTCGTCTGGAGATGCCATTAAAGAAAAATCAATCGTTACAACAACACCGACGACAGTCACGTCTTCTTCGATGGAAGGCGAAAGTGAGGATGAAAACGCGGGGAGTAACGGCGACGAAAGCGAAGAACAAAAAGTGACGATGAAATACACGTCGCCGTTTGCTAAATATTTAGTCGCTCTGGACGACGTCGCGAAGGAGAAAATTCGTGACGCTTTATCCTTGACCGACGAAGGAAATGACGATGACAACACCGACGACAGGGAAGGAGAGCAACTCACGCGCGCTATCGCTTTAGACGCTTCTTTCGCCGAAGCCATCCGCGAAGCGTACGCCACGGCCGGAAAGTCTCTCAACGACCTCGGCGAAAACTTTAAAGTCCGCCAAACGCCTCCAGTCGGCGCTTTCGCGCTCTTCTTCGCCCTCTCCAAATGCACTCGTCTCTCCTTGTACGGCTTCCCGTCGCCGGATTCCAACCGGTTAGAAACGCAGCCGTATTGGCCTCGAAAAACGAAAACTGACGGTAAACCGACGAAAGTCGACGTGTTTGGCGATCGAGTGTTTTATGCTTTAGTTCGATTGTTAGCTTTAGAAGGATTCGTAGACGTAGTGAACTAGTGTATATATATATATTTGTCGTTGTTGTCGTTCATATGGATGTGTTTATGAATATCTTATGGAGTACATGTGGTATTAGTTGACCATCGATTTTCTCTCTCTCTCTCTCTCTCTCTCTCCGTCACGTCCGTCTCTTTTTCAAATTTTTGTTTTCTCCTCACACGAATTCTCTCTCTCTCTCTGCTCTCAATTATATACACACACGCGCGTCGATAAGTAATCCCCGAACGACGACGACGACGACGACATGGGAAGACCGAAAGGGTCAAAAAACGTGAAAACATTGGAACGAATGAAGAAGATGGGGAATTCTGCGAACAACAACAACTTTGAGATTCCAAAAAAGAGAGGTCCAGGCCGTCCACCCAAGAAGAAGAATTATAAAAAAGTAGTTGTTGCTGTTGAGAAGAAGAAGAAGAAGATTATCGCGACTTCATCATTGAAGACGACATCATCGACGATTGTAAAGAAGAGAGGCCCGGGACGACCACCGAAAAGTGCGACAAAAATGACGACTTCGACTTCCGGCGCTCCAGTCGTCGTTCGCAAAGAGTTTGAGCTGATAACGACCGCGGAAAAGAAGAAGAAGAGCGGCATTGATGGTTCTCCTCCAATTCTCTCCTCTTCTTCCGCCTTCGCCTTCGCCGCCGCGAGGAATGCTACGATTGGAGGTGGACGAGGCCGAGGACAAGGCAGAGGCAGAGGCAGAGGTGGTGGCAGAGGCAACGCCGGTCGAGGTGGCGGAAGAGGACGAGGGCGACCACCGGCGTTACCGAAAGATGGCGTTTTGAAGAGACTGGTGCTCCAGTCGAAAGGCGTAGAGAAACAGAAGAAGAAGAAGAGAGGACCGGGGAGACCACCAAAGACACCAAAGACGACGACAAAAGTATTCGCCGCTGCGAAAAAGAAAACACCGGCAAAGGTAACGGTGAAAAAAGCAGCGGTGACTCGCAGAAAAGGAGATAACTTTCAAAAATTAACTGTATCCTCGTCTTCCGTAGTTGGCGTTATCAAACGCGGAGCGGATGGGAAGTTAGAAACCGTCATCGATGGGCGCATGCGCTTTTGTCCGCTAGATACGTGCGAGTTAAAATTGTCCACGTCTAAAGAATTGATAAAACATCTAGAAAATGCGCACGGCGTGCGAGCGAAGAGTTTGCAAGATTTCAAGAGAGAGTTAGAATTAAGCACCCAAAAACGGGGGCCAGGGAGGCCCCCGAAGAAAGAACCGTCGACAGCAACTTTAGCAGTTTTACCAAAGAAGAGTCCCGGACGACCGAGAAAGATCGCCGAGAGCACGGTGCCTCCCCAACAACAAAATCAACAACATCAATCCTTATCTGTTCCACAGTCACCTCTTCTGAAATCGAGTTCGATGGTGATCAACGAAAACGTATCGAGAGCGATGACGTTGACGATGGGTTTGCCGTACGCGGAAAAGAACGTACCGAAAGAAGGCGCGTTTAAATCGGTTCGCCGAACGCCGCCGCCACCGAGTCTCGGTGAAGTCATCGAAACACCGTCGAAAAGAGGTCGAGGAAGACCGCCAAAGGCGAAGCGAAAATCGATACAAACGACCACCACGACGAATGCGATGCTACAAAAACCAACACCAGAAATTGGACTTCCTCCGTTACCGCCCGTTGCTACTACCGCTGCTGCTGCTGGTGCTGCTCACGCCACCACCGTCACCACCACCACCACCACCACCACTACAGCCACACAATCCAGATGGCGATTAGATTATCATCGCATTGTTGTCACTGGAGGTACTCGAGGCATAGGACGCGCATGTGCAGAGGAGTTTTTGGGTTTAGGCGCCAAAGTTTTCGTATGCGGGAGAACGCAAAAGAGCGTAAACGTGGCTGTTTCGGAAATGAGAAAAAAATTCGGCGCGAACAAAGTGTCTGGCATCGACGCAGACATCACAACGAAAGAAGGCCGTTCGAAAGTTTTACTCGCGTGCGATGAGTTCTTTGGCGCAAATTCGTTCGACGTTCTAGTAAACAACGCCGGTTGGAACAATCGACAGGCAATTACTGCGCAAACAGCTGAAGATTTTCAACAAATTATGGACATTAACTTTGCTGCACCGTACTTCATGTGCGTCGCCTCCGCGGAAAGGTTATACAGATCTTCTAAAAATCCATCCGTTATCAATGTCTCCTCCGTGGCAGGATTAGTATCCACCGGTTCTGGAGTCGCGTACGCGGCAAGTAAAGCGGCTTTGGTGCAACTTACAAAAGCGCTCGCGTGCGAATGGGCCCCTCAGGTGCGATCGAACTGCGTCGCCCCTTGGGTCACCAAGACAGAGATGTTGGCGAAAGCGGTGAAAGCAAACGCGAATTCGTTAAGAAAGGCAGAGAAGAGCACTCCGCTAGGACGTGCGGCAGAAGTGACCGACGTTGCAGCAGCGGTTGCATTTTTGGCCATGCCGTGTAGTCGATATATTAACGGGCAAACCATCGCTGTCGATGGCGGTTTACTGAGCGAGGCGCATCAAGGCGATTGCGCTCGAGTCGGACCTTTAGCTCGTTAATGATAAATTTCGTATAGATAATATCAAAGCCTACTATATTAATGCACTACTAATTCTACTACAGATATACATATACATTAAACTTTCTCTGCGGTTTCTTTCTCTGCTGGTGCTTCACCGCCGGGCGCTTCCGGAACTTCGTTTGGAGCGCTTGGCATCGCCCCCAACGGTTTCTCCTCCGGCGCCGCTGGTAACGGATCGTCCCTCAAATAACTCGGAATCTCCCCATTCCCGATTTCGTTTTCCAAATCTTCTTCTAAATCCAACTCTAACGCGTCTAACTCGTCCATCAGCCCGTCCTCGTCTATATCCTCCGGCGTCGTGTACGACTGTCCGAGAACCTCTTGTACCTCTTCGTTGTACTCTAACAAATCCGCCATTTGGTCGTTCAACGAGTCTATTTTATCGATATCAAATTCCTTCTGTTTGAACTGCGTCTTCAACTCCTTCGACGCCGCTTTCATCGCTCTGACTGTATCCACGGTTGCCTTTGCGTTTTCCGTCGCGAAAGCCACAGAATCGACGTTGTACTGTTGCGAATATAGCTGGTCGCGTTGGTGTTCGTACATTTTTTTTTGCTTCAAGATGATCAGCGCTCTTCTCTTCACCGCATCTTGCGAAGGACCGGGTCGGATTTTCTTAATCTGTTCCCTCTGTTTCGCCAATTGCTGATCGATTTGTTTGATCTTTTGGTCGATCGATGCTGCGCGCGCGTCCAACTGTTGAGTAAGTATAAAAGGGAGAGAACGATTTTTTTGTCAATTGGAAAAATTAAAAGAGAGATTGAGATTCGAGAAGAGAGAATTGAAACACGAGAAACGCCGCCGCGAAGAGAGAGAAAAGAGAGAAAAGAGCGCGTAAGTAATTTATCACCTTGCCCGTCGTTTCCTCCAGCGAAGGCGCTTCCACCGTCTTTTTCACTCCAAACAAGCGTTTCATTATTTATATTTATAAAAAATTGCACCACACAACAGCACGAGAGTTTTTTTTGTCGATGTTTGTACATCTTCCAAGATGTACAAACAGTTGATGTGCCCAGAAAAAAAAACAAGAAGGGGTGCCTTGGGACATTCACATCGTGGGAGAGGCTTGGAGAGCGCTTCTTCTTCTTCCTCCACCAGAAGTTGATTTTTTTTTTTGCCTTTTTTTCATGGGAATCTATCTCTTTTTCGTGGGCCTCTACACACGTGGGTTTCACAGGAGAGCCACGCACGCACCAGAAAACG
>Ga0181595_10004334_pt1 | contig 13091 bp, 12 predicted proteins | sample 041ome_7_FD_145604 | JGI IMG/M metagenome (GOLD analysis project Ga0181595, IMG submission 145604) | Coastal salt marsh microbial communities from the Groves Creek Marsh, Skidaway Island, Georgia - 041401AS metaG (spades assembly) | ecosystem: Environmental > Aquatic > Marine > Intertidal zone...
CACAGCCAGCTGATTACAGGAGGTACAACGTCCGGCTAAAAATTCAACACAATTCATCGTTAATCAACTGAACTCAAGGGCTTTGGCTTTATGACCGCTATTTTACGGCCTAAAGCAAAACCAACGCCAGAAAAACTACCAGCACAACTTACATCTGACGGAACAAGGCCACTGCTTGCTGGTAATTCTGCAGCGCTAAAGCTGCATCGTAACGTTCGCCTTCATCACGCATAAAAGCATGCTGGGCATTGTATTCATACCAGCTAAACCTGACCTTGGCTTCAGTCAGTTGTTGGTACACTTTCTGTCGACCTTCAGGGGATACATGAGGGTCCTGCTTGCCCCAGACCATCACCAGTTCGCCCTGTATATCAGCAGCACGACTTAAGCTTTGTTGGCCTTCACCACAGGGCAAAGTATCGCTGTGTAAATCTGTGGCATACAAACAATAGGTGGCTTTAATAGCAGGATTCAAAGCTGCACGAAACGCCAGATGGCCGCCAATACAAACGCCCATAGCCCCCACTTCAGGTCGGACATAAGGCAAAGTTTTTAAATAATCCAACATGGCCTGATTATCGCTATCGTAGCTTTCCAGCGGTTTAGTCCATTTGTCCTGATTGCCTTTATCTTTGCCCGCATCATCATAAGCAAGCACGGTACCTAATGGATTTAACTCATGGAAAATCTCCGGCACCAGCACCACAAAACCATGACTGGCCAGAATAGCGGCGCTGCGGGCAATAGGAGCTGTTTGCTGAAAAATTTCTGAATAAAACAAAATGGCCGGATAAGTTTTAACTGCGCTTGCAGCTGCCAGAGGCTGGTACTGATACACCTGCATTGGCCCTGTTGGTGTCATTAAGGTGATTTGGCTCTGTTCAATTTGCATAAAGTTGGTCTGAAATAGAAAGCTGGGCTGCCATCATAATCAGCAAAATACAAAGGCACCAGCTTGTTTTTCCTATCTATAACCAAGGACTCAGACTATTAATCAGCCATTCAGCTAGTCTGCATACACTTAGCTTATCTTATTAAGGAGTTTATATGATCCAGTCCCGCTCATGGGTTGCAGCCGCAGTTTTAGCTGCAGGTATGGTGGCCGGAAGCGCGCTCTTGGCCAATAGCCTGATTGAATTCCGTGCTATGGAACGTGTGGTTCAGGTCAAAGGTTTGTCTGAGCGAGAAGTAGCGGCGGACACAGTGATTTGGCCTATTAAATTTAACGATGTCGACAATAACCTGACGACACTAGTGGCTAATGTTGAACGTAAGAACGAACAAATTCAGGCTTTTTTAAAGTTACAGGGTTTTAGTCAAAAAGAAATAACCGTCGCTGTGCCACAAATAGTTGATCGTCAGGCGGGTTATTACGACCCCAATGCCAATCAGATGCGTTATACCGCCAGCTCTACCGTAACTGTGTACAGCAGCAATGTTGATTTAGTGCATCAGGCCATGGCGAAGTTATTGGAATTAAGTAAAACCGGTATCGCTATAGCTGGCCAGGATTACGACAGCAAACCAGAGTTTATTTTCAGCGGTTTAAATGAACTGAAACCAGACATGATTGCAGAGGCGACCCGCAATGCCCGTGAAGTAGCGAGCAAATTTGCCGCCGACTCAGACAGCAAACTGGGCAAAATTAAAACAGCGAGTCAGGGCCAGTTTAGTATCACTGACCGTGACAGTAATACACCTTATATCAAAAAAGTCAGAGTGGTAGCGACAGTCGACTACTACCTGTCAGATTAACAGGCGGAGTTGAATATGAAAAAAGCATTGTTGATGACGACAAGTATTGCTGCACTATTGACGCTAACAGGTTGTGCAGTGCGTGGACCAACGGTCTGGGTAGAGCCACCAGTTTATTACGGTCCTGCCGTGATAGTAGAGCCAACACCCGTAGTAGTGGTTGAAGAGCGCCATTATTATCAGGACAAGCACTACCATAAAAAACACAAAAAACATAAGCGTCATTATCATCATGACTGATCCAAGCTGGGCTCTGAGTTGTACAATTCTCAGAATTAGCACTAAGCTAACAGAGCAAGTTTAAATAAAAGGGAAAAAAATGCGTTTCTATTCAGCTTTATCTGTTGCTGTAGTTTTGATGTCTGGCTTGACAGGCTGCGCTGTCAGAGGCCCGAGTGTAACAGTAGAACCACCTAAAGTATTAATTCCGGGTGTAATAGTTGAAGGTCAGAGCCAAGGCAAACATTGCCCGCCAGGCCAGGCGAAAAAAGGTAGATGTTAAGTTTTTAATTTTTTGTTTTTATTTAGGCAGGACGTGTGAAAAGGCCGGTGTTTTAAAACACCGGCCTTTTTATTGGTCTGTTTCCGGGTGATTATTGAGTTGGTAACAATTCCAATAGCTGTTCTAAAGGCACCAGTTTCAGGTTCTGGCCTTGTTCCGGCATACGGTTACGGCCATCCTGCACTATCACAGCCCCTTGCTCAAAGCCTTTGCCCAAGGACAAAGTAGTCAGCTCCAGGCCATCTGTTTCTGAACTGCCATCTATGCCAAGCTCTGCATTTAAACGCACTCTGAAACGAGCTACAGCTTTGTAAGGCGCTGAGGTTTGAAACACCACATAACTGTCGTTCCCCTGACTGGAGGCCAATAAATAAGCAGGTTTGCCGTCTTTCTCCGGTAACAAAGCTAAACCTTCCACATCAGCCACCAGCACATCGCCATCGGCTCTTATGACCAGCTCACCTTTGGTATCAGCTTTAGCATCAGCCGCAAAACGCCAAATGCCTACATCTTCTTCCCCCAAAAACAGCAGGTCATTCTGATCATCAGCCACACAGCCCTCAGGCTGGCTTGGCACTTTTAAACGCCGTACTTCTTTGGCGCTCCAGCTCTGACCATTGGAGCTGATCTGGTACTGCAATACAGTGCCATCTTTGTCATTGGCAAACACATAAGTCTGGCCACTGTGTTTGGATTGATACAAACACAAGCCATAAATGTCAGTAAAAGGCGTAGCAAACTTCAAGGCTGTTTTCACTTGCCCTTGTGCATCGATCGCAAAAAGCTGCACCGAGTTATCGGCTCTTAATGTCGCAGCAGCTATATCCTGTTTTTTCCCCTGATACTCAAGACCATAGCGCAGGTCGATATTATTCACCCGGCCCACATTTAAAAACTGCAGCTGCTCGCCTTGCATATTGTAACGGCTGTTATCGGGATTTTTTGCGTGTTGCCAAACTGCCGGGTCATCTATCGCATCGCCTCTGTAACTGACGGCCACAGTTTCTAAAGTTGGATTTAACTGCTGCATAGGCAGCGTGGCTCGCTCTGGCAACACTGCAGCTTGGGCCAGGTAGGTTTTATCTTTTAATTGCAGATGTTTGCCATCTTCACTGACAACAGACAAGCTGCCAGCAGCAAGTCCTAACTGCTCTGCAGACTCCAGTGTGGGAATGGCTTTGCTTTGTTGCCACACCAAAGAATCACCCTGAGTTTGGTAACTTTGCAGCAAAGCAGGTTCTTCCTGCAATGCCAGCAAGGTGCCATTTGCAGTCAACTCAAGCGCTTTGACTTCACCTGTTAATTTGCCTAAAGGCGCCTGCACATCAATCAGGGTACGGCCTTCGTCGGCCTCTACTTCGGCATTATAAGACCAGAGCGCTGTGGCGCCTTCAGCCAGATACAAGGTGCCCTTTTGCTGGTCCACGGCACAGGCTGTGGCATCAGTGGGCAGATTTAAATTGCGGATAGACAAAGGCGCTGCTAAAAACTTCGAATCCTGCGCCAGCAACCACTGTTCGCCCAAACCTCTGTCGCCTATTAAAAACAGGCTGAGCTGTTTGTTCTCTGCACTTTGATACCAACATACATCATCCGCCACCAGTTGGCTGACCAGCTGCTTGCCGGAGCGCTGTACTGTGTTGCTCTGCAGTTGCCACCAGTACAGCTGATTGCTCTCTGTTTCAATAGCAGCCAGCAACAGCGAGCCATCAGCCTGAGGCAAAGCTTTTAAACGACGAAACACACCAGGCCATTGTTGGAGCACTGTCCCTTTGCCATCTTGCCAAACTAAGGAAGTAGCAGAGCTTTGAAACTGCCCTACTGCGGTATTTAATTCAGCATATATAGCGGTAGTCTCAATGGCAGTTACGCTGTTTTGGCTTTGCGCCTGACAAGACAGCAGCATAGACGCCGATACTAAGGTTGCGATTAAAGAAAATTTCATTTGTTCTCCGAAGCGCTCTCTGCAGCGCTGAATTCTGTGCCTTGCCAGCATTTGTTGTCGTTAATGGTTTTAGCGCTGCAATGGGCCACTTTGGCTTTAAATTGCTGCTGCAGCAGGTTCGAACCATCGTTCTGGCGTTTTAAGCTGAAGCTGTCGTACAAGCGGCCTGTCACTGTCATGGCTTTAACTTTGAGCTGGTTTTCGCTGATATCCAGTTGCTGAAACAACTGGGTATCTTCGCCGACCTGAGCCATCTGGGCGCGAGCTTGTTTCGATACCAGATACATTTTTGGACCAGCTACGGACACCATATACACCGGGCCTTTGCCTTCAGGCTGATAACGGCCATAGACATGATCATGGCCTTGCAGCACCAAATCGACCTTGTACTGGTCAAACAAAGGCTGCCAGTACTGACGTAATCTCGGGTTATCCCGGCCTAAAGACACCGAAAACATCGGATGATGGTAGATGGCGATAGTCCAGCGGTTTGGATTAGAGCTCAGGATTTGCTTTAACCAGTCCGCCTGCACTTTAGCCAGGCTTTCATCTTCCACTGCTGCGGTGGAATTGAGCACAATAAAGCGTACGCCCTGATAGTCGTGGTAAAACACTGTGTCCTGCAAAGCGGCCGGGCCATTGTTCAGGCTTTGAAACTGCGCGGTAAATTGCGCAGCCAGCTCCCGACGTTCTTCACCTATGGCATTGGTGCTTTTCAGGTATTCATGGTTACCAGCAGCTACTAACTGCGGTGTCATAGCGCCCACCCAGCCAATAGCGTCAAACCATTCGCCCCATTCGTGATCCAAAATGCCGTAGCGGGAATTGACCAAATCACCGGCATGCAGCATCAGTTTAGCCTGTGGCACCTGCTGCTGAGCACTGCGCACCAGCCGTGAAAAATGCGCTTTTAAGTTATTTTGTGCATCCCCAAAATACAGCAAGCTAAAAGGCTCAAACCCGGCTTTGGCAGTGCGAAATTGTAGCCACTCACTCCAGTTGCCTTCGCCTTTAACTCTGTAGGCGTACAAGGTATCGTTTTGTAAGCCCGACATCACAGCTTTATAAAAATAAGCCGGGCCATTGTCGGTTTGTACCAAACTGCCTTTAACATCCAGAGTTTTTGCATCAAGCTCCAGCGCCGGACCATCAATAGCTTTGGCCCATTGCAGCTGGCTTTGCGCGCTGCTACTGCGCCAACCGACCGCCTGACTGCTGGCCGCATCTGTTGCAGGTAACAGCACTATGCGATCGGCAATAACGCTTGCCTGATATCGGTTCACACCTGCTGGTACTGAAGTATTGCTGGCAGAGGCCACACCGCTTAAAACCAGCAGCAGGCCAGCAACTGGCCCCCGCAGTTTTTCATAGGATTTCTTACTCATACGCCATCCTTACCAGTTGGTTAACTGAATACCGACGGCAAAAGTACGGCCATATTCTTCGTACTGAGCGTTAAAGGCGCGAGTGCCTGTGTAGTTGTAATAGGGCTCATCTGTTAAGTTCACCGCATTAAAGTACAACTGCACAGCAGGGTCGATTTTCCATTTGGCGCTGAAATCCCATTGCAGCTGGCTGTCGCTGAATAAGTCATAAGCTGCATCATCAAACTCACTGACTTCCACCAGATAGTCAGACTTATAGTTGGCAGCTAATCGCAAGCTCCAGCTGTTGTCTTCATAGCCAATGGCCATATTGGCGGTCTTATCCGACTGGCTGGGTAAATCAATATCACGGCTTTGCAACTCACCATCATCAAACCAACTGATTTGTGCATCAGAGCGGCTTAAAGTTAAGTTAGCTGAGACTAACCAGTGATCCCAAAACTCGCTGACCCCTTGCAATTGCTGCACATAGTTCAGCTCCAGACCATACAAAGTCGCGTCATCACCATTGATATAAGTTTCAGCGTGCTTAAAGTCTTCGTATTCGCCCTGCCCCGCTAAATCCGTGGCATAGATAAAGTCTTTAATGTCTTTGTAAAACAGCATAGCGGACATCACGCCTAACTTGTCCGGGTAGTACTCCACACCTACATCCAGATTGGTTGAAGTTAAAGCCTCAAGCGCTGGATTACCGAAGCTGGCTTCAATATCACCATCATCTTCTTCCAATACAAAAGCCGGTGCCAGTTGAGCAAAGCTTGGGCGCACCAAAGAACTGGTGATAGCGGCTCGTACTTGGGTTTGATCCGACAAGCTGTAACGGCTGATCAGGGCTGGTAACCAGTGGGATTCAGAGCCGCTGTACAGTTGTGGGCTGAATTCTTCTTTGGTCGCGTCGTATTTACTACCTACAGCGTCGCGTTGGTCATGCTCAAAACGGCTACCAGCTATCACTTGCCAGTTTTCGCCTTGCCAGTTGCCTTGCAGATAAGCGGCTTTAATTTCTTCGTCGACACTGAAATCGTTAATTTGTGATTCGACAGGATCTAGATAATCATCACGGTCTAAAGCGCTTAATCCGGACAATAACAAGCCAGGATTGATGGCAGGTCCAAACCGGCCTAAGCCATAATCTGCATCACCCATAGGGTAATCCGCTAAGGTTAATTTAGTCAGGCCAGCGTCTTCTAAATCCTCAAACAGCCACAGGCTTTCATCCGCAGATTTGCTTCTGTCGCTCCATTTCACGCCAGCTTTGAGTTCCAGCGCGCCCCAGCTTTGCAGCAATTCGCGGCTTAGATCAAATTTGGCGTTTTTCTCTTTTTCTTCAGTGAAGGTGTCCGCCACTTCCACTTCATCCAGCTCGTAGTCTGCGGCGCTATAGGCTGACTCTGGTGCCAGTAACTGCAATTTATCTGTGCCGCTGAAACTTAAACCTTCATCAAACTCCTGCTTAAACTGACCATCGGCCAAACTAAAAGGAGTTTTTTCATCCGCTTTGCTGGCACCCACTTCGGCTTTCCACTGCCAGTCTGCTAATTGTTGTTGCATGCCAAGCACGATAGCGCTGATGGTTTGAGTTTCTTCGCGGGCTTTAATACTACGCACCAGCTCACCTGCTGAATCTGTGCCAGCCTGAACTGGTTCTTCAAATTCAGTCAGTAAAGCCTGACGCACTTCATCGTCGCTAAATTTGCTGTACAAAGTGCGTAGGTAGTAGTCGGTATCGCCTTCAGGGCGGTAGTCTAAGTTCAGCGCTAAACCCATACGTTTGCGGCTGATTTGATACTGACGTTGTTCAAACTCTTCCAGAGCTTGTTCTTCAATATCCCAGTTACCGCCGGTCTCGACGTTGTCTGAGCCAAATTTACGATCGGCATAGCTAGCAGAAAGCGCCACACCTAAAGCATCTTTATCACCTGCTACATCAAAAATGCTGCTGTATAAACCCGATAGTTTTGGGCTGGTTTCGCTTTGCTGCTGGTTATAGCTGCCTTCAGCGCTGAAGCTGTAAAAGTCGGAGCTACGGTCAAAGGCGGAAATACTTTTGATATCGACAGTGCCACCTAAAGAACCTGCAGCTTGTTCTGGCGCTATGGTTTTGGTGACTTCAACTGAGGACAATAAATCAGAAGGGATCACATCCAGAGCCACGGCTCGACGACCTGATTCAGGCGCAGCCAGCTGAGTACCGTTGTAAGTCACTGTATTGTAATCCGGCGCTAAACCACGTACGCGGATAAAACGGCCTTCGCCTTGATCCGGCTCTACCGACAAACCCGCTAGGCGAGCTAAAGACTCACTGACGTTTTTATCCGGAAACTGCCCCAGTTCATCAGTGGTTGCGACACTGACAATACCGCTGGCGAAACGTTGCTGACTTAACGCTTTACCTGCTGAAGCGAGCTGACCTTGAACTTCCAGTTTTTCGATACCGGATTCCACTTTTGCCAGTGTGATATCGCCCATCGCCTGATTGGAACTTAAGCTGACATCAGACTTTTGCTGTGGCACACCGGCATAACTAAATTGAAGTTGGTACTGGCCTTCAGGTAAATTGGAAAACACAAAACGACCATCATGACCAGTGACCTTGCTAATTTTCAGAGCAGGAATACTGACCTGAACACCAGACAACAACACCTGACGATTATCCACCACCCGGCCTGTTAATTCTGCAGCCTGTACCGACATCACTGAAGCGCAGATCAAACTGATGCTGCTGGCCAATAAAGCACGACGAAATGTTTTGCCCGCTTGTGTGCTGTTCGTTTGCATAAGAAGAACCCCAATTCCTGAAAATGTTTATAGTGATTGGGATTTATTTTGCGGCGTTTTTGTGACAACTCAGCGTGTCAAAGCGGTGATGGCTGAGCTAAGCGGACCCGGGGTCTGCCTGGCTCAGGCCAACAGCTTTCTGTCATGTGATTGTCATCTGCAAAGCTTAGACTGCTTTTACAGTGATATTTTATTATGCAGACGCTTTTATGGGATTTAGCTCTCAGCATCCGGCCAAACTATGGCTGACCGCTTTACTTTTTGTTCTCTGCATTTTGCTGGCAGTGAATTATGGCGAGTTAAAAGCTGCAGCAGAAATTGACTGGATGGACATTTTAGGCGAAGGCAGTAGCTTGGCCGTGGTCATAGCCTGGTTATTACTGGTGTTGTACAGCAGACCTGCTGGCCCTGTTACCAACGGTCTTTATGTGGGGTCATTATTGCTGGTGTTGTCCTATCAGCTGAACTTACTCGATGAATTTTTCCAATACCCAGATAGCCATAGATTATTAAGCTGGCTTGAATCTATTCCAGCCCCTCTTGGTATGCTGATTTTAACTTTAGGCTTAATTGGCTGGCATAAAGAACAACGCTGTATCAATCAGCAATTGGCCAGTCGCGAGCTGCATTTGCGTCATTACCAGTTACTTGACCCTTTAACCAAACTTTATAAACCAGAGTATTTGCTGGCCGTATTGAAACGTGAACTGGAGTTACAACAACAGCACCAGCAGCCTTTTTGTCTGGCCTTGCTGGACATCAGTCAGTTTGCCCGTTTTAACAAAGAACAAGGTATGGCGGCGGCAGATTTATTGCTGCAACAGCTCAGCGAATTGGCATTGGTACAGTTCAGAGCTGGCGATTTAGTCTGTCGTTACAGCGGCGATAAATTTGTCATACTGATGCCACAAAGTAATAAGGCGATGGCACAAAGTTTATTACAAAACGCCATCCGCGAACTCAATCTGCACTTAAACACCCAGTTGCACTGGACCATCACTGAAGTGACGGCTGCACAGCAGTTAAGCAAACCCCAGCGACTGCTATCCCAGCTGTGGCAACAATTGCAAAAGCAAAAACTGCAGCGAAGTCAATGGAGTCTGGTGTGAGCAAAGCCCTGCTGACCATTGATGACAAAGCTTTACTGCTCAGCGCAACAGCGCTGGATATGATTTTATTGTGCCAACGCCGGGGTTTTGCATTAGATACCTTGCTCAAAGGCAGCAAGTTGTTTGAACAAGACTTACGTAAAGCCACCACAAAAATCAGCCCCCAACAGTATTTACAGCTGGTCAGCAACTGCCAGAAAGCCTTACCAGGGCCAGAGTTGGCCTATTTAACAGCGCAAAGCTGGTTACATCACAACCACTCGCCTTTGCTGTTGATGCTCAGACACAGTGCCAACTTGCAACAGGCTTTACTGAGCTTTTACCGCTACCGCTCACAACTGTTGCCTTTGTTTTATTTGCGTATCCAGCGTGTGCATAACCAGTTGCGTTTAGTGATAAGGCCTTCATTTTCTTTAGGAAAACAGCAGGCATTTATAGAACAACTGATGTTTCACTATGTGTTGGGCTTAGTCAAACAACAGTTGGGCGATACATCAGCTGTAGCCATCTGTGCAACAGATCTGGATCAGGAAAGCTGTTGGTTGTATCAGCATCAATGGCAGTTGACTCCTGAAACCGGGCTACAAAACGCGATATCTTTGCCAGATGCATTGTTAAAACGTACTTTTGCCGACGCTAACCCAGTGTTATTGCAACAACAACTGAACTGGTGCCAGTACCTGCAGCAGTCGTTGCCAGAAAAAGTAAGTTTTACCGAACAACTGGAACAATGGCTTTTTAGCGTCCTCAGGCAATCACCATCTCAGGAGGAGGCAGCAAAACATTGGGGCTTGAGCTTGAGCAGCTTAAAACGCTTACTGGCACAACAAGGCACCAGCTATCAACAACTGCAGGATCAGGTCAAAGCCTGTGCCGCGCAGCAAGCTTTGTTACTACAAGGCATGTCAAACAAAGAACTGGCAAACCGTTTGGGCTATTCCGACGAGCATAACTTCCGCCGTGCTTTTAAGCGCTGGACAGGTTTACTGCCAAGTCAATTACGTTCTTAGTCCTGCTTTATTGCAATAATATCGTTTATTTATTGCGCTTTCTTCAGATTCAAGACATGCTTAAACCAAAGTAAATGCCTCAAGCAAGGATGTTGCGCATGACTCTGGGTCAATCCTCTATTCTGATCGTTGATGACGTCAGTTCAGTTCGTTATTTTTTAACTCAGAATTTGCGGCTGATGGGCGCAGAAAAAGTGGCCGAAGCCAGCACAGGACAACAAGCTCTGATGGCCGTAAGCACTGAACATCCGGATGTGATTTTTTTAGATATTGAACTGCCTGATAGCAATGGGCATGAGCTGTTAACCCGCATCAAAGCATTAGAACCTAAGTGCCATGTAGTGATTATGTCAGCACACAGCACAGTAGAAAATGTCAAACGTAGCGTTGAAGGGGGTGCCAGTGGCTTTATGGCCAAACCTTTTACCCCACAAAAAATTCAGGCCACCATCAATCGCATCTGTAATTTGCCACAAGTCCGCTCGGCCTAAACAGATTTTGCACTAAGCGCCTGAGCGTTGAATTCAATACCATCCCAGCCATGTTGCATAAACTGTCTGATATTGGCGTGATCTGAACCTGTTGGACTTAACAACACATCCTTACGGTAATAATCACCAAACATCTGCAAGGTTTGCGGCTCAGACAAACGGTGTAACAGAGCAAAAGCAAAGATCTTGCAGGAGCCATTGTTCTCCCCTGCCGCATTGTGTTTATCACCATTACGAAAGGCCGTTGCAGTAAAGTCATATAAGCTTTCAATCAGCTCTATGCTTTGCGAAAAGCTTATGCTGTCTGGATCTGTCGTCAACTGACGGAAAAAATTTTCTAACATAATAGAGATCCTGGTTAAAGTTTGTACAATCCTGGTCGATACAGTCGTTAAGCCCAAGCCAGAGAGGGAGCGACTATGCAAATCCTCAACATCAAGCAACAACAGACTTCTAACAGTCAGCAGCTATTGTATGCGGGCCGCAGTATCAGTCCAGAGCGAAACGCCAACTCAACTGTAACAAAGGATAACAGAAGTTTAACTCCACCTTCTCTGTTACCTTCGGCTAATAGTATTTCTACTGAATCTATGGCTGGGTTTGACGCTGCAGAAACTGAAGCCCAAAGCGATACAGACAAAGCTAAGTTTAATGCGGTGTATTCCATTGGCACCATTAAACGCCTGTTAGAGCAACTGACAGGTGAAGAGTTGCAGGGCTGGCTCGATCCTGCTGAATTAAATCAGGCTTTACATGGCAAGGCATCCTCTGAGCAATCACACAATCAAAATGCCACAGGCGTTACCATTCGCGAATGGTCTTACCGCTTTGAAGCCGTCAGTGCTGATTTTTCCGGTTCAGTGGCTTTAGAGGATGGCAGTAGTTTTAGCTGGTCTATGCAATTTGCCATGAGCTATGAAGAATTCAGCTATAGCGAACGCACAGAACAACCGATGAAAGATCCTTTGGTTATGAGTTTTAATGGCCGCCCCGTTGAGCTTAGCGGTAAAAGTACAGTGTTTAATCTGACCGACAATGCCAAATCTATTCAGCAACTGGCGCAAGGTCAGTATTACCTCGCCAAAGACAGCAATAACAACGGTGCTATCGATTCAGGCAAAGAGTTATTTGGCCCCAGCACCGGCGCAGGTTTTGCCGAACTTGCCAGTTATGATGAGGATCAAAACGGCCTGATCGATCGGCAGGATCCCATCTGGCAAAACCTTTGGTTATGGCGGCCTGAAGATAAAGGCTTATATAGCTTAAAAGAAATGGGGGTAGCGGCTTTAAGTGTTGATTCAATAGCCACACCTTTTAGCTTACGCCATAAAAACGAGATACAAGGCCGGCTGGAACGCAGCTCGATTTTTATCACTGAAGATAAAGATGTAGGTTTATTACAGCAGATTGATTTGAAGGTGTGAGTAAAAGCTTAAACATGGCACAACGCCGTCTGATCACCTTGCTGAGTAGACTAAGACTCAAGGCTAAACTTATAGCCAATATCTGACATCACCTGATATAAAGCGCCTACTGTAGCCAGAAGCGGGCACTCCTCAAATCTTGAAAACCCACATTGGGTCTAACTCTAATAAAATTCTGATAGTCTATAAGTTTATTCAGTGATATTGAATAACATTGGAATTTATCTGACTAACTAATTGGGCTTGGTTGTTGATACGATAAAATTAATATCAATTGATAGGGATATCTTATGTCAGTCAAATTGGATGTAATTGAAACAAATGTTCCTGAGATCACTGGAATAGTCGGCAGCATTATATTCAGGGATGACGCTTTATGCTTCCCTGCCTCATCTACTGCGAAACTATCACAAATCAAATTAGGTGCTATCGCAGAATTATTGATGTTGGATTCTGATAAGTACTTCACGACAGCAAAGTTCGATTTTGGTGATGGAAAGTATTTGATATTTAAAGCAGACACTGATTTGTACTTGAAACACATAAAGCATAAACGTTTTAACAAGACTCAATCTCTTGAGGTTACGGAGCATGTATCGGCTTTAACCGTGGGTGTGGGCATATTCTGTGCCCTAATTGCGTTGTCAATGCTTACAGGTGGAAACGAAAAGTCCGCCATCACTAATAGCTCA
>Ga0181595_10004335_pt1 | contig 13084 bp, 9 predicted proteins | sample 041ome_7_FD_145604 | JGI IMG/M metagenome (GOLD analysis project Ga0181595, IMG submission 145604) | Coastal salt marsh microbial communities from the Groves Creek Marsh, Skidaway Island, Georgia - 041401AS metaG (spades assembly) | ecosystem: Environmental > Aquatic > Marine > Intertidal zone >...
GCTGTAATAATTGCTGGAATATTTAAGTAAGATTTTGAGGAAGGAGCTGGGCCTATACAAACACTTTCATCAGCTAATCTTACATGTATAGCTTCACTGTCTGCGGTAGAGTGTATAGCAACTGTTTTAATATTTAATTCTTTACAAGCCCTTAAAACTCTTAAGGCAACATCACCTCGGTTGGCAATTAAAATCTTTGAAAACATTTACAAACCATTATTCTATTATAAGTAATAATTGATTAAACTCAATTGGCTGACCATCCTCAAATCCAACGAAAACAACTTTTCCTGATTTGTGCGCAGTTATGGTATTCATTACTTTCATAGCTTCTATAATAAGAAGAGTATCACCTTTTGATACTGAACTATTAAGTTTAATAAATGGATCTTTACCAGGTTCCGGTGAAGAGTAAGCGGTTCCGACCATAGGAGAATTTACAGCACCTGGATGTTGATTAGTAAATTGTTTGGGTTCATCATCTTTTTTAGTTGGAGCGTTAATTGTAATATCTTCAGAATATTCAACAATTTTTTCTTGGACTTTACTTTCTTTAAAACTTTTATTTGCAATTCTTATTTTAATACCATCGCTCTCATACTCTAATTCAGAGAGGTTATTTTTATTTAAAATATCTACAAATTTTTGAACAATATTTAAATTTTCAGTATTGATATTATTTTTTTTCATTGCTTTTAATCACCAATTAAATTTTTTATAGCTTCTATTGCTAATAAATATGAGTTGATCCCTAAACCAGCAATAATTCCAGTTGCAACTGGAGAAATATATGATTTATGACGAAAATTTTCTCTAGCATACACATTAGTTATATGTATTTCAATTTTTGGTCCTTTAAACATACTCAAAGCATCTAAAATGCCTATGGACGTATGAGTTAAAGCTCCCGCATTTATAATTATTCCGGCTCCATCATTGATGGACTTATGAATCTCATCTATCAATGAACCTTCTGCATTAGATTGAAAAAAATGTAACTCAAAATTATGAACATCACACTTCTCTAGGCATAAGTTTTTTATGTCTTGCAAAGTAGTTTGCCCATATTTCTCAGGTTCTCTAGTACCTAAAAGATTCAAATTTGGACCATTAATGATATATAACTTTTTTTTCAAAACAACACTTCCTTTACTTGTTTATAATTTAAAATTGTTCATTGTGTGACAATTATAATTTATAGATTAACCCTCACGAACTTTTTTTATAATTTCTTTAAGATTTTCCTTTGTTAGTGCACCAGGATAAACAACATCTCCAATTATAAAAGCAGGAGTTCCATTTAAATTTAAAAGCTTGGCAATTTCACGGTTTTTCTGAAGTTGTTCCAAAATTTCAGATCTTTCCATGTCTTTTTTAAGTTGATCAATATCTAACCCTATTTCTTTTGCAGTTCTAAAGACTTGGTTATCATCAACTCTACCTCTAACTCTCATTAAGGCAAGATGAAAATTGTTATATAAATTTTGCCTTTCTGAAGCTAACGCAGCCAATGCTGCATTGTACGATTGCTGAGATAAAATAGGAAATTCTACAAAGACAAAGTTTATTTTTTTATCTTCTGATATAGTTTCCATTATTGTTTTAACAACTGATTTGCAATAACCACAATTATAGTCAAAGAATTCATAAATAGTAACATCTGCTTTTTCTTGGAAAATACCTGGATTTTTCAGCAATTCCAGTGATTTAATGGCATTTATCTTTTTTTCTGATTCAATTTTATCCTTATAGTTATCCAAAATTGATCTTAATAACTGAGGATTTTTAATAAGAAAATTTTCAATAACATGTTCAATTTTTTTTTCGTTAATTTCATTGGCATGTAAAGGAAAAACTAAAATAGTTATTAAACTTAAAATAGATAAAATTTTAAAAAGAATTTGAATTTTATTTAATACGTTTATCATCATTGATTTTTTATTTTAGATAGAATGTCTAAGCCTCTAAACCTATAGCTGTTTGTTAAAGTCTTTTCAGTAAATGCTAAATCTACATATTTTTTAGCTTTAATAAAGTTTTTTTTAAGTAAAGCCTCCTCTGCTAATGCAATATAAGAAATTCCTCGTTGTCCTAACTTAGCTGATGATTTTGCTAATAATTTCCATAAAAAACTCCAATTAGGATTGTTCCGAAGTATCTCTTCTAAAAGTTGGACGCATTCTTTATAATTTTTAGTATTGTTTGTTTGCAAATAAGATTTAACTAAAGAAAATTTTATAAGGTCAGTAGCTTGAATGTATTCTTTTCCAAGGTTATTAATAGCTTCTTTATACTCATTAATAGAATTTTTCTGTTCGCCTTTTTTGAAATAAATATCACCTGCTAATTCATTATAAAAGGGATAGTTTTTATATTTATTCTTCAATTCTTTAAGCGTTTTAATTGCTAATTCATATTTACCAATTTTTTTATAAGCTATTACTTTTGAATAATTAGAAAAAAAGATATTATTGTTTTTATTACGCAACATCTCAAATGGATCATTTTCATAAGATTTAATTTTGTTTTTTATGTAATCCAAAGAAACATCAAAGTTTTTAATATTTATTATATCGTTCTTCTTTTCTGGCACATAATAATTAGATTTATATTTTTTTAATTGTTCTAACCTTTGTTTTGAAAATGGATGTGACCTGTAATAATCGATGACAGAATTGTTATTTAAAAATTCATTTTCACTGAGTCGTAACATTAGTTTTTCTACACCATCTAATGATATTCTTTTTCTTCTTAAAACATCAATAGCATATTTATCAGCTTGTTGTTCTTGAATACGTGAAAATTGAAAAGCTGATTTTGCCGCTAAATCTTGGGTTCCTATAATTAATCCCATAGTAGTATCTGAATTTAACTTTCCACTAGCGGATAATGCAATACCAGCAATGGTTGCAAATTTAGAATAATTAGATAAATTTTCATTATTTATAGCCCGAGAAGAACTATGATTTAAAACTAAATGTCCAATTTCATGAGCTATAACACCTTGAATTTCATTAATCGATTCAGATTTATTTATTAATCCAGTATGAATATAAATTTTATTAGAACCAGTTACAAAAGCATTATATTCATCATTAGAAATTAAAACTGGTTCAAAATTTTTACCATTCCGAGGATGATCATCGCTTACAGTTTTTATAATTTTATATAAAAAAAGTTCAATTTCTGCATCTCTAATAATAATATTTTTTTGAGCAGAATTAGCAGAATAAGAAAAAAATAGTAAAAATATTAAGATTAATAATTTTATTTTGACCACCAGCCTTTTTTCTTTGGTTTTTTGTCATTTGCACTATCATCTATTTTTACAATTTCAATTGGAGCAGACGCTTTTGTTTCTCTTGCTTCTTGTTTTTTATTTGTGTCTTTAACATTATTTTTATCATCTGAAACTAATGTTTTATTCTCGCTCTCATTTTGAATTATTTTCTTGGGTTGTTTTACTTTATTAGTATTTTTTCTTTCTCTTTTTTTCTTAATGGGTTTTTCTTCTGTTTTATTATCAACTACATCTTTAGCTTTCTCTATAGGTTTATTTTCACTATTTTCTTCTATTTTTTCTTTTGGTGTATGTTGAACTTCGTTATTCTCGGACTTTTCAAGTAAGATATTACCATCATCAACTCTTCTTCTTCGTCTTATTGGTTTTTTATTTCTTCTTCTTTTATTATTATTATTATTATTATTATGCTCTTCATTTTCAGAAGGGTCATTTTGCAGCTTTGCCTGTGATTGATTTTCTTTTTTAGGGAGAGATTTTTTAATCGCTTCCAATTTTTTAAGAGGAGGAGAGTTGTCATTATAAAAATCTATTCTAATATCATATCTTGATTCAATCTCATTTAACTCAGATCTCTTATTATTCAAAATATGTAATATTATATCTGAGTGAGCAGAAACTTTCACCATTAAGATATCTTCAGGCGCACCTTCTTCTTCAATAGCTCTTAAAACTTGAATAGCACTTACTTCTATAGATTGAATTCTTCCAGATCCTCCACAATGTGAACATAATTCTGAAGAATTTTCAACAACAGAAGGTCGAAGACGTTGGCGTGATAATTCTAGCAAACCAAAATTACTAATTTCTCCAATTTGAATTCTTGCTCTATCTTTTTTCATTGATTCTTTTAATTTTTTTTCAACGCTTAATCGATTTTTATTTTCCTCCATATCAATAAAATCAATTACTATTAGTCCGGACAGATCTCTTAACCTTGCTTGCCTTGCAAATTCTTCAGCAGCTTCAAGATTGTTTTTTAATGCGGTATCCTCTATGGTTCTTTCCCTAGTCGATCTCCCAGAGTTAACATCTACAGCAACTAAAGCTTCCGTTTGGTCTATAATAATATAACCACCCGACTTAAGTGTTACCTTAGGATTAAAAATATCTTGTAATTGAGAGTCTAAATTATATTTCTGAAAAAGATGATTTTTATCATCAACGTATTGTTGTACTTTTTTAGCATGACTAGGCATCAGTGCTTTCATATAATTTTTACAAACTTTATACGCTTCATTACCTTCAACCAAGACTTCATCAATTTCACTGTGATATAAATCTCTAATAGCACGTTTAACCAAGGATCCTTCTTCGTGAATAAGGAAAGGTGCGTTGGATTCCAAGGTAAGTTTTTTTACATCTTCCCAAATGGCTACTGAATTTAGATAGTCTCTTTTGATTTCAGTTTTAGTTCTTTTAGACCCAGCTGTTCTTATAATAACAGCCATTCCACTAGATACATCTAGATCATCAACAACTTTTTTTAATCTTTTCCTATCAGTAATATTGGCAATCTTTCTACTTACTCCTCCACCTCTTGGGGTGTTTGGCATGAGGACACAGTATCTGCCAGCAATTGAAATATAGGTGGTTAATGCTGCACCTTTTGAACCCCGTTCTTCTTTTACAACTTGAACTAATAAAATCTGACGCCTGGCAATTACTTCTTGTATTTTATAATTTCTATATAGATTTCTTTTGATTTTTCTCAGTGCTTCATCATTAAAATCGTCAATTTCATCTTCGCTTGAATTTTCATTTAAACTTAATTCATCATCAGTTTTGGCAGAAGCCTCTGCTAGTAATTTATTTTTGTCTTCAACTGGAATTCTATAATAATCTGGGTGTATTTCGCTAAATGCTAAAAATCCCTGTCTATTGCCTCCATATTCAACAAATGCCGCCTGAAGACTAGGTTCAACTCGAGTAACTCTAGCAAGATAAATGTTACCTTTGAGTTGTCTTCTAGAGTGAACTTCATACTCAAAATCATCGATAAGGTTATTAGTAGTTGTTATTACTCTTGTTTCTTCTGGCTGTCTTGCGTCTATTAATAATCGTTTACTCATTCTTAATCTCCAAATAACTATGATTTCAAAAGGTTTGAAAACATATTGTTTTTGTGAATGAGTTGTTTAGATAATTAATACAGTCAAGCACTGCTTAATTTGTAGATTATTAAAGATAATAATTATATTTATTACTCTTAAGATAGATGCATTCAATTAAAATTAACAGAACTATAATAACTTCCCTACCAGTGATACCATCAAACTTAAAAACTAACTCATTCCAAAATTGTTAAGCAAATAAATGCCATAAATCGTTCGTTTGGTTGGTTTATTTGTTTTTCCGTTAACCTAACCAAAAATAAAATTCTTTTTTGACTATATATTGTTAATCTAACCAAGACAAACTTTATTTTTTAATGTATTAACAGTAATAAAATTAAAACTTGTTGTAATTGTGATTAAACGTAAAAATATTTTTTATTCTATTATTAACTGTCTCGTATTTTTTTTAAGTTTAAGCATTTCAAATGCAAAAGATTTTAATAAAAACATCAGTCCCCCTAGTATTGAAATAACTAAATGCAAAGTTAATTTGGATAGTATAAATTGTTCAAATTATAATATTAATAATGATTTTAAAGTAACTTTGTTAGAAGAACCATTTCGTATCTTAATAGATTTTGAAAAGCCAACAAAATTTAGTAAAGATGATTTGAGCAATAATTTAATTAAAAGAGTACGATATAATCAAAATAAAAAAACTGGTACTTCTTTGGTTTTGGAAATGTCTGAACCTGGAATTATAACTGATATTACATATGAAAAAAATATTAGAGAAGACCTAATAGACTTAAATATTAAAATTACTAAGACCACACCAGCCAAATACGCTGTTGCCAAATATATTATAAAAAACAATAAAGGTGATCTAGCTTCATTAGGAACTGATATTAAGATTTCAAAACCCAAAAAAAACATTTCAAAGCAAATTACTCTGCCTTCAAAAAAACCTTTAATTTTAAAACAAAATAATTCTAAAAAAAAATATATTGTATTTATTGATCCTGGTCATGGAGGAAAAGATCCAGGTGCAATTGGACAATTGGGTACTCTTGAAAAAGATATAACTTTAAAAACGTCTATTTTATTAGCAAAAGTTTTAAGAAAAAATGGAATAACAAAACCCATATTATCTCGTAACAAAGATACTTTTCTATCATTAAGGCAAAGGACTAATTTAGCCAAAAATAATAAAGCAGATATTTTTATCTCTATTCATGCTGATTCAAGTAGAAATAAAAGAGCCAAGGGCCTTTCAGTATTTAGTCTATCAGATAAAGCTTCAGATAAAGAAGCAGAAATGTTAGCAAAAAGGGAAAATAATTCAGATAAAATTCTAGGAGATAACAGCATTATTAAAGATCCAATAATTTATGGATCATTGATTAAAATGTTTCAAAGAGAAGCAATGAATGAAAGTTCATCTTTAGCAAGAAGTATAATTCTAAATTTGGAAAAAACAAAATTAACTTTAAACAGAGGTCATCGTTTTGCTGGTTTTGCAGTTTTAAAATCATATGATATCCCATCTATACTAATAGAAGTGGGGTTTTTATCGAACAAACAAGAAGAAAAGAAACTTTTAAATAAGAATTATTTGGATGAATTATCCAAAAATTTAGCCTTAGCAATTGAGAATTATTTTCTAACTCTAAACTGAAAAATGTCCTAAAATTGTCTAATTTATTAATTAATAAAAAAAAATGAAACTTTTAGCTTACTTTATAACATCAATTTTTTTATTAACTTTATCTGGAATATTAGTTTTCTTTTATATTTTATGGTTCTACGGAAAAGATTTACCTGATTATAAAGAACTGTCAAAATATAATCCAAATGTTGTCACAAGAATTCATGCTGGTAATGGTGCATTATTAGCGGAATATGCTACAGAAAAAAGAGTTTTTGTGCCGATCAATGTTATTCCAAAAAAATTAATTAATGCATTTATTTCAGCCGAAGATAAAGATTTTTATAACCATTTTGGTTTAGATTTAAAAGCTACATTAAGAGCGGTTATAACAAATATAAAAAATATAGGTTCACAAAAAAGACTAATTGGTGCCTCAACTATAACCCAACAAGTTGCTAAAAATTTTTTATTATCCTCTGAAGTTTCTTTCGATAGAAAAATCAAAGAGGCAATTCTTTCAATTCGTATAGAAAGAGCATTCTCAAAAAATGAGATATTAGAGTTATATCTCAATGAAATTTATTTAGGATTTGGCTCATATGGTGTGGCGGCTGCAGCATTAAATTATTTTGATAAAAGTTTAGACAATTTAGATCTTGCAGAAGTAGCTTTTCTAGCTGCACTTCCTAAAGCACCCAACAACTATCATCCTATAAAAAATTATAACCAAGCCGTTCAAAGAAGAAATTGGGTTTTAAGCCAAATGAATAGAAACGGGTTTATAAATGATGATGTTCAAGAAACTGAAAGCCTTAAATTACTTAAAATTCAAAATTCAAGTGGATTTGATGAAGAATATGCTCCTTATTTTACTGAAGAAGTAAGAAGAATATTAATGGACAATGAGAAAATTGGTGAGAAGTTATACACAGATGGTTATTCAGTTAAAACAACCTTAGACCCATTTATGCAATTTCATGCAGATAAAGCTCTAATTGAAGGCTTAGAGAGCTTAGATAAAAGACAGGGTTGGAGAGGCCCAATAGCAAATACACAACAATCAAAGCTCTCTGGCGATGAAACTTCTAAGTACTTAAATGATTTACAAAGAGAATTACCTTTAAATAGAAAAATTGCTACTGTTGTTAAAGTTGAAAAGAATTTTTTAACAGTTTTATCAATTGATGGCAAAATCGAAAATATAGATTTTAAAAACGCATCTTGGGCTAGATCTCAAATTATAAAAAAAGATAAAAATGACAAACCAAATTTTTATTTAGGTTCAAAATATAAAAGTTTTGATGAATTTTTAAAAAAGGGTGATGTGATTGTAATTAAATATAATAAAATAAAAGAAGATCAATTTTATTCACTGTCTCAGATTCCCGAAGTTAATGGAGCAATCGTTGTTCTTGATCCAAATAATGGACGAGTCTTAGCAATGAGCGGGGGATACAGTTTTCAAAAAAGTAAATTTAATCGTGCTACTCAGGCCAAAAGACAACCAGGCTCTGCATTTAAACCATTTGTTTACCTGGCTGGGTTGGAAAGATTTTATAAGCCTACAGATTTAATTCATGACGCTGCGTTAGCTTATGAGCAATGTTCTGGTTGTCCAAAATGGAAACCTGCTAATTATACTAAGAAATTTTATGGTCCAAGTCCAATAAGACTTGGTATTGAAAAATCTAGAAATTTAATGACGGCCAGATTAGCTATAAAGCTTTTAGAAGAAGAAGAATTAGTTAAAAGCTATATTTCTCAAGGATACTCAAATGCACGTATCTCTGAAATCATCAGTCAAGATATTGAGTTTGTAAATAACCTAGTAGAAGACATTAAAAAAAGAGAAAAAAACCAAAAAGAGTTAAATGATCAATTAATAAGAGACTTTTCAGATAGATTTAATATAAATGTATCAGATTTAAAAAGATATATAAATCAACAATTAAGTATTGATGAAATATTTAATTTGACAAATATAGATAAAAATGAACTTTCTAAACTTATACTATCTTTATCTCATAAAAACATTATTCAACATTATGCCTCAAAATTTGGAATAAGTGATAATCTACCGCCATATTTATCAATGTCTCTTGGAGCTGGTGAAACAGACCTTTTAAATTTAACTAACGCTTATGGTATGATTGTGAATGGAGGAAAAAGAATAATACCTACTCTTATTGATCGTGTCCAAGATAGAAGGGGTATTACTATATTTAAACATGATAAACGTAACTGTAAAAACTGTTATGGAGATAAATTGAATATAGAAAAAATTCCTGATGTAGCTATAAAGGATGAAAGAGAGAAGGTAATTTCCTCTGGTTCGGCATATCAAATGGTATCCATGCTTAAAGGAGCTGTGGATAGGGGGACCGGAATTATAATAAAATCTCTCGGAAAAAATTTAGCTGGAAAAACAGGTACTACAAACGCAAATACAGATGCATGGTTTATTGGTTTTTCAAGTGATTTAGTTGTGGGTGTTTACGTTGGTTTTGACGAACCCAAACCACTTGGGTTAAAAGAAACTGGCAGCTCTGTCGCGGCTCCTATTTTTAAAGAATTTATGAGCAATGCACTTCAAAATGTTCCTGACATACCGTTTAGAAGACCTGCAGGAATAAAATTAATTTCTGTTAATTTAAACTCTGGCATTCAATCATCTTCAAAAGATACATCAACCATATTAGAAGCTTTTAAAACTGGTCAGTCTCCTAATATTAGCTATGATAATAATGTTAGTAACTCTATTAACATAAAAAATACCATAAGGAATTTATCTCCCTTATATTAATTATTAGGTAATTAAATATGCAATCTGAAATACAATTAAAATTTAATGAGATAAAAAATGGATTAGAAATCCTTAAAAAACATTTTAATTGGGATCAATCCTTAAGTCGAATTCAAGAATTAAATAATTTAATAGAAAACCCTGAATTTTGGAATGATGCATCGAATGCACAAGCAATAATGAGAGATAAAACACAACTCGAAAAAACAATAGAAACTATAAAAAATATCGAGAATGAAACAAATAATCTTTACGAATTGGTAGACTTGGCTGAACAAGAAAATGATAAAATCTTTTTAGAAGAAACTATTTTGCAAATAGATGATCTAGTAAATAAATGTGAAAAACTTCAAATAGAAAGTTTACTATCTGGTGAAGTTGATAAAAATAATTCTTATCTTGAGATTCATGCGGGTGCTGGCGGAACAGAAGCTCAGGATTGGGCATTAATGTTACAAAGAATGTATTTAAGGTGGGCAGAAAAAAAAGGTTTCGGGATTTCTTATGTTGAGGAAAGTTCAGGAGATGAGGCTGGTATAAAATCATGTACTATTTTATTGGAAGGCTTTAATGCTTACGGTTGGAGTAAAACTGAGTCAGGAGTTCATAGGTTAGTTCGTATTTCACCTTTCGACTCTTCTTCAAGAAGACATACTAGTTTTGCGTCGGTATGGGTCTTTCCACAAATTAATGATGAAATTGATATTGAAATTGAAGATAAAGATATTAGAATTGATACATATCGTGCTTCTGGTGCAGGTGGACAGCATGTAAACAAAACCGACTCTGCTATCAGAATAACTCATTTACCCACAAATACAGTGGTACAATGCCAAAATGATAGATCACAACATAGAAATAAGGCGCAAGCAATGTCAATGCTAAAAGCTAAGTTATATGAGATTGAGTTACAAAAGCGAGATGAGGAAAACACTCAAAACGCAAATGAAAAAGGAGAAATTGGATGGGGCAGTCAAATTAGGTCTTATGTGCTACATCCATATCAAATGGTAAAGGATCTCCGAACGAATGTTGAGGTTGGGAATACTCAATCAGTATTAGATGGTAATATTGATGTTTTTATAGAGTCCGCTTTAGCTCTGAAAGTAGGTATGAAAAGGTAAGTTATCAATTCCCTAACTCTCTAACGGCCTCTAAAACCTCGTCTGCATGACCAGGAACTTTAACTTTTTCCCAAACCTTTTTTACAATTCCTTCTTCATCACACAAAAAAGTTGATCTTTGTATTCCCATGTATTTTCTTCCATACATGGATTTCTCCACCCAAACCCCAAATTGTTCACAAACATTATTTTCATTGTCTGCTCCTAATTCACAGGTAAGGTTATATTTTTCTCTAAATTTAGCTTGCTTTTGAGGTTTGTCCTTTGAAATACCAATTATAATACAATTTAATTGATCAAATTCTTTTTGTAGGTTTGTAAATGCAATAGATTCAGCGGTGCATCCAGAAGTGTCTGCTTTAGGAAAAAAGAAAATAACAATTTTTTTGCCAATATGATCCGATACTTTAAAAGGTGCTTTGTCTGTTAGGATCTCGAATCTGGGAATTTCATCATTAACTTTTAACATTACATTTTACTCTAATCATTAGTAATTATTTCTTTCATAGTTTATATTACTAGTATCAAAAATATTCAACTAAGTTTGATATTTATTTAGCGAAGAGCAAAAATGTTAAAAAAAATTTTCATATCATTTTTTGTTTTAATTTTTTTAGCATTGGTTTCTTTTCCAATAGTGTTTTTTTATTCAGAAAAGGCAAGATTATTTATAATATCTCAATTAAATATCAAACACTTTGTAAATGAAAGAATAGAAAATTATCTTTCTGATAAAATAAACAATAAAAACATATCTATCGAAATTAATAGTATAGATTTTTTACAACCATCATTCCCTAATATAATAAATATTAGGTTAAACAATATTATTATTAATTCAATTAGAGAGAACCAAAAATCAAAAATAAGAATTGTCGAAATAGGTTTTAATCACAAAAGTTTAATGAAAAATATTTTTAATCATAATGATATTCACATTGATTACCTTGATTTTAAAGATTTAACATTATCTGCCAGACTAGATGGTAATAATTTCTCATCTGATCCTTTAATCCAAATTTTTTCTTTGATAAATAAAAGTGATACTAATAATCACAATCTAAAAAAAATATTAGAAAATAAAATTACTGTTGGTAATGTAGATTTAAAATTAACTGACAATAGAAATCAGGCTAGAGAAGTTACTTACGAGATAAAATGTCAAAATGTTTTTCTTTCAAGGTATATTGAAAAAAAACGTAACCTGGATATGAACTGCCAAGAAAAAGATAACTTAATATTTTCTATGAACATCTCATTAAATGATGGATTTAATGTTTTTACGGGTAACGTAAAAAATTTACCTTTTGAAAAAATTTTAGATAAAAAATTTATCAAAATCATAAATGCAGATGATAAAAAATTTAGAACTAATATGAATGGAAATTTTAATTTTTCTACAGATAAAAATTTAAAATTACAGACCCTGAATTTTTCTGCACAAAATTCTATTTTAACATTTGAAAAAACTACAAATAACGAAATTTTAAGTTTAAATTTTGATGGAGATATGTATTGGGATTCAACTGATAATATTTTGAAGTTTGATAAAATTTCTATGCCTAATAATCTGATTACTTCAGGAGAGATTAATTTTAAAAATAAATCTGGGTTTTCCAAAATAAATATTGAAAATTTATCATTAAAAAATCTTAAAAATCATTTACTCAATCGGGAAGATTTTTACATTAATTTTATCGATTTAACTTTTTTTAAAAATTTTCAAGATAAATTTAAAGGGGGGAGTTTAAACAATCTTATTGTTTTTATGGAATATGAATTCAAACAAAAGTTTAATTTAAGCGACATGGTTGCTAAATTAAATTTTCAGAATATTAGATATGAAGATAAAAATGTTTTTTTTAAAAAAATATTAACCACCATCTCAGGCGAAAGTTCTTTAAATATTAAATTTAGAGAAAATAAAATTGATAACAAAAAAACGAAAGTATTAATTAATTTAGAAGCCTCAAACGGTTCAGTATTATTGCAAGATTATTCGTCCCCAATTAATTTTGAAAAAGGAATAGTTGATGCATATTTCGACCAAGGTATTTATAAAATTTCTAGAGCTAATTTATTTTCTAAAGATAATAGCAAATTTTTCTTTGAAGATGTCATTATAGATAATCAAAATTTAAAAATTTC
>Ga0181595_10004338_pt1 | contig 13072 bp, 10 predicted proteins | sample 041ome_7_FD_145604 | JGI IMG/M metagenome (GOLD analysis project Ga0181595, IMG submission 145604) | Coastal salt marsh microbial communities from the Groves Creek Marsh, Skidaway Island, Georgia - 041401AS metaG (spades assembly) | ecosystem: Environmental > Aquatic > Marine > Intertidal zone...
GGAAGCGGGCATCGACGCAAAACGCGACGATCTCGGCGACGGATCGACGACGCGATCGATCGATCGAAGATATTTCCGCGGCCAGCGCTGGCGGACACGGCGCGCGCGACGCGCGCGAGGGCGAGGACGCGCGCGAGACGGGATGCCGTCGATGACGCGGAGTCGAACGGATTCGCCGAACGCGATCGCGGCGATCGCGGTGGACGTCGCGGTGCGAGCGCTGGGAGGGAGGCGGGCGACGGAGGCGGGGACGGCGAGCGACGAGGCGAGCGAGGTGGTCGACGCGTTGTTGCCCAGGGTGACGCGGTTGAGCGTGCGAAAGCGATTGTCGGGGCGGGGGGGGAAGAGTGATAGAGAGGGACGGGTGGGGGCAGACGAGATGGGGTTCGACGCGATGGATGCGGATACGTTGTTCGGGGAAAGATCCACGGAGGGGTCGCTTCGCGGAGGCACGGCGATGTTTCACGAACGAAAAAACTCGTTCGATGGGGAAATTAAATTTGAATCGGCGTTGCCGACGGCGTCGGACGATGCGGTGATTCCGACCGAGGAGGGTGGGCGGCGACCGCCGACGCCGGGTAAGACTCGCCCTTGGTTGAAGGAATCGCGAGCGACTCCGATGCAAGTCGACGACGAGCGAGCGAAGACTTGCGGCGACGCCGTGCCCAGTATTTTGGCTTCGCCGAAGAGAAACGGATCCATGCTGATCCTGAATGCGGAAGATCACGATACAAAGATGCGCTGCGTGGGAACGCCGACGTTGGTGCCGCGCGCGCGTCGCGCCGAAGTCAATTCCCCGACGTTGGTTGGGGTCGAATCGCCGTCGGCGGGTTCGCCCTCCGAACGATCCATCGAGACGTCTGACCACAAGCCGTTCAGTCGTAGCGCATCCACGCTGTCGACGGTATCTCTCGCCTCGGCGTTCAGCCCGGTCTCTCGACCGATGTCGAGGAATGCATCCCAAGAAGACCTCAGTAAATGAGGAATGAAACGTCCCATCGTCGCGACACCACGCCCGTTGTATTCACCGATTCCTCGACCACTATTTATGTAGTTCTAGTCGCGTTCTATGTTGTGAATATTGTATTCTCAATCAATGTTTATTCCGTCTAGGTGCAATCTATTCCTCCCGTACAAAAGCCTACAAAAGTAAAACCTTGGAGGCGGGAGAGGCGCGCAAACCGGAGAACCGGACATGCCCGCGACGCGCTTGCTGTTGCGGGACGCCACGCACCGCGCGCGCCTTGACACGAACACCACGCTCCCGAACACCCGTCATAGTCGCAGAGATAGTCGCGGCTGTCCCATCCTTCTTCACATCAAACTTATCCGCCGCGACGTGCACGTTCTTCACCGCCCGGCCAGAAATATCCCCGACGCTCTTCTCCCACTCAGGATCCCAGCACACGGCTTCCGGAGTGGAACACGCGATAGATTTGCCAAATGGGCACGTCGCATACGCGCAGTCACCATTCTCAAATCCAGTCACAAAGTGCTCCTCGAAAATGGAGCGGAGCAAGTAATACTCCTTCGTCGTCGGCGGATGCAGCGGGAAGCGTTGGGCGCGTCTCGCAAAGTCTTCATCCGACACTTCGAGCTCGGCATGCGCCGCCAAACCGTCGACCCAGTCGTAGCCGACGCCGTCGCTAAATTGTTCTTTTTGTCGCCAAAGCACTTCTTGCGGCAAGTAGGAATCTCCAGGGGTGTCGAACGCCTTGCGAAGGATGTACTTTTCCAAGTACGGACGCCCATCCGCATCCTTCTTGTTGACATCAATCATCTTGTCCTCCGGTCGCATGTTCATCGCGAGATCGATGACTTGCTGAGACAAGAGCGGAGTGCGCACCTCAATGCCCCAACTCATAGTTGATTTGTTCGCGCGCAAAACGTCCCATTGGTGCAATCGCATGGTCTTCCGACGGCACTCGGCGTGGAATTCAGCCGGGTTCGGCGCCTTGTGAAAATACAAGTATCCGCCGAAGAGCTCATCCGCGCCCTCGCCCGACAGCACCATCTTGAATCCCAGTGACTTGATATGACGGCTCAAAAGATACATTGGCACCGACGCCCGAACTTGTTCGAACGTTTCCAGATGCCAAATGACATCCGGAAGCGCGTCCAAGGCTTCCTCAGGCGTGAAATGCACCTCGTGGTGAATCGTTCCGAGTTGCTCGGCAACCTTGCGAGCGGCGACTAAATCTGGTGCCCCCTTGATACCGATGGAAAACGAGTGCACGGGTTCGTCCGCACCGTACGTGTTCTTCGCTAACTTACGCTGACGCACAGCGATGGAAGTGATCAACGAAGAGTCGAGGCCTCCAGAGAGGAGCACGGCGTACGGGACGTCCGCCATCAAACGCTTGGTGACGGCGTCGACGACGCACTCACGGAGCTCCTCCAAGTTTGCCTCCTTGGTCGGCACGTAATTTTCATCCGTAATCCACTGCGGGTTGTACCAGCGCTCGATCGTCGCCGGCGCGTCTCCCTTCTTGACGTACACGTGACCAGGGGGGAAGATTTCATAATTCGCCACCCCCGGGTCGTCGTGAAGTGTCTTCATCTCGCTGCTAAACCACACGCTCCCATCCTTCCCGTTCGCCATATACATCGGAATCTTACCCATGTGATCTCTCGCCGCCACGATCACATCGTTCTCGCGATCCTCAATCACGAACGCGAACATTCCGTCGAGCTCGCTCACAAAGCTCGGCCCGTGCTGCTCGTACAGGTGCCCGATGACTTGACAATCGCTCTTATTCTCGCTCACGATTCCATACTTTTCCCTCAATTCCGCGTGATTATAAATCTCCCCGTTCGCGATGAACGCCGTCCTCTTCGTCGCGTCCGTGAACAGCGGTTGATCGCCGCTCTTTCCCGGCGCCACGATGCTCAGGCGCTTGTGCACCATGAAGGTTTGTCGTCCCGCGTCGTCCAATCGCACCTCCATCCCGTACGAATCCGGTCCTCGGTGTCGCAGCCGCTTCGCGAGCTGATACACGCGCTGCCGATTCTTGCGCGCGTCGCCCGTGAGGCGCAGGACGCTGAAGATCCCGCACATGATCGTCCGCGCGCGTTCGACGCGCGGCAAAGCCCTGAACGCTGGAACCCTCGAGTCGGGCGCGCGCGCCGGCGGACGCGCGCGCGACGCCGCGAGGCCGCGAGGCGAGGCGCGCGACGGGTGCGCGCGCGGTCGAACGACGCGAGCGCGGCGGACGCGGCGCGCGGTGGACGCGACGCGACGGCGTGTGCGCGCGAGACGACGCGAGCGCGCGCATTATCCGACCGAGCCGCCGCCGATCGATGGGCGACCGACCGCCGTGTGGGCAAACAGTGACGTGTGGGGGGGATTCGGGATGGATCGCGCGCGAGCGAGACGCGGCGAGGCGACGCGACGACGGCGCGCGCGAGAAAAGTGCGTCGTTAACAACGAACGAGAATTTTTAAACGGCCGATCGAGGCCGAGGGGTCGAGGTCGGCGGCGGCGTCGAGGCGAAGGGCCTCGGGAAGACCGCGCAGGGGGACGTCGCGGAGACGGGACGAGGGCGTGCGGAGCGCGCCGTCGCGAATCTCTCGCGAGATTTGGGCGAGCATGTCGCGGCGACCGGCGCCTTGAGTGGTGTTTTCGTCGTGCTCGAGCCAGCGGGTGAGCCAGAAGCCTTTGAGGGTGATGTCTTTGAAGATGAAGGCGCCGGTGGGAACGACGAGCGGTTGCTTGGACATGCCGCCGTAGGTAACCATGACGGACGATGCGTTCGGCTGAAGCAGTCTAAGCATGGTTTGCGCGCTATATCCACTCACGGCGTTAAACCCAAACCGCGCCCTCGTCGCGAGTTCGCGCGTTTTCGCGTCGAGTCGGAGGAATTTACCCTCGACGTCTGGTATCACGACGTCGGCGCCGTCGGCGCGCAACGATTCAAAAACCTCCTCCGTCGCCGTCTCGCTCGATCTCGGCCGACACATAGCTATCGTTCTAATACCCCTCGCGCGTGCGAGCTGCAATAACGCCCGTCCAACCCCCGAAGTCGCGGCGTTCACGACGATCGTATCCCCCTCTCGCGCGTCGTTATCGACCAACAGCCGCAGCGCCGTGCACGGATTCACCGTCATCATCGCCGCCTCGTGCACGGGCACGTCCCGATCGATCACATCAAACGCGTTCGCGTTCGCCACCACCTCTCGTCGCCACGTTCCCAGCGCGTACGATCGATTCGGCACCACTCTGTCGCCCGTTCGCGCGCCCCTCGCCAGCGCCCTCGTCCCGCACGCCGTCACCTCCCCCACCATCTCGTTCCCTCCGCACGCCGGCAGCTCGCGCGCGACCGGGTACTTACCCTCGATCATGTTCACGTCCGACGGGTTCACCGGCGCGGCGAGGACGCGCACGCGCACGTCGTCCTCGCCCAGTTCGTCCGGCAACGGTATCGACGCCACGCGCAGGACCTCCCCCGGCGCGCCGCGCTCGGCGTACACGCACGCCTCCGTGTGCGCGCGTCGACGCGCGATGACGTCGCGGATCGCGCGCGGCGCGCGTCGGCGCATCGCGCGTCGAGCGCGACGCGATGCGGCGTCAGAGCGCGCCGCCGCGAATCGATCCGCGCGCGCGTCGATGCGAGTCGACGCGAATGGACGGTGAGAGCGCCGCGACGACGTGCGGGGCGTGCGAGAAAGCGCGCGCGAGGTACGCGTGTCCGAAGTGCGGCGCGAGGCTGTGCGCGCTGGCGTGCTACGAGCGACACAACGATGGGAAGTGTCAAAGTCGATTTCACGAGGACGCGCTCGCGAGCGCGATGCGAGGGATGACGGCGACGGCGGAGACGAAGCGGGAGATGATGGAGACTTTGCGGCGACGCGCGGTGGCGGACGGGACGCTGGATCTCGGGATCGAGGAGGAGGAGGAGGAGGAGGAGGGCGACGACGACGACGACGGCGGCGAGCGGTGCGTGCTGAGCGAGGCGAGCTTGGAGGTACTGCGCGCGGGGGGAGAGTTGGATTTAGAAGCGTTGAATGAGGAAGAACGGGCGAGTTTTGAGCGGGCGGTCGCGAGCGGGGAGCTCGTGGAGGCGTGGGTGCCGTGGTGGGAATCGCCCGAGGCTGGACGAACGCGCGCGAGCGCGAGGGGCGAGCGCGCGGTGGCGGAGCTCGATCTGTGTGAACCGACGACGAGCGAGGGCGCGAACGACAAAGATAAAGGCATACCACCGCTCGCGAGCGCGGATGAAGCTTTGGATCCGTTTGAGAGGTTGAGCGGGGGTAAAGAAGCCCCCGAAGCGCTTCGCTGGCACTGCGTCAACGCGCTCTCGGCGTACGTCCTCGTCAAGCGATCTTTCAACGGAGATTGGAGCGATGAAGAGGAAATCGCGTGCGACGCGATGTTAGAACTATCCGCTGTGCTCAGCGCCGAGCGCGGTGCGATCGCGGAGGCCCAGTGCGCGCGAGACGCCGCGCTCGACGTCGTCCGCCGCGCGCCGCGCGCGCTCCCCTCCTCCCCCTCCCCTCGCGCTCTCCAGCGCGCGCTCACCGCCGACCTCCGCGCCCTGTTCGCCGCCCCAACCATCCCCATTCGAGCCCTGCTCGACCTCTCTCGCGCTCTCGACGTCGCCGCGCGCGCGTCGGCGTCCGACCGCGCGCGCCGCCGCCGCGCCGCGCTCAAGTCCCGCTACCTCTGCGCCTACCTCTGCGCCGACGCCCTCGGCGTCGTCACCGCCGACGTCGCGCGCGCCGTGAAAGAAATCATCGACGACGACCTCGACGTCGACCCCGACGTCGACCTCGACGTCGTCCGCGTCCGCGACGGCGTCGCGTCGCCCCGCGCGCGCGGGTAGCGCGCCGCGCACCACGTGGCGCATTTTAACGATCGCGCCTATATACATACATACACGCGCACTGTTTGCCCATACGTGCCAGCTGGCACCGGCGAAAATAGCCGCGGGGGATCGACGCGTCGAACGCGTCAGATCGCGTCGCGCGAGCGCCCGTCGATCGAACCGTCGACGCGCGTCATGGCGCGACAGCGCTCCTTCGTCGCCGCGGCCGTCGCGGTCGCGCTCGCGTGCGTGGCGCTCGGCCCGATCGCGGGCGCGAACGCGGGACACGATGGGTGGGGACCGAATCCCACGCCCACGTCGTACAGTTCGTACAACACTCCGGGGTACTACGGTCCGTGGTCCGGAGGCGGGTCGAGCTGTCCGTCGTCGGTGACGACGTTCGGGAAAGACGCCAACTGCCCGACGTCCTCCACGGGCGATTGCGGCCCGACGTCTTTGGGAAACATTTGCCAGCAAATGACGTGGGAGTACGACAATTACAAGTATTACGTCCTCGACGGGCAACCGAACTTGCCGAAACCGTTCACGGGCATTCCGCGCGTGAACATCGAGACGAATGAGAAGTATGAAGGTCAGATGGCCCTGGATCGGGCGTACGTCGGATCGATCGTCGGTCAAGCGCTGCCGGGCATCGTCATCGCCATCATGTTGTTCGCTTCGATGCTTTTGGTGTGCTTCTTCTACCTCATCTCCTCCGTGTGCAAGTGCTGCGGCATGTGCAAATGCTGCTTCCGACCGAGACCGTATACGCGCAAGGCTTTGCACGTGGCCAAGGGAGTGCAACTCTTGTTTGTGGCTCTGTGCTTCTGCGGTTGCGTCGTCATCTACGCCGCGTCTCCGGACGTCTCCAGCGGCGTGCGAACGATCACGAGCGGTTTGGTCAACGCCACGAACGACCTGTCGAACGATGTGAGCTCGCTCCAGACGACATTGGATGCCGTTAACTCGATCGACATGGACACCGCCGAACTCACTGCCCTGAGCACCGCGGCTACCACGGCAAACGTGGAAATTACCAAGACGAAGAATAGCATCGACAAAGCACAAGAAGACGTCCAACTCGCCGCCGACATCGTCGCCGGTGTTCTCCTCGGCGTTGCCGTGATCACGATGGTACTCTCTGTGCTGAACTTCTGGCGCTTACTCATCATTTTCTCCGTCTTGACGTCTTTGATTTTGATCGCCACGTGGATCGTCGTCGGCGCCTTGGCCGCCGTCGGCGTCTTCCTCGACGACTTGTGCTACACGATGGATTTGTACGTCCAAAATCCGGATTCTGTCTCCATCAGCAAGGAAATTCCGTGCCCAGACGCGAAAGACGTCGTCCAATTCGGTTCAAAGTTCCGCGAACAAATCAACATCATGGTGCATGACCTCAACTTAAAAGTTATCGCGCACAACACCGCTAGTCCAAGCGACGCAAAGGAGTTTCTGTGCCCGGCCTATGAAAAGCAGACCTGGGACAACTTGTGCGGTACCGCCTCCCAACGTAATGCTGGTACCTGGGTATCCCCGTTATGGAGCGACGAATTCGCAAACAGAGCCTGCGAAGCCTACCACAGGGGCGACCTCGGCGGCACGTCCGCGGCCCCGTCGGCTACGTTCACGCCCTTTGTGACGTGGGATTGTCGGTCAGGCGACAGTCCTATCGGCTACTTTAACTATACGTTGAGTCCAACTCAAAGTATAGCAGTTACCCAGGAAATCGGGAACATTGGGAATTACTACAGCTCCCTTACAACAGCGAACAGCGCTGCTAATGACGTGTCGTCGTTGGTCACCGACATCACGAACGTCTACAACGTCATTTGGCAGTTTGAGTCCATCCTCAAGTGCGACTTCATCTCCAACACGTTCTCGTGGGTTCAACCGGGCTGCCGCGAAGCCGTTGACGCCATTCAGCTCATGTGGAGAGGTTTCATCGTCACCGCCACCGGCTACTTGTGCTTGTGGATCACCATGCTCGTCACCATCGGCCGCATGGCCAACGCCGACTTGATGATTGACGGCGGTAAGTTCAACGCCAAGAAGGCTGGTTTGATCTAAATCATCGCCGCGCATCGCGCACGGCGCGCCTCACGAGGCGCGATACCGTGACATTTTTTCTCAAGTAACAACCTTTATGAATCAATTCTAAAATCCTACTCTAACTTTACGCGCTCGGGTTCGCCGCCGCCTCCTCGGCTCTCGACTTTGCGAGCGCCGCTCTGCGCGCGTACATCGCCTTCGCCTCTTCACTCCGCGCGGCCAGCGCCACGCGTCGCGCGTGTGCCTCCGGATTGAACGCCACCATTCCCTCCGGCGATCGCGCATCCGGCGGCTTACTCAACCCTCGCGCCGGCGCCTCCATGCGCGACATTTTCGATTCATCAAACGCGTGCTCCGCCCCCGGAAACACCCTCAACTTCCGCATCGTCTCCTTGCTCCGCACGCACCTCGGCAGCATGCGTTCGACCGCTTTTCTCAGCACCCACGTCGGATCTCGATCGAACATCTCCCTCGCCGTGCGCGTCACCAATCCCCCGACGTATCCCGTGTGTCGATGATACCGCTTCTTCTTCAGCTTCTCCCCCGTCAGGTGCACCTCCCCCGCGTTCACCACCACCACGACGTCCCCGCTCCCCGCGCCCGGCGCGTACGTCGGCTTATCCTTACCCTGCAGCGCCACCGCGATCCGCGACGCCAATCGACCCAGCACCTCGCCCCTCGCGTCCACCAAGCGGTACCGCAGCCCGCGCAGGTTGGCCACGTTGCGCACGATCGCGCTCGATTTCGACGCCATCGCGCGCGACCGCGACGCGCCGAGCGCCTCCGCGCGCGCGCCGGGCGCGCCTTCGTCCGCGCGCGCGACCGCGCGCGACCGCGACGACCGCGGACGACGAACGACGCGCTCGAGCGTCGATCAATGGCGAAATCGCAGAGGTTTTCGCCGCACACGACGGCGCGAGACATGTCGCGCGCGATCGTCGCGCGCGCGACGGCGACGGCGACGGCGACGGCGACGGCGACGCGCGCGCGCGCGCGAACGACGCGCGCGGCGCGGACGACGCGGACGACGCGCGCGCGCGTCGTCGCGCGAGCGACGGAGGATGGGCGAGAGGAGGATTCGAAGAGCGACGCGACGACGACGAGCGCGAGCGATGCGCGCGCGGTCATGCGAGCGTCGGACGCGGTGGAGGTCGCCGAGGATGATTACCGAGGCACGCTGCGGTTGTTTCTGGACACGGCGGACGAGGAGACGTTCGACGCGTGGTTGCCCACGGGGATGTTCGTCGGCGTGACGACGAATCCGACGATATTGGAACGGGACGGCGTGGAGTGTAGCGTCGATGCGCTGAGCGCGCTGGCGAGGAATGCGCTTGAGTTTGATGCGGTGGAAGAGTTTCAAGTGCAGACGTGGGGGGAGGATAGCGATGAGATGTGGAAGAATGGAATCGCGTTGGCGCGACTGGACCCGGAGCGCGTGGTGGTCAAGGTGCCGGTGACGCTGGAGGGGATAAAGGCGGCGAACGCGTTGGTCGTGGACGGGGTGCGGGTGACGATGACGGCGGCGTATGCACCGCATCAAGTGCTCGTGGCGGCGTCGATCGGAGCGAATTATATAGCGCCGTATTTGGGACGAATGAACGACGCCGGTCGAGACGGCTTGGGAACCATCGTCTCGATGCAAGAAACCGTGGATGAGTTGGAGAGCGATATGCGCATTCTCGTGGCGAGCGTGCGCACGGTGGCAGAGATGGCGAAGCTCGCGGCGAAAGGCTGCGATACGTTCACCATCAGCGAAAAGGTTGCGGCAGAAATGTTCACCGATCCTTTAACGAGCCAAGCCGCCATCGATTTCCAAAGCTGCGCCGAGCGCATGGCGCCCAAGCCGCCCAAGAAGGAGAAGGAAGCCGTCGTCGTCGAGGAAATAGACGTCGACGACTCCGACGACACCGACATCGTTCAAGACAGCGACGCGAGCGACGCGTGAGCTATGATTAATGCAAGCTATTCTATTCGTACGACTCCCGCACTCGCCGCGCCGCTTCGCGAACTGGTCCGCCCCGCGCGAGATCGAATCCGGCACCTCCGCCGCGAATCGAGGCGCGAGGCTCGACCGCAGGGCGCGCGCGACCGCGAAACGCGGACGCGACTTCGCCCGCGGCGCGAACGACGGACGACGGCGACAGTTGGCGACGCGGGACGATGACGACGAGCGACGACGACGCGACGCGCGAGCCGACGACGACGGCGACGACGGTGAACGACGCTTCTAGGTCGTGAAATAAAAGCGCGCTGAGTCGAGCGCTGTACGCCACGTTCGGGCGAAGGCACGAGGAGAGACGGAATCGAGCGCGAGGTGACGCCGCCGGCGCAAAGTCGAACGCCGCGAAAAACGGGAATCGAACGTCGGTGGCCGATAAAGCGTGCGGTGATGATGTTTCGTAGGCGCGATAACGATCGAGTCGCGTCGGCGCGCGAGTTTTGTAAAGTATATTGATCAAAAGATGGAGCCACCGCGCGACGCGAGACGCGTCTCAACTTGTCAACTTCACAACTTCAACTCTTCAATCTTCAACTCTTTCAACTAGTGTACAGAGGAGCGAATCGATCGCGCCAGTGCTCGTTCGTGGTGAGTCGGCATGTGTCAATCGATGGAATCTCAGCGCGTGCGCATACTTCTCACGCGAAGCGCGTATTGAGCATTGAGCTCGTCCAAGCGTCTCGAGATTTCGCGAGCGTCGGGCAAGCGACACGAGTCGCCGCACCAGAACGCTCGACGAGCGGGTGAACAGAGCGCCTGATTTTGCCAGTATGATGATTTTCCCTTTCCGTTGTTTGCGATCGAAGACGAATACTCATGCGAACGCGCCACGCTCGAGCTCGACGACGGCGCCGCGGCCGATCCCGACTCGACGTCGGAGTCGGAGTCGTTGAGCATGTTTATCAAATCCACCAAGTCGCACGGAAACATCTCTTCGTGGCTGGCGAGAAACACGCTCGGTGACATGAGCGTCACCGTACACGGGGAGGCCGTCGTCGTGGCTTCCGAAGTCGGGGTCGTGCTAATCCTCGCGACGTCTCGCGAAAGCACCAAGAGGTCAGAAGTGGGCGACGTGACGACCGAGTCACGCGCGAGGGTATCGGCGCTCGCAGACGCCATGATGAGTGATCGAGACGATGTCCGTCAGTGTACGCGAGCACTTTGCGGGTAAGGTACGATTGCGCGCGTTAAAGTGTGACCAGCGCCGTGCGCGTCACACTTTTTCGCACGTGAGCGCCGTTGGGTCGTCAGAGCGAAGGAGCAGCGGAGCCGCGGTTCATATTGAATTCAGATATGTATTATCATGGTACTATACTGCTACGGTGATTGTTGGCTGTGGACATCGGTATGATACAAACGAGCTCGCGTCGTTATGAAAATGCGTGGCAGTCATGCACAAACGTCGCCGTCGAGCTTTGTTGACGTATTTCCGCGATTGAATTTGGATCGGCAAAGGACGCTGGAAGCAGCGCGATCGATTGTAAGGCCTCATTGATGAGACGCATGTAGTACAAACAACCAAACGTGCTTGATTGTACCCTGCTCATGTCGAACTGGTATTCGTCTGCTTGCTGTTTCATCTTTGCGACGACGTCGCCGATGGTGCTGGTCTGGAAGATAACAGCCTTCATTCTCTCTATTGGCACTGAACCCTGCAAGCCACGGAAGCCACTACGCTCCGCAATCATGGATGATTTGTTTTCCATGGCTGCTAATAGATTTTCTTGCATGGCCGCCATGCCGAGATAGTTCGCGTACGGATGAGCCGGCGCCGCCAACGCCGACGGACCTCGCGTAACCTTCTTATGCGACACACGTTGGCTGCGCCTCTGATCAGACAGGGCAGCGAGCTGCTTAGCGATCTCTGCTTCTTCGCTCGCGTCTGTAACGTCGTTGAGAAAGAAGGAGCAATAACGATCCGCCACTTGCACGTGTCGCGGAACCTTGCGGAAGTATGTGTCTTCTGGAATTTTCCCGAGGTCGGCGTAGAAATCAATCAGAGGTCGCATTTTCCGCGTCCCACACGGTCTGCGCAACTCGTCCATCGATTCTCGTATCATCCGTACCTCGACCAAGGGAGGAAGAGGAACAGGCGATGGGTCTCTCACCGCCTCGGCGACTGGTTCGCTCTTCGAGTCCGCGTTGGCTCCGCCGATACGAGGTTGTTTCACGGACACCAACCCACTCAACGCGGCTTCTAAGTCATCCTCCAGCACCTCATCGTCGTCGACTGAAGCCTTCGATCGCTTTCTCTTCGCCGCAACAGCCACTTTTACTTTCTGCTGCGCGGGTTTCGCGAGGGCGACTTCGAGTTCGCGCGGCTCGACGACGACCTCCTTAATCTTCATATACTTTTCCATCTCCCTCGACGGCTGGACTCCCGGAGGCAGACGCAGCAATAACTTTTCCTTACCCGACCTAAAGTCGATCTGCCAAGGCTTGGTGATCACCAACTGCTGCAACGCCTCGGTCTCCGGCAACAAGATCGTCCCCCACAACAACTCCACGCTCGAATCCACGCTCGGCACCCCGACCACGCGCGCGCAAAACTCCCCCACGGTCTCCCCATCGTACACCGGCATCTGCGACGCCTCGTAATCCGGCAACGGCTTCGCGCCCGCGTCGCTCGTCGTCCCTCCCGCGTCGTCGCGTCGTCCCCGTCGTCCTCTCGTCGACGCCTATCCCTCGCGCGCGCGTCCGTTCCATCGTCAGTCCATCGCTCGCGTTCGACCGTCGCCCCTCCTCGTTCCTTTCGCGTCGTTCGCATCGCGCGCTCGCGCCGCGCGCCCGCGCGCGTCGCGACGAGATCGCGCCAATCCCTCGACGCGTTCGTTTCGCGCGCGCGTCGTTCGCCCCGCGCGCGTCGTCCGCGCGCGCGCACCTTGGTGTCGATCGCGAGCATCACGTGTCCGATCGGCGCGCGCGTCGCCGCGCTCCGACGCGCGTCGCGCGCGTCGACGTCCATCGCGCGACGCGACGCGCGCGACGCGGCGGCGCGCGGAGATGTGCGCGCCGTCCCCTCGCGGGATGTTGGGGCGATCGCGCGGGCGCGGCGATCGCGCGGGTCGGTCGAGTGGGTCGATCGATCGATCGATCGATCGGTGCGTGGGTCGATCGGGTGATCGGTCGGTCGGTGGGTGATCGGTCGGTGGGTGGGTCGATCGATCGGTGGGTGGGTCGACTCGATCGATCGATCGGTGGATCGGTGGATCGATCGGTG
>Ga0181595_10004339_pt1 | contig 13071 bp, 7 predicted proteins | sample 041ome_7_FD_145604 | JGI IMG/M metagenome (GOLD analysis project Ga0181595, IMG submission 145604) | Coastal salt marsh microbial communities from the Groves Creek Marsh, Skidaway Island, Georgia - 041401AS metaG (spades assembly) | ecosystem: Environmental > Aquatic > Marine > Intertidal zone >...
GCGCCGTCGCGCGCACTAAATTTGCTTAATTATGTAACGCGCGTCTCCGCCTCGCGCTCGCCCTCGCGCCGCACACGCCGCCGCGATGGAACTCTTCCAACTCCGCGTCCCCGCCGGCGCCGGCCGCGCCTTCACCCCGTCGCGCGGGTCCATGGTCGTCCTCACCCACGTCGCCCTGACGTGCGAGGGCCCGAAACGCGCGAGTAAAGACGAAAGAATCACCGTCCAAGTCGCGACCAGAGGTGGCGGCGGCGACGGGAAAACCGACGCCATCGCGCTCGGCAGCGTGAGCGACGCGCCCGGACGCGAACAGTTCGCCATCGGAGGCTCCGGGCTGTGCTTCGGCGACGGCGAACGAGTGGTGGTGTCGCACAACGGACGCGAGGCGGAGGTGTGCCTCACGGGGCGGGTCGAGGCGACGACGGCGTCGCTCGGCGGCGACGATTCGAGCGATGAGAGCGAAGAGAACAGCGAAAGTAACGGCGAAGAAGACGGCGAGAGCGATGATAGCGAGAGTGAGAGCGACGGTGAGGAGGACATGATGGTGAAGGCGAAGGCGATGGCGAAGGCGGCGGCGGCGGCGAGACGAGCCGAGGCGAGCGACGAAGACGAAGACGAAGGCGAAGACGAAGACGAGAGCGAGAGCGAGAGCGAGAGCGAGGATTCCGAACAGGACGATTCAGACGAAGAAGAATCTAAATCCGACGATGCGTCGGACGACGACAGCAGCGACGACGGCAGCGACGACAGCGACGCGTTGCCGGGGTCCAAGCGCAAGGCGAACGCCAAGGAGGCCAAATTTGAAGACGCGCGAGACGCCCGTCGCGGCGGACGCGGCGGCGGACGCGGCGGCGGACGCGGCGGCGGACGCGGTAAGGGTAAGTTCGCCCGTCGATGACCAGAGCGCGCGACGATGCGAAAGATTATCAATAATATCAAACCGCCGACTGGCGAGCGCGGCGCCGCACTTCTCGCCGCGCGCGACCGCGCGTCTTCGCCGCGTCCCGACGCGGCCCGCGCGCGCGCGCGACCTCGACGCGCCCGCTCGCGCCCGCGCGCGCGCCGCGATGACGAAACGACGCACCGCGCTCGTGGTTTTGGGCGACTTTGGTCGTTCGCCTCGAATGCAATACCACGCGCTGTCGCTCGCGCGCGACGCGGATCGCGCCGTCGACGTCGTGTGTTACTCGGGCACGCCTCCGATCGATGCGCTGTCTCGCGAAGACGCGGTGACGATGCGTTACGTCGTGGGATGTCGGTGGCGGTGGTTGACGCGCGTCCCGCTCGCGCTCGCGCTCGGGACGCGCGTCGCGGCGCAGTGCGCGCACTTGTTTTGGATCCTGATGACGATGCAGCGGTGCGAAGAGATGCTGATACAGAACCCGCCGTGCGTGCCGACGTTTTTGGTGTGCGGAATCGTGTGTCGCGCGCGACGGACGCGGTTGGTGGTGGACTGGCATAATTTCGCGTACACGCTGTTCGGGATGAAGCGCGGCGACGCGAGCGCGACGACGCGAATGTTGAAATGGTACGAACGGACGCAGGGAAAGATGTGGGGAGACGCGCACGTGTGCGTGACGAAGGCGATGGGAAACTTTTTGGAGAAAGAATGGAAGATTGAGGGCGCGCGCGTCGTGGAAGACCGCGCGGCGGAGCGATTTCGAGAGGCGGCGCGCGAGGCGACGACGCCGTTGGAATTTTGGAGAAGCGAACCCGCGCGCTCGGCGCTGGAGGCTTCGCCCGTCGCGCGGAGTGAGGACGCGCTCGATCGGTTTTTGCGGGGCACGCACGAGAATATGACGAAGAATAAGCCGAGGTTCATCGTGAGTTCGACGTCGTGGACGCCGGATGAAGACTTTGGCGTTTTGCTTGACGCCGCCGTCGCGTACGACGCGCGCAAGCGCGCGAAGGGCGATCATGCGTCAAAGTCGTACCCTGACATCGTCATAATTATCACCGGTCAAGGCCCACAAAAGACGATGTACGAGAAGAAGATTAACGAACTCGCGCTCGAGCACGTGGCGTTTCGAACCGTCTGGCTCGACGCCGCTGACTATCCGCGCGCGCTCGCGAACGCGCACCTGGGCGTCTCCCTGCACACCTCGAGCAGCGGTTTAGATTTACCGATGAAAATTGTGGATATGTTTGGGGCATCGTTACCCGTCGCCGCGATGCGGTACGATGTCATCGGAGAGCTCGTGCAAGAGGGCGTCAACGGCGTGCTCTTTGCCGACGCCACCGAACTCGCGGCGATGTTCGCGAAACTTCTCCGTGGCGACGAACGCCTCACGCTCAGAGCGTTGAAACACGGCGCGGCGAAATGGGGAGAGCAAACGTGGGACGATCATTGGAAGCGCTGTGCGTTACCTGTGTTCGCCGACGCGGCGTGAAAGTTCCGATGTAATCTAAAAATTCTAGTGATGGTGCAACGCGTCCTCTTCCCGAAACGCGGCGAAGAGTGAAACAAAAAATGTCACGACAAATGCGCGCAGAGGAATCGCCCCGAGCGCGAACGCGGTGCATCGCAGCCACTCTCCCGCATTGAGCGGAGAGGTGTGAAACACCGCGCCGCCCGCTTGCACGATGGCGACATGGAGCAAAATCTCGCTCGTCAAGAGGCTCACGAAGAGCTTGTTCTTCGTCGCACCCTTGAAAACGTTGACCTCCGTGGTAACTTTGCGACAGTTGATTTGATTCGCGAGCTGAAGCAAGACGAAGCAACAGTAGATTTGGGTGTCTTCCGGGCCGAATTCGTTGAGCAAGTACGCCATGACGGCGAGCTGATACGAAACTTGGGTGAAGATATTGAGCCGCATGGTTGACGTGATGAGGTTGCTCGCATCTGACGGAGGCTGTCGCATCACGTCGTCGCTCGGCTCATCCGTCGCGAGCGCTAAGCTTGCCAACGAATCGATGACAAGATTGACAAACAATAGCTCGATGGCGTTCAGCGGGCTCTTCGCATACACAAGTGCGCAGCCGGTGGACAGAATGATTGTCGTACAATTCGCCGTCAGTTGGAACGTGATAAACTTTTCGATTGATTCAAACACGTTCCTGCCGTAACGAATGGCGTCGACGACGGAAGAAAAATCGTCCTGCAGAAGAACAATATCGCTTGCATCTCTGGCGCACTCCGTCCCCGAGCCTAAAGCGAAACCGACATTGGCGCGTCGAAGTGCGGGCGCGTCGTTTGTGCCGTCGCCTACAACCCCTACAACTTCTTTTCGTCCCGATAGCTTTGTGTTGCGTATACCATCGGTAAGGATGAATTTGTCTTGTGGCGACGCGCGAGCGAGCACTCGCAAATTCGGCCAAATGGCATCGAGTTTCGATTGATCGATTTCTTGACCCTCTTCTCCACGAATTGCTTCTCGAAACGCTTCACCCGTCATCGTTGCTTCGGTGCTCATGTCTTTTTCATCGAGTATTCCGCATCTCCTTGCCACCGCGGTAGCGGTGGACAACGAATCCCCAGTGACCATCTTCACTGCGACGCCAGAGCGGCGACATAAACGCACGCTCTTCGTGGATTCTGGCCTCAAAGGGTCGCACATCCCGATTGCTGCGACGAGCGTGAGGTCGGATTCAGCGTCGCTGGCGCTCATTCGACTGCAAATATTCGTCGCTTCATGCGTTGTGATGAGATCGCGTTCGATGTCCTTATACGCGACGAGTAATACCCTTTCCGCGTCATCTTGCCATTCGAGAAACTTTTTCGACAGCTGATCCTTCGTAGCGGCGTCGAGTGGATGATGGGCGCCGTTTTCGTCCATGACAGATGAACACAAGTTCAACACGTCTTGAGATGCGCCCTTCGTGACCGCACGAACGATCACGTCTCCCATTTCGTCGTCGTTGATGCCGTCGCGAAGTGTGAAGAGCGTGCACATGCGCTTTCGGGAAGCGTTGAATGGAAAGAGCTTGACCAAAGGGAAGTACTTACGAATCGTAGCGACGAACAATTCGTCGTTGTTCATTGAGTTAACGAATCGTAACAGCGCGATTTCCGCCTTTGCTCCTCGCAAAATTTGCCCTTTGGCATCGTAGGTTATGGTCGAGTTCATTGCGAGCAAAATCGACAGGAGTTTCACCACGCGAGGATCGAGCGTTGGCTCGTTTCGCGTCTTGTTTGCAATTTCACTCGCCCACGTCACGCTTTTGCTCGTTAGAGGTCCGATATCTACACCCGCGATCCACGCGCGATTAACGCGTTGGTCGTTTTCAGTCACCGTCCCAGTCTTGTCGATGAGCAAAGCCGTGACTTCGCCTGTGGTTTCGGCGGAGCCTAGGACGCGGACGAGCATGGACAACTCGAGCATGCGCCTGACGGAAAATGCCAGAGCGAGCGTCACGGCGAGTGGTAAGCCCTGTGTTGCGAAAGAAAACGAGGTATTGTCAGTCGAGGTTGCGCGTGAAAAAGTCAATCCGCGTCACGACCATTCAAATCTCAGAGGGAAGTCGGCAGACAGAGTAGTTTCGTCAATGAATTCAGAGAACTTTACTCAATCATCACAGAAATGAATGGAAGTCGCGCGCTCAAAGCTTTTCGGTGGCGTTCTCAGAGGGAAGTCGGCAGACAGAGTAGTTTCGTCAACGAATTCAGAGAAATTTACTCAATCATCACAGAACACCACCGGCGCTCGAGCACGAAAAAAAGAAAAACGCTTTCCCACGCACCTCGGGCACCGATACGACGACGATGGTGATGGCGATGATGACGATATGCAAGAAATCCAAACCGAGCGCCTCGATGGGCGGACCAGTCCCTTGAATTGCGTCAAATACGAGCGTAAAGGTTAAAATGAAACCGACGACCAATGCGGCGCTGATGCCCCAGCGACCAATTTTGACGGCAAGCGCCTGCAGTTGCAACTGCAGCGGCGTGAACTCTTCGGCACCGACATTGATCATCTCTGCAATTTGTCCACTAGACGAATTCTCACCGACGCCGATCGACAGGATCGATCCGCGTCCAGACGTGACTTTGCTTCCAGCGAAAATTATCGATTGACGATTCTTTTCAATATCATCGCTCTCGCCGGTAATGTGACTTTGATCGACCAAAAACGCCGCACTCTCGATCACTAAGCCATCACACGGTGCAACGTCTCCCGCTTGCAGCTCCACGACGTCTCCAACGACGACTTCACTCTTCCTCAAAAGCTCACGATTCCCACCGCGTAAAATGCTCGCGACGTTTGTCTGTTCGCTTCGTGCGTTGAGATTGACAAACGATCTCTGTTTTTCGTTGTTGTTCACGCACTCCACGACGACGATGATGCACACCGCGAGAAGTATCGCAGCTCCATTCGCCCAACTATACTCTGAATCATCGCCCCCGATGGACGTTTCCAACACGAGCGACAACGCACCGCTGATTACGAGTACGCGCAACGTGACGTCCTCGAGCGCCTCGAACGCAAAATCCCAAATCGACTTTGTCGGGTATGGTCGCGTCGTGTTCGCGCCCCATACGCGTCGGTTCGTTTCCACGTCACCCATCGTTTCTAAACCGCGGTCGCAGTTGGAGTTCAACGCCCGCGCCAAAGCGTTCAACGCATCCGAGTCATCTTCAAATCCAAATCGCTCAAAGCCAAAGTTTACGATTTCTTTGAGCGTCTCCGCGTTGACGGCGACATCCCACCGCGGCGGTACCGGCGTCGCCGCGACGCGCGCGGCGCTCTCGTCACGTTCATCATTTGCGTTCTGTGACTCAATGAGAACGACGTCGTCTTCATCGCGCGATGCGAGCGAGGCGAGACGTCGCGCGTCCCGAAGCCAAAGCCGCGGCGTCCCGACGCGCGAGCGCGCGGTATGCACCGTCGGCACGCGGTGTCGACCGTGCGATCGCACCGCGAGCGGTGAGAGCGCGAGACATACGTGCGTCGTTCTCGACATCTGACGAACGCGCGCGCGGAAGTGCGACGGTGACGCAGCATCATCCCGACACGGCGTCGGCCAGCGCCGCCGCGAGATCGGCGACTCGAGCGCCGGCTTCGGATGGAATCTTCGCCAATACCTTGATCGCTTCCTTCGCCGGTTTGGCGTCGCCGTCGCGTCGAGAGCGTTCGATGAGAAACGAAGCGAGGATGAGACGAGCGGCGGCTTGCGCGGCGTCGGTGATGGGCTCGCGATTGACGACGGCGCGCGCGGCGGCTTCGGCGGCGGCTGAATCGCCAGCGGCGCTCTGCGTCAAGGCAGACTTGAGCGCGGCGTGGAGCTCGTGTGCTTCCGATTGCGTGGCTTCTCGAACGATGCCCTTACGTCGATCGAGAACGATGTTGAGCAGTTCGAGGGACTCTGTAGAGGATGGATCGAGCATCGTCGCGCGCGCAACGAATCGATCGGCTCGAGCCGAGCCCTCGGCGTCGCCGACAACGGTCGACGCGTTCAAGGCGCACGCCGCCGCAGCGCGCGCGAGCGAAGATTGAACGCGATAGTCACCGTTTGGTGAAGATGGTGGGCATGCAGAGAGGGCCGAAACGACTGTTTGGTGATCTGGGGCGCACGACGCCACGCGCGTCAAAGCGTCCTGCATCTTCAAATCTCCGGGTCGCGCATGCACCAAAAGTTTGGCGCGTTCAAGCGTGCTCTCAAAGTCTCCATCAACACTCGTGGATGCGGTTGAGTCGGAATCGTCCAACCGTCTTTGCGACAATCGAGCGCGGCATTCTTCTGCGACGGTTCGTATGACGTTTGGATCGCCGCCCAGCGCAGGGACGTTTTCGAGCGACGCCACTGCGTGCGCCGCTGCATCTTCGGCTTCCTCAAACAACCCTCGGCATTCGGCGCAAAGGGCGAGTGCGATCGCCGCTGTAGAATCAACGGGTAAACTTTCACTCGCCCGACGAGCAGCCGCGTAAGCATCTTTGGCATAAGTCAACCCAGAAGCGCACGCCGTGAGCGCACATCCCAAATCTGCCTCCGCGCCGGCGCCAAGCGCCGCCGCCATACGGAACGCGCCGCGTCCTTCATCTAATTTACCAGTGGCTATGTGCAAAGCTGCAGTCGCTGTCCACGCATCACCACTGCTTGGGTCGGCGATACGCGCGCTGTCAAGCGATAAAGTCGCCTCGCCGACGTCGCCCGATGATAGATACAAACGGCCCAGCGCGCACCACGCTTGAGCAAACGTGGGATTGAGTGCGACGGCGCGAGATAACGCGGTGATTTTTCGCTCAGTGCGCACAGCGTCTGAAATTACGGCAGGATCATCGATCGCTGCCGCGGCGAACCAGGCGAACGGGTCGCCTGGGGCGACTCGAAGGTAGCCCGCGGCGCGTTCCCACGCCTTTGCCGCGCTCGCCTCCGCAGCTGCGACGTCGCCTGAAAGTTTGTGAATCTCGGTTTGCAATCGCAGCGCAGCAACGACGTCACGCCATCGACCGGGACGGTCGGGTTTTAGGTTCAATGCCTTTTCGTACGCCTCGACCGCGCTGCGAGCTTCGGTCGTTCGCGCGGCAAGCATGGATGTGAAGTCCTTCCCGAGCGCTGGATCATTGACTTGCGCTGCGAGGTGATGAATGTCCCCTAGCAACTTCCAAACCGTTGCGGTGGCGCCGTCGCCCATGATTTCTACCGCGCGTTTCCCTGCTTTTGTTGCGGCTTTTAGTGATACCGCGGCGCGTCCCGGAGCGCCCCAGCGCAACGCGCCTTTGGCGTAATACGAGTGAGCGCTCGCCGAACCAAACAAGGCGGCTAAATGATCGACGCCATCGCTTAGTGCTTTGTCGTAAGCCTCAATAGCGTCTGCGGAGGATCCTAGCGCCAAATAAATGTGTCCTGTTTGCGAAGCCGCGTATGAGCGAACTCCCTCGCCCGCTTCATCGCTCAACTCCATCGCTCGCTCGAATGCTTTGAGCGCGGCGGAATGCCTACCGAGACTGTTGTACGACGCACCTAAAGCTTCCCAGGCGCTGGCGTTTCGAGGAGAAACACGCAAGACTACTTGTAAGGCGCCAATGGCACCGCTGTGATCACCGATACGAGCGCACATTGGCGCGAGTCTGTTCGCCGCCCAGGAGCACCGCGAATCCACGGCGAGCGCAGCGCGGCAAATGGACGTCGCCTTGGCGTCGTCGTTCGCGTCCAACGCGTTCGTAAACGCCACAGGCCCAGATGTCGGGTCTGCAGCGTCAAGTGCCAGCGCACGCGCGTGACACTTTTGCGCGCGCGCGTCATCGCCGCTTGCACCGCACGAAAGACCGAGATGCGCGAAAGCCGCCGCGCGATGCGCCGAATCGCCCGCGGCGCCGATGAGTAACGCCTCGTGCGCGCTCCCTGGCCCCTTCGCCGCTGAGACTTGAGCGCGCCATCTAGCGATTCCGAGTCGCGCACTTGCATCAGCGGGCGTCGTCGTCGACAACGGCTCACCTGACTTTACGCCGCACGCTCGCTCGAGCGTCTCCAACCCCTCGGCTCGACGCTCTGAAGATCCAGCAATGGTCATGAGCCATCCGAGCTCAACGCCCACGCGTCGCACGTTAGGGTAAGTCTCGGCGGCGTCGGAGAGTAACTGCAAAGCGCGCTCGTAATCGGGAGGGTGCGCGTTGAACGCGCACGTCGCCAATCCTCGCGCCGCTCGCGGACCTTCAAGCACGACAAACGCAGCCCTCGCCTCTTGAAACATCCCTACGCGAAGCATAGCCTCAGCGTGCACCATCAAAACCCGTCGGGACATTTTCGGTAATGCATCTGTTGTGATGTCTTCGCGCATGATTTTCATCGCCGTGGTCGCGGCCTGAAGCGCGTGCACGTCCGCACGCTCGCCGCCGACGAGCATGGACTCCGCCAACGCAAGCCAGCCGATTGCGGCGGACGCATGGCTCACTTTCGACTCGTCATCGCGATTGAGCGTGGTTACAATTTCGTCCCGAAGCTCCGGCGTCAGCAAACCTCTGGCGTCTTCTCGAGGAGGAGTCGCGGGACGGCATGAATGCGTAAATGCGCCGCTTCGACGCGAGTCCCTGAGCGCGAGCCAGCCTGACGCGATCGTGTTCGCCCGTAAAGCGAGCACGCGCTCGAGCAAACGAATGACTTTCGCCTCATCTTCGTCCTCGACCTCGTTATCATCCCATCCCTCTTCTTCGCAATCTAAACCGAGTTCGAGCGCGGCGACGATTTCCACGCACAGCGGCTCGACGAGATCAATGACGACTTCGCCCCATCGATCGATGAGTACAGTAGCCTCAGTCAGCGCCTCACGTGCGCACGCTCTGACATCGAAGTCGCAGTCGACCGATGCCGAAAGCGCAGCAGCCAGACGGGCGTCGAGTCGATCCAATTCCGCGGCGTGCGTCCGTGAATTGTACGACGCGTTGGCGACGTCTTCGCTCAGCCAAGCTCGCAGGGTCGTCGCCAAGTCTTCGTCGTCCACGGCGTGCGACGCTCGCGCACCCAACTTGCGCACAGCTTCTTCTTCAGCCTTACTCGCAATAGTCTTCGAACGAAGCATTTGCACCGCCGCCTCTCCCGCCTCGGCGGCGCGCGCGTCGCGCAAAGCCAACGCGCCGTCGCACGCGCGTTTGACCGACTCAACGCGCGTCACTTCGTCCACCTCTCCCGTGCGAAACTCGCCCATCTCACCGCAGAACTCAATCACGCGCGACCATTGCGCGTTTTCCCACGCGCACGCGCACGCTTGTTTCAAAAACTCGACGAGTTTGTCCACCTTCCCGCTCGCTCGATGCGCGTCGACGAGCGCTCGCAACGCGCGCAACCGCCCCACGACATCACCTTTCGCCGCGAACGTCTCATTCAACCCTTGATACGCCGCCGGATGCTCGCTTCTGATCTCAATCGCACGCTCGTACGATTTCACCGCGTCATCGAGCGCCCCGAGCGCGTTCGCCGCCTTTCCATCCATGACCCACGCTTCGTACGCGTCCCCGTCCGCCTCGATCGCCTCCTTCGCCAAACCTCGCGCGCTCGCGGCGTCCCCGGCTTTCAACGCCTCGTTCGCCGCCTTGAGCGTCTTCATCAAGCTCGCCTTGGCGCTCATCGTCCTTCGCCTCGCCGCGCGTCGTTCCGCGCGCGCTCGTCCGTCCCGCTCGTCCCCGCTCAACCGTCCCGCGCGCCTCAGCGCCGCCTCTCTCGACGACTACCACCCGAACAGCGTTTGCACTGACATGTACGCGCACGCGACGCTGACCCACGGCGATAGACGCTCGCCCACGCGCGCGGCTTTCCAGAAAACACCTCGAAACCCGGTGCGGTGAGAATCCAACAACCCGGGCGCGCGAAGTTTGACGTACGTGCACGCGCAGATGAAGAGCAGGAGCGTGGTGAGGAAGGACTTGAAGTCGAAGAGCGCGGACATCGAACGATCGGCCGCGGACGAGCGCGCGCGCGATCGGTCGCGACTCGGTGTGGGGACGGCGCGAACGGCGAAGGCGAAGGCGAAGGCGAGGCGAAGGCGGAATGGCTAGTCGTACGAATGGTTTACAAAGCGAGCGACGGTCGTTTTCACCCGCGAGCGAGTCCGACGCGAAGGAGAAGGACGAAACAAAGCAACGCCGCGGCGCCGACGACGACGACGAAGTCGACGAATTGCGCCGTCGGACTCGCGTGGATTTCTTTGGCGACGCGCAAGATGGTGTCCTTGTTGTCGATGATCCACTGATGGAGCACGAGCTTTTTGAGGGCCAGGTGCACGATGATGGTGGCGTCTGGGGCGTTGTTGGGGATCATGTCGTAGTAACGCTTGGCGAGGTGCAAGTCTTTTTGCATGCCGATGCCGTGCTCGTGCATGTGCGCGAGATTGAACATCGCGTGCGGATTTCTCTGTTCGCTCGCTTGGCGATAGGCGGCGATAGATTTCGTGAGCGAGACGTTCGCGCCTTTGCCGTAGTAATACGCGTCACCGATGCGAAGAAGCGACTTGACGTTACCTTGCGTCGCCGCGAGTCGATGGTAGTGGAGCGCGCGCGTCGCCGTGCTCGGCGCCTCTGGGTTCACCTGAGTGTCCTCGCGGAATCGACCTTCGTCACCGAGTCTTTGTTCGAGCAAGAACGCGGCGTTGGCTTGAGCGATCTCGATTCCCATCTCTGCCATTTTCATGTAACGCAAGAGCGCGCCGCGGTAGTCACGACGCATGTACGCCGCGTACGCGTGCTCCATCGGCGTCGCCCAGTGTCCTCGTTCGGCGAGTTGTTTCAGTAACGCGCTCGCGGACGCGCACGACGACGGAAACCCCATGCCGTTCAACTGCATCATCGCCAAATTATACGTCGCAACCTCGTGCCCGACGTGCGAAGCGATGTTGAAGTGATGATACGCCTTTGTGAAATCTTGCTTGACGCCGATGCCTCGCAAGTGCAAGACGCCGAGAAAGTATCGCGCGTCGGAAAGCCCTTGCTCAGCGGCTTGGTTCAGGTACTGCACCGCCAACGCGTGATCTTGAGCCACGCCGTGACCGGCGAGCGTCATGTACCCGAGCCCGTACCGCCCCATGGCGTTGCCTTTCTTCGCCGCCTTGCGAAACCAGTGCAACGCCGTGGCGTTGTCGACGTCGACGCCGAACCCGTTGGCGTACATGTTTCCTAAATTTGCCATCGCCGTCGCGTCTCCCGCGTTCGCGGCGTCCGTCAAGTATTTACGCGCGGCGCCGACGTCTTTGCGCAACCCGCGGGCGCCGAGCGAGTACAACCGACCCATCGTCACCTGCGCGTCCACGTTGCCCATGTCGGCGCTGTAACGATAATACTGCACCAAATCCCGCTCGCGCCTCGCCGCGAGATTACTCCCGCTCATCTCCGCGCTGAGACGGTGTTTTTCAATCTGAAACGGCAGCACCCCCGGCGTGCGTTTGGCCGCCTCTTCCACGACGATTTTCGCCGCCTCGTGATAGTACAACACCGCCGTCTCGCACGACTCGGGAACGTCGATGCCGTGCTTGTGTCGATACCCCAGCGCCATCATCGCTCGCACGCTCCCCGCGTTCGCGGCGAAGTAATAGTGCAGCACGCTCTTCGCGCCATCGCGCGGCGTGCCGTCCCATCCACTCGCGTACGTGAACCCCAACTCGTCGTGCGCCGCCGCGTCCCCCAGCTCCGCCGCGCGCCGCAAGCACTCCATCGCCCCCCCCTCGTCCATCTCCCGTCCCTCGATCAACCCGTACCTGCGCGCGTGCCCGAGCGCGAACCACGCCTCGCCGTCGTCCCACCCGCTCGCGTCTCTCGTCGCCGTGCCCTCGACGTACGCCTCGATCCACTCCGCCGCCGCGCGTCTCGCTCGCGCCCTCGACGCCCTCGACGCGCTCGCCGACCGCGCCCGCCTTCGATCGTCCACCGACTCCTCCTCGAGCAAATCATCGACGTACTTTTTCCGTTCGTCGTCCACGCGCGATGTTTTCGCGCCCGTCGTCCGCGCCGCGTCCTCGTCCTCGCGTTCGCGTTCGCGTTCGCGTTCGCGCGCCGCCGCCTCCGCCGGGTGCGGAATCCCATCCCTCGGCCCTCCCCCGTCGCCCATCGCGCTCTCGCGACGCGCGCGATCCGTCGTCGTCGTCGTCGTCGTCGTCGTCGCGCCGCTCGCGCTGGAGCGCGTCACCGCGAGCGTCATCATCGCGAGCGTCGTCATCGCCGTCACCGCGCGTCTCCCGCGTCGACGCACCGCTGCCTCGCGCCGTCGCGCGTCGCGCGCGTCGCGCGTCGAGGTTCGCGTCGACGCCCGCGCCATCGCGCGTCGCGCGACGGCGCGATCGTCGCGCGTCGCGCGTCGCGATGCGCGCCGCGGTCGGCGTCGGATTGCTCGCGCGTCGGCGGCATCTTCTAAACCCTAAACCCTCGCGTCCGTTCCCATTTATAGAGTTTATAGAGTTTATAGAGTTTCTCCCTATTTTGAAGTATATTTTCCCTAAGAAGAAACACATAACTGGGGCACGCACCGCGGGCGTCGTCCCCCGCGACGCGGTCGTCCGTCGTCGTCGGGTCAGGCATGTGTAGTATGTATGTAATACACATGCGAATGTCGTTTTGTTTTCTACGTATTCAGTGAAATGTAGACCCATGAGATAAAAACCATCGCGCGCGTTTTGTCCAGCCCGCGCGCTCGCGCGCGGCCGACGCCGAC
>Ga0181595_10004347_pt1 | contig 13057 bp, 7 predicted proteins | sample 041ome_7_FD_145604 | JGI IMG/M metagenome (GOLD analysis project Ga0181595, IMG submission 145604) | Coastal salt marsh microbial communities from the Groves Creek Marsh, Skidaway Island, Georgia - 041401AS metaG (spades assembly) | ecosystem: Environmental > Aquatic > Marine > Intertidal zone >...
GAATTCACAGCGATTAATCAGTTCCGGCTGGAGACTCCAGGTTGTGTGAAGCAATTTATCATCCCCGATATAGTGCTGTTCGTGAACGGTATTCCTCTTGTGGTGGTGGAATGTAAAAAAGGCGGCCCAACCTGCGCCAATCCGATGGCTGAGGCTTTTGTACAGTTGCAGCGCTACATGAACCGTCGTAAAGAAACGTTGCAAGAGGGTTTGCGTGAAGGTGAGCCCCGGCTGTTTCATAGTAGCCTGATGCTGATCCGTACCTGTGCTCTGGAAGCTGATTACGGAACCATTACATCGGGTGAAGAACATTTTTACCCTTGGAAGACTCAGTGGCGTGCATTAGATGAAACGGCTCAAGGGATGAACCAGCAACAGCAACTGATCAATGGCATGCTAAACAAGCCGAATTTGTTAAGCATTCTGCGCAGCTGTTCTGTTTTTATGGATACCGACGGTGGCCCGCGTATTAAGGTTGTGTGCAGGTATCAACAGTTCCGTGCTGCGAATAAAATCATTGGACGGCTGCGAAATGGCAAAAATGCAGAAGAAAAGAGCGGAGTCGTCTGGCATACCCAGGGCTCAGGAAAGAGCCTGACTATGGTATTTGTGGCTCGAATGCTGCGGGTATCAAAGGACCTTTACGATTATAAAATTGTGCTGATAAACGACCGCACTGACCTTGAAGAGCAGCTCACTGAAACCGCTACGCTGATAGGTGGCCGGGTGAACGTTATTGAGTCGCGCCAGGCATTGCGTAACGACTTGTCCAGTGACAGCTCTGACATCAATATGGTGATGGTGCACAAATTTCAGCAGTACGAGCAAAGTTTGCCATTAGCCGTTGCGGAAGCTCTGGGGACTTACCAGGCAATGCCGGGAAAACAGACCTTTGGTGTTGTAAATCACTCTGGCCGCATCGTGTTGATGATTGACGAAGCACACCGAACCCAGGGTTCTGATTTGGGGGATAACATTTTTGAGGCTTTTCCCAATGCAGCACGAATTGCCTTTACCGGAACGCCGCTGATTACTGAACGGCATTGCGAAAAACGCACAGTGAAACGTTTTGGCGAGTACATCGACAAATACAAACTGATGGATGCCGTTGAAGATGGCACGACGCTACAGATCCTGTACGAAGGTCGCACAGCGGATGCGGCGCTGAATGACAAACATGGTTTTGAAACCGCATTCGAGAACCTGTTTAAAGACCGTAGTGAAGAAGAACTGCTGGCTATTAAGAAAAAATACGGAGCGACCGGCGATATATTGGAGGCAGAGCAGCGCATTGAGGCTATTGCACGGGATATGGTACGCCATTACCTGGAGCATATTTTTCCGAACGGCTTCAAGGCCCAGGTGGTCTGTCATTCCAAGCTGGCCGCTGTGCGTTACCAGAAAGCGATTCATCAGGCATTAGCAGAGAAAATTGCACGTCTGAAGTCTGAAAACGTGCCTGATACTGAGCTTATCCGCAAAGTGGAATTTTTGAAGGCGGCGGTGATTATCTCGGGTGATGGTACCAATGAGCCTGCTTATGTTACTGAGGCTCGCAAACAGGCCAGAGCCTGGAATGCCGTAGATAATTTCTGTAAGCCAATTGCCTTTAATGATCCGGAGCAACCGCACTCAGGCATCGCATTTCTTGTGGTGTGTGACATGCTGCTTACTGGTTTTGATGCACCAATTGAGCAGGTGATGTATCTGGATAAAAAGATACGTGAACATACTTTGTTACAGGCCATAGCTCGAACCAACAGAGTGAAAAAAGGCAAGCAGCGTGGATATGTGGTTGACTATATCGGCCTGACGAATAACCTGACCGATGCTTTGACCTTATACGCAGCGACTGATGAGCAACAAGAATTGGTATCTGGTTTAAAGAATATTCAGTCGGAAGTTCCGGTGCTGCAGGAGCGCTATTTACGTTTGCTGACGCTGTTCTCTCAAAACAAGGTAACCGGAGTGCGGGACTTTGTTGAGGGCAAGCTGCCAGATATTCAGGCTGATGCTCTGGTTGTGCACCAGGCAGTTAAACTATTGAAAGATGAAAAGCTACGCGCTGACTTCGATGTGTACCTAAAGAAATTTATCAGCAGCCTCGATATTATTCTGCCTCATGCTGCTGGACATATTTATCGTATACCTGCTAAGCGTTTTGGTTATATTCAGCGGGTTGCCAAAGAACGTTACAAAGATGATTCGCTGGATCTGGGAGATGCAGGTCAGAAAGTGCGTGATTTGATTAACGAGCATCTGATCAGCCTTGGCATAAACCCTAAGGTTCCTCCTGTCGAGTTACTCTCTGAAAACTTCCTGGAGCAGCTGAACCAGCATGCTGCCGGTAACTCTGAAGCGAAGGCCAGTGAAATGGAGCATGCTATCCGTAAGCACTGTACTGTGCACCATGATGAAGACCCAGCTTTTTATAAGAGTTTGTCTGAGAAAGTAGAGAATTTAATTGAACAGTATCAGGACCAGTGGGACAAATTAGCGGAAGAACTAGAGAAGTTACGCTCTGTAGCGGTAGAAGGACGCCAGCAGGGTGAGGAAGGTATGAGTAAAGAGGCGACAACCTTTTACGAACACATTGCCAATGAAGCTTTTGCTGGATCCGTACCTGCTAGTGCCAAAGCAAAAATGAAAGAACTGATGGAGTCGGTGGTGGATGTGCTGCAGCACAGTATCGGCAGCATAGACTTCTGGCAGAATAGTGACAAACAGAAAAGGGTGCGTAGCGAGATTAAGACTACACTGACCCTAACCGGCATTGATGAGTTAAAGCAGAATCGAGAGCGTATTGCGGTCGAGATTATGAAGCTTGCCAAAAACCGCCATGATGAACTACTAAAAGGCTTAAATAAGGCATGACACCGAGACGTATACGAGATATCGATTATCAACTGTTGCCGGGAACAACCCGGGCTACGACTGACATTGTCATCGAACGAAACGGTATGATCGTGGTTCGTGCGCCTGAGCATTACAGTCCAGAGCAGGTTGATGCTGTGGTGGAAAGTAAGCGCATGTGGATTTACCGTAATCTTGCTGAGTGGCGGGATTTGAATGCAACGGCGGTCACCCGTGAGTTTGTCAGTGGTGAGTCTTTCTTGTATCTGGGCGGTTCTTATCAATTGCGCCTTGTATCGGAGCTGAAAAGTGATTTGATGCTGAAGGATGGGCGTTTCTGTTTGAGCCGCGAGTTAATTGAGACTTCCGGTATTGATGGCGCAAAGCAAGCTTTTGAGCGTTTTTACACTGAAAAGGGCTTGCTGCGCTTTCAGGAGCGAGTGCGTTACTTCGCGCCAAAAGTAGGAGTAAAACCTGCGGCAGTAAAGGTAAAAGATATGGGGTACCGCTGGGCCAGTTGTGGCAGCAGTGGCAACCTCAATTTTCATTGGAAATGTATGATGTCACCGCCAAAGATCATTGACTACATTGTGGTCCATGAACTATGCCATTTCCATCATCGTAACCACAGCGATGCCTACTGGAATGAGGTCGACAAAATTTTACCCGACTGGCGCGAGCGCAAAGATTGGTTACGCAAGCATGGAGCTGGATTGGAAGTTTAGTTGAGTTGAGATCAAAGATTCACATAATTTCCTTTTAGCTATTCTTCAGGTCTGAGTATTCAATTTATTGATTCGATTTCCAAAAGTCTTTTGCTGAAGTCCCAGAAGTTCGCCAGCCTTATTGTCGCTCCCACATATTTCTTTTGCAGCGAGGAGAAGTCGCCGCTGCAATTCATCAACTGCGATGTCTACAGGAAATCGTTTACCGGCATTACGCGTTTCTTGGAGGAAATCTAAACAACGTCTATAAGTAGGTAGCTCGTCAATGAGAGTTCCTGTCGTGTTCTTGAGATAATTTACACCTTCCTCTCTTTTCAATCGAGATAACTCAATTTGCACTAGTTCTTTTTTTAACGAAACATAACGTCCCTGAGGGGTCAGTCCTCCAGATAGAAGCCGTCTGGCAAGTTTTTCTAGATCCCGAAAATTACCGGGGAGATTCATTGAGCAAATAGCTTTCTCAATTTCAGCGTGATGGGGGATGAATTCGGCGCAAAGGGCCTCAGCACTGTGCTGTGCAAGACCAGTAGCAAGCTCAACGAACTCGTCGCAAGCATTGACAACAACTGACTTCCAAATTTCACCAAGATCTTCGCGACACTCACGTAAACTAGGTAGTTCAATAACTAAATCGGAAATGCGGTCAAAGAAATCTGAAGCAAGGCTTTCCTTGAGTTCATCGCGTGGTCGGTTTGTTGCTGCGATTAGTCTGAATTTTGCTTGCAGAGGATCGCTCCCTCCCAACCTGCGGAAACTGCCTTTTCGTTGGAGTGCCAGTAGGAGTAAGCCTTGGGCTTGTCTATCCAGTAAGTGAATTTCGTCCAGAAATACACAATCGTCTTTTGCCTGTTCAAGTAATCCGTGCTTGCGATCGATTGCCCCAGTAAATGCCCCTTTTTCATGGCCAAATAAAGCGCTACGAAGAGTATTTCCGTCTCTTCCTTGATATTCCGCACAATTCAAGTGGAAATTCCAACCCTTTATTTTTTCACCTTTCCAATCAAGAAAGCCTGAACGAAGTTTGCGTGCTATTTCAGTCTTACCTGTTCCACGTTCGCCAATAATTAGTACTGGAAATGGAACCCCCCCATATTGACGGATTTGCTTCGATACTTCGCGAAATCGAGGAGATCTTGCGTATTCAATATCCCAGGTGCTAGGAAGTTGGGTAAGATTTTTAGGTGCATTTGCAGCAAGTGTTGCTAGAAGGTTCCAAGGTACCTCGTGTGCTACATCGCTTGAATCACGCCTCTTGGCTATAGGCTTTCCTTGGAATGCACGCACCTTATCACCTGCAAACCGAGCTTGCAGTGATAAAAGTAAAGCAGTTTGTGCAGCTGGTGTGCCAGGGCTGATATTTACGATTATTTCAGCCTTTTCATTTTCACGACGAATTTGTGACAGTTTCTCAGCTGTAAAAATAAATATTTCTTTGTGATCGGTTGGTGAGGCATCGGTTTCCCAATAAATAAATTTAACTGTTATGGACTCGTTTTTCTCTTTGATGGCTGTTTCTAATTCTTTTGCGACATCAATCTCATGCGGATTGACCGAGCGTACAGCTTGCTCAGAACTTATAGGTTTCCTTACGAATAAATAGAGAGTACTTATTTGATGGAAAACCGGAGAGTTCTCGTTGAATAGCAATTCTAGAGTCGGACCAGGAACATTCATCCCCTTATCTTTACGATAAGCTCCATCTTTTTCGCGCTCATAGGGATCGTTATTGAATGAAACCCATGAGACGGCTATTTTTTTTGCCATTAATTGCTCCTTTTTTATAGTTCAAAGTCTCAAGGGTTATTTGCGACTATTCTTGTTTTTGTAATTGAGAGGTGTATTTTGCCTAGCAATACTCACTACACTTTCAGCGAGCCAACCTTTGCTTGTACTCCCAACAAAAATATTTTTGCCATAACGTTTCAAGACATTGATTCTGCGGTTTTCTAAATCGATGGTAATATCGAATAGTAGTTCTTTGCCACATCTCAATACCGACTTTCCATTCATTTCCAATAGTTCAACAGTATTGCCCGATAGTGCATCAACAAAGAATTCTGTTTGAATGGGCGGTGATAGGTATAAAACCCATTCCCCCTTCAAAGCCGAAAGTTGGCCAGCAGTAACCAATTCAAACATCGAAGGAGAATTAAATGCGACATGGGTATGCCGTAGCATCACGTCTTTTGTCCATGCTGATACAGCTGAAGCCGCAGATTTATCATCTATAACGATTCCGACTTCGATTCCGTTGAGCCATCCATGCCTAGATTCAAGATTACCTGTCCACAACAGAACAGTCTGGCCATCTGCAACGATTGACTTGGTATGTGTGCGCCGATGTCCGAAAATTCTGACTTGCTCGGGCGAGAGATTAAGTAGCCATGCTAGAGATAATCGCTGCTCATCAATATGGTTGCGTGGTTGTACGAGTAGGTCGATCGTCACTTTACGCTCTAATGCTCGCATTAGCGCATCACCAATGGGATGATTTTTCATATTCATGAAGCTATAGGTTGCGATCGAGATATGCTTTTGTGCCCTGTCGATAACTTCGATTGCAGCACTAAGAAGTGAGTTTTCAGTTGTACGAAGTGTTGCTACCGGACGAATTTTGCTCTCACCAGTTAGGTTACTCCAAGTTGGAACTTGGAATTTGCATGAATGAACGTCTAGTCTAGAACCGGGCACTGATTCCAAAGTTGCAAGATGTCGCCATATGTAGGAAAAGAGCCGACCAAATTCTTTGGCTACATCATTATTAAGTAGGATAAAACCATCTTCAGGATTTGATTCATATGCTTCTTGTGTTGCATTCGCTGACGTAACAACTGCGCAGATATCATCAACCACACAAAATTTTGCATGACAATCTTCAACGCTTCTTAGCCAAGCCCCCGCATACGCAAGCCTGCCTAAATGTTCGTCATGACGTCTAGCTCTTTCTTGAAGTTTTGTCGTATTTTTGTCTACATCCGAATCTGGCTCATCAATTATTTCTGCTCGTAAATGTTTGTCTAATGCTGTCAGGATGTAGACGCCTCCATGTAATCGCTCCGCCGCCTCACATAGGGCGCCGACGATCTTATCATCCGCAAAAAGAAAGCTACAAAACAGTACTTTATGTTTAGCTTTGGAAATAAGTTCAATAAGTGCATTCCGAATATGCGCGTTTCTTGACATGTCGTCGGTGGAAACATGGATTATATCGTTACGCATTGTTTGGTGTTTTCGATAAGGAAGATTTTCTTTATCTTCTTTTGGTAACTCCACGAAATATATGCCTTGGAGTCTCTGTTCCCCTAGATGAATGACAGTACCTTTGCTTGTTGTATCTATCATTTTTCGACCTCCGCAGATTCATAGGGTAAAACAAGGTCTGTTTGTAGCCGTCGTTTGCAAAGTGCTGCACGAAGAGCTGGTTTTTTCCAAAGCTCTGACGCAGCTTCTTCGGCGGATGGTAATTTAAGCTCCATACTCCAATATGCGTTTAAAGTATCGGCTAACTTGGCGCAGGTGAGATCAAAGTCCTGTCGAAGACTCGCATCCTGACGTTGAAGCAACGTGTAGAAAGCGGCGCGTCCAGCCTCGCTATTTGATGGTGCTGTATGTATCAGCAGCCAACCATGCCAGTCTCCCAAAGTAAAAGGCAGTCTCGAGTCAGCAGGAATCGCGGAGTCTCCCATAAGCGAGAGTAAAAACTCTGTGTTGCAAAGTACATCGAAAGCACCGTCTTCACGCAAATTACCCCCCAAGAGCCTTGGCCATTTTTCATTTGATTCAAGTGCTGCCAAGAAAGAAGAAAGCGAGTTAAGATCATCATCAAAAAAAAGGCTTGGATTAATAGATGGGGTGATAACCCTGTTACTTCTTGCTTGTCCAACATAAACTTTCCAATTTAGCTTGCTATCTCTGAAAGATGCATGCATAGCTAGAGCTAGCAACGCTGTTCGTTGGACAAATTTATTCTCAGTGCGTAACTCGGATCGTCTAACTTCCCACTGTGAACCGGGTTTAACCCCAACAAATCTTCCAGGAAGCCCTGGGATTGTGGCCTCGATACCGCACGAGGATAGTCGTTCGATAGATGGTAGTGCAAAGAGCGCATCGAACTTATGGAATGACTTGGGAACATCAGCAGATTCAAGTGGCCTCTTGCGTTGGTGCGTTACGTAATTTTGCTTTTTCTCGTCAGCAATACCAATGAAAAAGAGTGGATCTGCACTGAAAAGTAAACGAGCAGAGCGAACTCTGTGCTGTACTATCATGCCAAGTTCAAGAGCCTTAAAACCAGTTTGGCTTAAGTAGCACTTAGGCGTCGCTTCAGCAAACGATTCATTTATTTTTTCTGCTTTGGTTGGTTTGCGGTTTGAGTTAATACCGTTCTCATTGCCAAGCGAATTCAAAAAGCCGTTCTCTAGCAAGCGATGAAGCAGTGACACTGATACGGTCGCTCCGAGTCCAAGATATGAGTCAACATCGTTAGGCGAAATCTCGCCTAACGCACGAGTAAGTGCTAGTACTGCCCAGTCACTCAGTGGGAGTGATATTTCCTCACTGAACTCAAGTTCACTGAATTCAACTTCATAGATTGGAACCTCTTTAGCAAGGATAGCCGTTTGCTGATTAACTGAGAGTGCACTTCTGAGCAAACCTGTCACATCAGTAAGTTTCGGGTTACTCATGTTTGCCCCCCCAAAGCAATGCACGTCCCCACTTCTTTTTGTGCTCGCAGGATTCATAGAGCTTGACTAAAAGGTCACTGGCCAATCTCTGCATACCTTGTCCCTGACCTGCAAGAGTAGTTGAGTCACCTATAATGATACGCTTGTGCCTTGCTCGAGTTACAGCAACATTCAAACGATTCAGATTGTCGACATGCCCCCGTCGACCTTCTGGATTGCTTCGTGTTGTGCAAAGGATAACTATGTCTTTCTCTCGTCCTTGAAACCTGTCTACAATACTTATGTGGATGTCGATGCTAGCTCCATTCGCCGCCGAGCTTGCCCACTGTCTGCGCCACTTATCGGACCCTTTAAGGCACATTGGAAAAATTGCGTCGCATAACTCTCGTGCTTGCTGCAAATAGAATGCAACGATGCCAATCTCGAATGTGGCATCTTTTCCCCGTCCATGTTCTCGTGGGTCTCCTTGCCAATTCTCAGTGGCCCATGCTGCACATGTTTCTACGAGCTCCTTAGCAACTTCTACTTCTAGCTTATTCGTATAATTACCACCAGACCAGTTTTGATTTCGAGGATACTCGTAGCGGCGACTTGCTGGCGCGAATGCCGTGTCTATCCAAATCGCGGGAGCTTGTAGACTTGGGATGTTTAAGCCAAGTTTCTTAGTATGCGGTGCGGAAGGATAGTCGCTTTCGTAAACCTCTTTTGAAGAGAACGCAGCAAGCATTGGCTCCATACGATGCTGATAGTTCAATCGCACCGCTCGGCTATGCGGTAAGCATGTCAGATATTCAAATACACTTGTTAATGCAAGAGTTTGCAGTTCAAGAAACTCTGCTCCTAACCTAAGTATGTTCGCGCGTAGCGTTTCTGGGGCATTTCGTTTTGTAAGTCGATGAGCTTCCCGCCATTTGTTGGAGTCAGCACCCAGCGCAGTTAATTCGTCTATCAAAGCTCCATCAATTTTGAAAGGTTTGCCAAGTTCCTTAATAAAATTTCTCCAAGCATCGATTCGTTGTTTTTGATCAGGATGCATTCTTTTGTCGAAATTCTGGCGTAATCTACTACTTAGCTCTCGTATCCATCCTTCAGGCACATCGCTCAAAACTCGTTTTATACGTTCAGTGATAACAGCTTCCAACTCGCCAAGGTCGACATAAGGTGGAAGCTGGCGATGATCTCCTACAAGTATCCATTTCTTCGCGCGCGCTGCGGGCACGAGAAAATCTGTTATTGTTGCTTTACTAGCCTCGTCAATGATCATCACATCGAAGACTGCTTCTACTTCACGGAATGCAGGTTCCATTGCTATCCCAATCGGAGTCGCACAAACAAGGTTGGCGTTCAGCAGCAACATCGCTCCAACGCTTTCGTCATTCTCAATACGCTTTGCCCACTCACGCTGCACGGCTGCTACTTGATCATCTTCTGGAGTAGAAGCTACGCTTACTTCGAGATTTTTTGTAAGAAGCTGTAATAGCTTTTGACTACGATTTTGTAGCAAAAATTGATGAGCTTGTGTTTCGACATTAGCTGGTGAACCAAGACGGATTGCTGTAATGCCGGACCTGTTCCCAACCTTTTCAAGAACATTATCGAGCGCGACATGGGTCGGTGCAACAAGAAGAACACGCTGCTTCCTTTTTACTAGATCCTCTATAATACTGCAGATAACAGTAGTTTTTCCTGTACCTGGTGGGCCATGAATCAACGCAACATCGGGTGTATTCAGAGCTAATTGCTTTGCTTCGAGTTGACGAACTTCTTGTGGATGTCCGTCGATTTTAGCTCGTGCCACATCAGATAAAGATTGAGGCCTTGTTAAGGTTGCTAGAAGCCTGCCATGGGCCTCATCCAATCCCATTGCAATTGCATCAAGCGCTTCTCGCATACGTCGGAATCCATCATCGCTGGGCTTAATTTGTAACTCACCAGAATCAAGAAGCTCATTATGGTCGTCTCTTCTATCCATGGTGATGACATCGCCATCGTCCGAAACATCAAAAAACTTGATGTCACGAGATCTTCCGCTTTGTCTAATCGGGATACGCAGAAGTGTCCCCGGGCGAGTGAACGCTCGTGGCCAAGCTTCGGAATTTATAATGCGGAGCTGAACAGGGCATCTTTCAATAAGTTCATATTGAGCGCGAGGAACTGAAGTGTTCGCGTGGTCACGAAGAGCTTCGAGGTATCGTCGTACATTTGTAACAAAGCCAATATCATCATTGGTTTCTTCTTCGATTTTACGAGGATTAATTTTATTGCGAACCAGCAATTGTGAGGCAATCAACCTGACCATTCCTATTACGTCGAAACCTTTAAGTGAGCCGTTATGAAAATCTGCACTCAAAAGGCGAGCAAAACCGAGCTGTCCCGGACGAAGCTTTCCAGTTACCAATAGTCCGTGACTTTCGGGGGTTGGAACACAAGTTAACGAAAAACTCGTCGTTGCAAGTGTGATTGAAAAGTTTTGAGATGGTACAATATTGTTGCTGAATTGGGTAAGCCATTCACTTTCCGGTTGTTTCCACTTTTTTTCACCATCCTGTACTCGAAGCAACACCCATACATGAGTTGCATTCATTACATCCACTACGATATCTGGAGTAAGAGTTGGCTCATGCTCTCTAAGTTGGTCAATTGCCTTTTTTGTGAATACCAAAGGGATAGGGTGCGTTACTCGAACGCTTCCCATTAGGCCTAGAGTTGCTTGTCCAGCGATACGGGGTAGAGGTATACCCAGCCGCTCAGCGAGTAAAGCTATTCGGGTGTTAAACATGGACATAGTTTTCTCCAAAATACGTGTAAGCACATCGCATTCAGGCAAAGTTTGTGCCAGAAATATAGCACATTAAGTTATTGAATAATAATGAATTGAATTGTGTGTGTGGTAATTTTTTTCAGTAAGTTAAGTAAATTAATTCCTATCTTTTTTTTGTGAAAAATATTTCATTTTATAAGAAAAAAAATACTGACCTCTAAATTTGGCTAATACACGGTTTCTGTTTAAGTTGTTGTATTTATTTGATAATTTTTATTGGCACGATTTCAGCATTAAGCAACCTGCTGTTGCATCGCTCTGTGTATCAGCCATTCGTAATAAGGGAGCGGAGAAACATTATGTTTAATTTTATTGGTGATCTAATCGATCTCGCAGGGGATTTGGCTGGTGATGCTATCAGCCTTGTCGGTGATGCAGCCGAATTCGTTGTCGATAATCCTGGGAAGGTTCTTCTCGTTGGTGTCGGAACAATTGCTACTGGCGGGTTAGCATTTGCCGCAGCTCCAGTTATTGCTAGCACTGCTGGTGCCGCTGGCTTACTGGGAGCGGCTAGTACAGGGACTGCGATCTCCTCTCTGACTGGTGTTGCACTCACCAACGCTTCATTAGCAGCTATCGGTGGCGGTGCCTTATCAGTTGGAGGAGCTGGTATCGCAGGAGGTACTGCAGTAATTACAACGACAGGAGCTGTTGTTGGATGTGCAGTGACCGCTTCGGCGACCTGAGTTCACTGACACCGTGTGGCATATGTCGCACGGTGTCAGATCCTTTAATTGGCAAATAATAACGAACTGGGAAATATGAAATGCGCCATATAAGTCGGGAAGTAGAAAAAGTGCTGTCAAAATTTACACATTACCCATGCCTAACCGTTGAAGATGGCAGCAAACACGCTAAAGTTAGAAATGTATTCAGTCGTGACTGGCTTCCGCTGCCGGGTTCAACTAGTGACCGTCGTGGCATTCATAATCTCGAATCCTGTTTAAAGCGGTTAGCAATAACAGGAAAGGGTTTCATCTATGCAAAAACTGGACGTTCCCCCAAATCCTAACGTATACATAAATTGTCCAGTGGTTACATGAAAAAATATTTAACCGGTTGATGACGCCATATTCTTAGATGCAAGGGTTTAGCAATGGTTTACTTAAAGTGATACGCGCTGTATAAAGCTGATTCTTTCAATTGGATATGTATAGAAGCTCTCTGGAATTGGGTTCATGCGGCAATCTTAAGGTTTATTTTTTGTCGTGAATTATAAGACTGGCTTTGCCGTTTGGGCTCCCACTTTTCCCACTTTCCTGGTCAGTTTTAGATCTTACCCTGTTGCAACCTTTCAAACTTCGCATGCACCCGGTTTGGGAAAAGGTCGGTGTAGATTTGCCAGAGGATGTTGATATTCCTGTGGCCTGTGACCTGGGCGACTTCGTCAATGACAAAACCGGCTTCGAATAAACGGCAGGCGCCTTCGCGGCGCAGGTCGTGCCAGCGTAAATCTTCAATGCCAAGCTCTTTTCTGACCCGCTAAAAACCGGCTATGACGCTTTTACCGTTGTAGGGAAAGATCAGCTCATCCGTTTTAGGCTGGCGTTGTCAGATCTCCCAGGCTTCGCTTAATAACGGAACCAGTGTATGGTTACCAGCTTTTTTCCTTGGGTCTTTGCGGTCTTCGACCATCGCAGATACACTCGGGGCGCAGATAACAAACGCCCAGTCTAAGGACGTCGATATGGAACATGAGTCAGCAAAAAACTCAGCCGAAAATAAACAGAACAATCAAAAATCTGTAGCGTCATTGCTCAGACAATGGCAATTGCTGCACTTGTTGCCCTCGCGTGCGCCCGGTATTACCGTTACTGAGTTGTTGGATAAACTCAAAGAAGATTATCGGGTTGAGCGTAAAACCATTGAACGTGATTTATTGGCGCTCTCTGAGTATTTTCCGTTGCAATGCAATGATAAAAGCAAACCTTACGGCTGGTATTGGGCAGGCAGTCATCAACTGCCTGGTATGA
>Ga0181595_10004357_pt1 | contig 13039 bp, 14 predicted proteins | sample 041ome_7_FD_145604 | JGI IMG/M metagenome (GOLD analysis project Ga0181595, IMG submission 145604) | Coastal salt marsh microbial communities from the Groves Creek Marsh, Skidaway Island, Georgia - 041401AS metaG (spades assembly) | ecosystem: Environmental > Aquatic > Marine > Intertidal zone...
CTCGAAATAATTGTATTAATTTCATCAAAAATTTCATTTGTAACAAGTATTGATCCAATAACAGCTTGTTCCGCCTCTATATTGTTTGGCAGTTCTTTAAATTTATCTTTTACAATGCTTAGGGTATTTTCCATGAAGATAGACTTACAGAAAATTTAAAAAAAAAAAATCTCTTAAATTAGCTGGGGAAAAAATTGTATAATTATTGGATTGTTTCAGCCGACACTACATTAATTGTTATTTCAGCTTCTACTTCAGAGTGCAATGATACCTTTACTTTAAATTTACCAATTGACTTAATTTCTTTAAGCGGTTGTATCATTGAAGGTTTTACATCAATTTTATTTTCTGTTTGTATTAGTTTTGCAATTTCAGTGGGTTTCACAGAGCCATATAATTCATTGTTTTCTGTGCTTAATTTTTTAACTGAGTACTCTTTTTTATTTATCTGTTCAGCAATTTGTTTTGCTTCATGTTTTTTTTCATCGTCTTTTTTTGACAATTCGGACTTTATCTTTTCAACTTGAGAAATATTTTCTTTAGAGGCGTAAAGTGCTTTTTTATTTGCAATTAAATAATTTCGTGCAAAACCTCTTTTTACATCTATAATTTCACCTATAGATCCAATTCTTTTTAAATTTTCTAATAAAATAACTTTCATTTTATATTAATGCTAAATTTCTAGCTCTCTTAATTGATAATGCTAATTCTCTTTGTTTTTTTTGGCTTACATTCGTAATTCTTGATGGCAAAATTTTTCCATTCTCTGACATGTACTTTTTAAGTAATCTTACATTTTTATAATCAACTTTTGGCGCACCTTTAATTGATAAAGGACAACTTTTTTTAAATTTATATTTATTTGGTTGAAATATACTTAGTTTTGCAAAATTACTTTGTTTTCCTTTTTTATTTCTACTTTGTCTTTTAGGCATATTTAATTTTCAGTATTTTCTTTTTTTTCAAATTTTTCGTTATCTTCTCTTTTTGCAAAATAATTTGTATTTAAATCAAACTCTTTAACCTTAACTGTTAAATATCTAAGTAATTTTTTGTCAATTGCCTCATTTTTTTCTAATTCTGATACAACATTCCCTTTACCTTTTATTTTAAAATGAATGTAGCTGCCCTTTTTATTTTTTTTAATTAGATAAGATAGGTTTAACAGACCCCAATTTTCAGTTTTTACTACTTCACCTTCGTTTTTTTCAACAATCTTAGAGTATTTTTCTATTAATTGATTAATTTCACTTGGTGAAGCATCTTGTCTCGCAATAATAGTGTGTTCGTATAAATTCATAAATGTTGTTTAATTAAAAGCGAGGATATACTATTATAATACTTTAATTACAATAGTTAAAAAGGCAATAAATTTTAGTTTTTTAAATGTTTTCAGTAATTTTTCCAGGCCAGGGTTCACAATTAGTTGGAATGGGACAAGAATTCTACGAGAAATATGATCTTGTCAAAAAACTATTCAAAGAAGCTGACGAAATACTTCAATCACCTTTATCTAAGCTAATATTAGAAGGTCCAAAAGATGAATTAGACCTTACGGTTAATACTCAACCAGCTATTTTTCTTGTTAGTTACTCTGTGTTCAATATTGTTAAAAATGAATTTAATATTGACTTAAGCAAAGCCAGATATTTTGCAGGACATTCTTTAGGTGAATATTCTGCACTTTGTAGTGCAGGATATTTAAATTTTGAAGACACAATTAGAATATTAAAAATTCGAGGTGAAGCTATGCAAAATGCAGTCCCAAAAGGCGAGGGTGGAATGGTCGCTGTTTTAGCTTCAACTGTAGAAATAGTTGAAAAAATTTTAAAAAAAAATGAAAATGAGTTTAATATTCAAATTGCAAATGATAATTCTGATGGACAACTAGTACTTAGTGGTAAAACAAATGATCTTGAGAAGCTTATGGTTGTTTTAAAATCAAACAATATTAAAAATATAAAATTGCCAGTGAGCGCTCCATTCCATTGTAGTTTAATGAATAAAGCAACAAATATTATGAGTTCTGAAATTTCAAAACTGAATTTTCAAGAATCTCATATAAAATTAGTTTCCAATGTAACAGCTAATGAAATTAGAAATGTTGATGAATTGAAAGAATTGTTAATAAAACAAATTGAAAATAGAGTTAGATGGAGAGAGACTGTAATTAATATGGTTAATAGTGGTGTAAATCAATTTATAGAAATTGGGCCAGGCAAAGTTTTGTCAGGTTTAGTTAAAAGAATAAATAAAGAAGTAAAAATAAACACAATAAATAATCTAGACGATATTAAAAGTCTTATAATATGAATGATTTAAAAAATAAGAACATTATTGTTACAGGAGCATCGGGGGGTATTGGTAATTCAATTGTTAAGAAATTACATGAAGTTGGAGCAAATGTCTTGGCATCAGGAACAAGAATAGAAAAATTAGAAGAGCTAAAAAAGATTTATAATAATATTAAAATCTTAAACTTTGATATATCGCAAAGTGACAAAATTGAAGGATTTATTGATACAGCAACTGATGCTCTTGGAGGTGGATTGGATTGCATGATTAATAATGCGGGTATTACTCAGGATAATTTAGCAATAAGAATGAGTATTGATGAATGGAAGAAAGTAATTGATATAAATCTAACTTCAACATTTCTAATGAGTAAATTTGCTATTAAAAAGATGTTAAAAAATAAATCTGGAAAAATTGTCAATATTACCTCTGTTGTGGGGCATACTGGTAATATAGGACAAGTAAACTATACAGCATCTAAAGCTGGCATTGTTGCAATGTCTAAAAGTCTAGCAATTGAATATGCGAAGAAAAATATAAATATTAATTGTATATCCCCAGGATTTATCAAAACTGCTATGACAGATAAAATAGATGATAAATTTAAAGAAGCTATAATTTCAAAAATACCATCAGCAAGATTAGGAGAGCCAGATGATATTGCAAATGCTGTGCTTTTTTTAACATCAAATCAATCTAATTATATTAATGGTGAAACTCTTCATGTTAATGGTGGTATGTATATGGCTTGACAAAATAAGTTTTTGAACTATTAAGTTTTAATAACAAAAGGATCAATATGTCAGAAGATGTATCAAGCAAAGTAAAAAAAATTGTTGCAGACCACCTAGGTATCGATGAGTCAAAAGTCACTGAGGAGTCAAGTTTTATTGATGATTTAGGAGCTGACAGCTTAGATACTGTTGAATTAGTAATGGCTTTTGAAGAAGAGTTTGGTTCAGAAATTTCTGATAGCGAAGCTGAAAAAATTTTAACAGTTGGTGATGCAGTTAAATTTATTGAAGGAAAAGCTAACTAAAATTCTCAATGCCCAGTGAACAAGATGGGGTAATGATAATATTATCATCTCCATCTGGAGCTGGTAAAACCACGCTTGTAAATCTTTTATCAAAATTAGATAATTTTGAAATTTCCATTTCACACACTACAAGAAAACCTAGACATACAGAAAAAGCTGACAAAGATTATTTCTTTGTGAATGAAATAGATTTTGAAAGATTAATAAAAAATCAGGAATTTCTTGAATACGCAAAAGTGTTTAATAATTATTATGGCACAACAAGAACCCCAGTTATAGATAAACTTAATAAAGGCAAAAACGTTCTTTTTGATATAGATTGGCAGGGTGCTGATCAAATTAAAAATAAAAAATTAGATTATAAACTTATAACTTTTTTTATACTTCCACCAAGTAAGGAAATTTTATTTAAACGACTTTCAAATAGAGACATGAAAGACAAACTTATAGTTGAAGAAAGAATGAAACAATTTGAGCGTGATGTTCTACATTGGATTAATTATGATTATGTAGTTGTAAATGATAATTTGGAAAACTGTTATTCTAAAATAAAAAATCTAATAGATGCGGAAATAAATAATGGCTCAAAAGATTATGATGTTGACTTTATTAGAAGACATGTAGAAAAATTAACTAATTAAATTCTCATATTCTTTAGTTAAATTATAATATGTAGCTAAATTCAAATTTTGAGGCCTTAAATTTAAGTTTATTTTAAGTTTGTCTAAAACTTCTGTATTCCCATTAAATATTTGATTAAATGGTTTTTTAATCATTTTTCTTCTATGGTTAAAAAAAACTCTAGTTATTTTTTCTAAATTTTTAGGGCTGTTAAATTCAAAAAAAACTTTTTTAGGACAAAAATAAAGAAGGGTACTGTCTATTTTCGGTTTAGGTGAAAAACACAGAGGAGAAACATCACAAATTTTTTTGATATCTAATCTCCAATTAGATAAAATTGTTAATCTACCAAAGTTAGATGTATTGTATTTGGCAATAATTCTCTCAGCAACTTCTTTCTGAAACATAAGCACCAACTCATCAAACCAATAGTCTTTTTGTTCTAAATTAATAATCCAGTTGCATAAAATTTCTGTAGAAATATTGTAGGGCAAGTTTCCAAATACAATTAATTTTTCATTTGAGAGTTTTTTTTCATTAATTTTTAAAACATCTTCATTTATTATTGTTATCTTATCTTTAAAACTTTTATTTAATAACTGGCACAGTTCTTGATCTTTTTCTACTACAAAAAGTTTTTTTGGTTTTTTTTTTAATATTTTGCTTGTTAAATTTCCTGTACCAGGACCAATTTCCAAAACATTTTTATTTTCAATTTTTGCTGAGTCTATAATTGTATTTATTATTTCTTCATTTATCAAAAAATTTTGACCTAAACTTTTTTTTGCTTTTATCATTTAGTTATTAAAAAAATTTAATGCCTCAATTAAACTTTGTGGATTAGATAAATTTTTTCCTAACATACTTTCATTTGGTCCATGATCTGGGGACACCCTTATAAATGGAAATCCAATGGTGACATTCACAGCTTTATATTCATGTAAAGTTTTAATTGGTGTTAAAACTTGATCATGATACATACCTATAATTACATCATACTTTGAACGATTTTTTTTTAAAAAAATTGTATCAGATGAAATTGGCCCAACAACATTAATTTTTCTTTTTAAATATTCAACTGAGGGCTTAACAATTTTTGTGTCTTCATTATATAAAGATATACTCTCACAATGTGGGTTTATTCCAGTGACCGCTATTCTTGGACTAATATTAAAATAATTTTTATAAAAATCATTAATCAATAATATTTTTTGAATTATTAATTTCTTAGTTATTTTTTTTGTAACAAATTTAATGGGAAGATGTGTAGTAATTGGTGAAACAGATAATTTTTTATTGTATATCAACATTGCAAAATTATTTGATTTTGTTTTATAAGCCAAATACTCAGTGACACCCAAAAATTTCTTTTTAAGAAAATGTTTTTTAGAAATAGGACCATTTATTAGTTTGTTTGTAATTCCTAAATTTATTAGTTTTAAAGCTACTTCAAAACATGAATTAATATATTTGTTGGATTTATTTGAAATTTTTTCAAATGCTTTTGAGGTATTATAATTTATATCTAGTAAATAGATTTTTTTATTTTCAAAAAAAATTTTGTTTACATTGTAAATTTCTATATCTTTAAATACACAATTCAATTTCAATTTTCTCATTTGAAGTTTAAAAATTTTTTTTGAAATAATTAAAATAATTGGGCTTTTATTTTTGGTTTTTTTTAGTGATTTAATAAAGATTTCGACAAAAATACTATTTGGTTCTCCTGCCACAACTATTATTGGTTTATTGTTCATTAATAGTAAATTCTTTTTGAATTTTATTGTAATATATATTTGAATAATTATTTAGTTGTTCATTTCTTTTTATATTGATTATTTCTTCAACTTTTTGGTCAATATTAAAATTTTTATTATCTATTTCTCTAATATCTTTAATTTTTAATATTATGAATCCTCCAGGTATAATTAATGGCTTAGTGTGTTCACCTACTTTTAAGTTTGTAATAGAATTCTTAATTTGAAAGTTTAAAGAATTTTCATCAATCCAACCTATCTCCCCGCCATTTTTGGAAGATGAATTAGATATACTGTGAATTATGGCTGCATTTTCAAAACCCTTATTTTTTATATCATTTTCAATCATATCAATTTTTGACTCTAGGCTAGATGTCAAAGGTTTGTTAAAAATTATTTCTGATAGTAAATATTCATTTGATTTAGTAGACATATTTTTGATTAAATCAGATTTAATTTGATTTTCATTTACTTGAACTTTATCTTTAAATTTTGACACAATTAAATCATTCCAAATTAAGTCAGTAGAAATTTTTTTCTTTAAGTATTCAATTTTAACACTGTAGTTTTTTAGATGCAGCTCAAAATCTGAAAGATTGTCTAATTGAATATTTTCGTAAATAGATCTAATAAAACTATTCAAATATTGCTCTTCAACGATTAGATTATTTGTATATTTTAAAATTTCTTTTTTTTTAATTTTTTGTTTTATTAATGAATTCTTTGCAATCTCAATTATCTTGTCTTTTTCTAAAGTTTTTAAATTTGTATTTACAGCTAGAAGATAATTCATTTCATTTAGTAAATCTAATGAAGTAATTATTTCATTATCTATTTTTATTAAAATTTTATTTTCAATACTATTTGAATTCTGAAAAATAAAAAAAAACAAACAAAAAAATATGATTAGTTTATTTATAAAATTCATTTAATTATCGGCTATACATACTTTGATCTATTTTTTGTTCAAAAGTCGTCAATGGAAATAATGATATAGAAAAAATTAAATCTTCACTTGGATTGAGCTCTCTGTCTTGGTAGTATGTTTTTTTATACTTTATATTTGCCGACAAACAATCATTTATGTATTCATACACTAAATCATAATATTCTGTAAAATTTGTCTTTCTATTTCTTCGAGTATTAAAATAAATGGATTTATCTTCATTCAATTTAATCTCAGTCGTATTTTCTATTGAATTAATTGAACCAATTTTTCCAGTCTCTTCAATGAAGTTAAATTTTGTCATAAAGTTATTATAATTGAATGTAGAGCTTATATTATTGTATTCAAATTTATTAAAATCATTATCTAAAGAAAAATCGTAATCTATTTTATAGTTATCTGATAACGCATAACTTAATAAACCAACAATATTGGAGCTTTTATTACCAATTGAGCTCGATTTTGGAATATTTTCTTCAATTTTATCTCTAAAAACAGTCGCCAAATTAATAGTGAAATATTTATTTATGTCATCAATATTTTCTTTGGTGTAATCAAATCCTAATGTTAATGATTTTCCCTTTTCAAAAGAATCTCCACCAATGCCTAAACGATCTATTGAAAAAATATTTTTTGAGTTAATTGTTCTTTTCGTAGTGTAATAATTTTTCATATCTCCAGGGTTTAATCTAAATGATATTTTAGGAGTTAGATAGTCAGTTACTACATCATTTGATCTTATAAGTGGAAAGCTGGTCTCAAAATTGTAAATACTCTCTATTTCTGATTGAGGATTATTCTTATAATTAGTGTAATTTTTTCCAAGAGTGTTAAGATTTTTAAAATAAATTCCAAAATTATTTTTTAATCCCGTGTTTGATATAAAATCTTTGCTTAAAAAGTTTATATCGTTAGTAAGTGAACTTTTTAATACATTTGTATTATTTAGATCATTATAACCATTTGATTTAAAATTAAAGCTTCCAAGGGTATTAGTGTACAGTTTTTGGCTATAATTATAATAGGGTAAAATATATTGATATCTATCACTATTTTTTCCACTTAGCTGTTCATAAGCTGACATACCTGCATTAAAATTAAATTTTTTGTTATTTAATCTAATATTTATATCTGAAGAAAGTTTATTTTGATTTGTAGGTTTAATTTGTTTATCGATTAAATTCGTATCAAATATTTTTAAATAAGTATCATTGGTAATTTTTTCATAATTAAAATTTAACTCACTTTGTGTAAATTTTGGAAGATTTAAGTTTGCTACATATTTTAAAAATAAATGCGAAATATTGTTTTCATCATTAGAATAGTTTGTTTTAAATTTCCTGACATGCCCAAAATCTGCAATCAAAGAAGAAAATTTATTTTCTTGTCTAAATTCTGATTGCAGCATTTTTGTTTCAGTGTCGAATATTGTTGGTGTGACAGTCAAATCTTTATTATCTGATATTACATGATAGTAGGGCACTAATAATGATGATCCCAGTATATTTGAATTATTTATTTGAGGTACTAAAAAACCACTTTGTCTTTTTACGGTAGGATCTGGATGGTAAAATTTAGGAAAATACAAAATTGGAAAATCATAAATATTTAAGAAAGCATTTTTATAGATTAATTGTTTTTTATTTTTATTGTGATCAATCTTTTCAGCTTTAATGCTCCACGGAGGACATTTTTCATTAGATTTACAGCTGGTAAAAATACCCTTGTTAACAGTTGTGACATTATTATCTTTAATAGAAGAAACACCATATAAACGCGGATCATTTTCAAATTTACCAAAAATATTTTTCTGTAAATAAACTTTTGTATCAGAGGTTTTAAAATTTTTTGTTTTTAAGTTAAAGAAACCATCTTTAAAAGTGTACAAATCTCTATCTTCTGAAGCTTTAGTATAATCAGATATGAGCTCAATATCATTACCTTTTAAAATCCCGCTATTTATATAGTACACAAATTCATTTAATAGATATTTTGATTTTCTGTCATCTTTTACTTCTGTTAATTTTGATGAGTACAATTCTTTTTTTAATCTTAGAAGTGTTACATCTGAAGATGTAAAATTATATTTAGACTCTATTATTGCTCTTGTTGGACCTTTGCTAAACAATTTTTCTTGATTTTTAATATAGGTTATATTTTCACTAAAAATTAAATAGTCACTTGTGGTATCATTTATTTTAACATCACCGTAAGCATTTAATATATTTTCAATTTTCTTGTATTCAAATTTATTAGCTTCAATAATCAGTCCATTATTTGATGTGATTGTTCCCCTTTTTGATCCTATAAATTTATTTCCATCATCTGTAATTTCGATTTGCGTAATATCAAAATTAAATTGTTCTACTGCATGAACATTTGCAATATATAGAATAGCTAAAAATATTTTTATCAGTAATTTATAAAAATTATTTTTCATTGACACCTAATAGTAAAAATGAACTTAATATAGCCAATATAATTAATGGTGATAAAACTGATATAAATAAAGAAATTTTTTCTAAATTTCCTAATACATAAAAAAAATTAAAAAAGTAATAAATTAATACAGAGAAAAATAGTCCAATAGAGATTTTTATGGAGGTACTTTTATATTTTTTTGTATTAAACATTATAATAGCAGAAAGAACACACATTAGAATAAAATAAATAGGATAAGTTATTATTCTCAAAATTTGAATATCAACTTCTGTCGTAGAATAATTTAATTGTTTATAATTACTTCTTAACTCAACAAGTTTCATAATAGATAATGAGGATAAATTTGAAAATAAATTTTGCATAGTCTGATAATCAAAATTAGAATTAATTTTAATAACATCAAAAATATTGTTTTCGTTATCCATATATATTACAGGATCATAAATTAACCATTCTTTAAGTTTAATGTCGACTTTTTTACTCTTTATAGTTCTGATGACATCAAAATTTTCATCAAATTCAGTTATAAAAATATTTAGTAAAAAATTATTTTCTATTTTAGAAGCATTTATAATTTTAATTCTACCATCGATCTCATCTTTTATCCAAAGGCCATTTTTTGTAATTACCGCCAAATGGTTTTGTTCATTTGTATATTTGTTCTTTATATTTATATGGACATTCTTTAAATATGATGAGGTGCTATAAAATATAGTAATTATAAAAATTCCCAGAATTAACACAAAACAGCATATAATAAATAATATGTTAGTATTTTTTAATCCCGAATATTTGAATATTTGTATTTCATTATTATTAAAAAGAGACACAAAAAAAACTTGAGTTGAAATTAAGAAAATAAATGGAAACATTTCAAAAATAAGTGAGGGAAAGTCTAATACAGCAAGATAAATTGGCAGAAAAAAACTTGATTGATTATATGGCTTTAAATTTTCAATTTCACTTAAAATATTTAAAATAATTGCAAGACTTGTCATTATTAAAACTACAAAAATAACTGAATTAAAATAAATTTTTAATAAATATTTAATGTAAACTTTCATCTAAATATTTTTTTTAATAAACTTTAATTTAAAGATATAAAAATAAAAAAAATATAAAGTTAAGGTTATCATAATTGGAAGAAAAATTAATTTCATATTTTCTAAAAAATTACTGTTTATTTTATTTAAGGTCGTTTCAGAAAATATTATAATCATTACACCAATAAGAAAAATTATAAATTTATATTTTGAATAGTTTTTATCTTCCTTGCTTTTAATTATTAACAATTGAGAAATTAAAATTAGAATTGGAATATAAAATGGAATAACGAAACGTTTGTATAACTCTTCATAAATATCTTTAAGTCCCTGAATACTGCATTTGTATTTTGAATTTTCATTAATCTGATTAGTTATTTTCAAGCCAAAATTTAAAATTTTATTTAAACATATAAAATAATCTATTGTAGGTATTTCTTGAACTTTATTTATTTTAAATATTCTCGTTTCATTATTTGTAAAATTAAAATCAGATTTTGAGAAAGTAAAATAAGAATCTTTACCGTTATTTTCATTAATAGTTCTTCCGTCATAAAGCTCTAAAATTGTATCATTGCCCCTTGTTATAAATTTACCTTGCTTTGCAAAAGTAATTTGAAAAGAATTATTATTTATTTGTTTTTTTATATAAACATTTCTTAAAAAATTATTTTTATCTTTTTCTTCAACGTAAATTATTAAACCCTTAATTGTGTCATTAAATTTTTTACTTTTAAAAAAACCCTCTTCAATATTTATTTCAGAATCACGGATTATACTTCTTGACTCTTCTAAAGAAGCAGGGACGAGATATATAGTTAGAAATAACTGGGTAATTAAAATTATAAAAGAAAATTTTAAAAAAAAATTTACAAATTCAATTTTATTAATTCCAATATTCCATAATATCATTAATTCATTATTGATCTCATATTTTGAAATTACATAAAAGATACTAAAAAAAATAACAAATGGGATTAGTTTAGATATAATTTTTGGAAAACTTAATAATGTATATTTAAAATATATTTGATAATCTCTGCCTTCATCAACTATCAGATCTAAATAGTTTACTGCTTGAAAAACCCATATGATAACGCTGGAACTAATTAGGGCAATAAAAAAGAAAATTAGACAATCTATCAGAATATTTCTGTACAAAATTTTTTTCATTGAATTATAATTTATTTAACCTATATAGCATCTAACGAATTTGTAGTCTAAATTTATGATCATAAAATTTAACAATATTAAAAAAACTAAGCATAACCCACAAAATAATTCTGCTTTTTTTGTGAAAGAAAAATTTGAAATTAATTTTTTAAAGAAGTTTTTTCAAAAAAAAGAAGTAGATTATATAAATCAAATTTTAAAAAAAAAAAATCTTGAAAAAAAATTCTTATCTTTTGATCTAGACTCAAAAAGAACAATAATTTTAATTAAAGTCACAAATGAAACTAGTTATGAAAACCTTGGAGCTGAGTTTTATAGCTTTATGAAACAAAATGATATTTTAGAAATCGATCTATTTTCTGAAACTAGTAAAAACTTAGGCTACGAATTTTTTGACACATTTTTGCATGGTTTTAGATTAAAGTCCTATGAATTCAATATTTATAAATCAGTAAAAGTAAAAAAACATATAACTTTAAATCTTGTATCGAAAGATAATAAAACTGAATCTAAAATTAAAAAATTTCAAGCAATTGAGGCAGGCACAAATTTTGCTAGAGATTTAGTTTCTGAACCTCCAAACGTTTTGTATCCAAAAGAATATGTTAACAGGCTATTAAAATTAAAAAAATTTGGTGTAAAAGTTACAGTGTATAACGAATCTAAACTAAAAAGTTTAGGCATGAATTCTTTGCTTGGAGTCGGCAGAGGTAGTGCTAAAGAATCATTTCTAGTAACTTTAGAATGGTATGGTGATAAAAAAAATAAAAATCACCCTTTATCATTTGTGGGAAAAGGTGTTTGCTTTGATACCGGGGGTATCTCTTTAAAACCAGCGAAGTTTATGGAAGAAATGAAATATGACATGGCTGGATCCGCAGTAGTTGCTGGACTTATCCAAAGTTTAGCAATTAGGAAAGCAAAAATAAATGCAGTTGGAGTAGTAGGGTTAGTTGAGAATATGCCTGGCGGTAATGCACAAAGACCCGGAGATATTGTAAAGGCTTATAATGGAAAAACTATAGAGGTTTTAAACACTGATGCGGAAGGTAGATTAGTTTTAGCCGATGCTTTAAGTTTTACTGAAAAAAAATTTAAACCAAAATTTATTATTGATCTTGCAACTCTTACAGGTGCTATAATTGTTGCCCTAGGAGAAGAGTATGCTGGTTTGTTTTCAAATAATGATGAGCTTTCTAAAAAACTTTATGAGGCTGGAGAAAAAGTTAATGAAAAAGTTTGGAGGCTGCCATTGCATAAAAATTATGACAAGTTAATGGACTCTACAATAGCAGATATTCAGAACATTAATTATTCAGGTGGAGCAGGATCAATTACTGCGGCTCAATTTCTTCAAAGATTTATTGAGAAAACACCCTGGGCTCACTTAGACATAGCAGGTATGGCATTTTCAAAAAAAGCGGCAAATTTAAACCCAGGTGGTGCCACTGGTTTTGGTGTAAGACTATTAAATCAACTAATAGAGGACTATTATGAGTAATTTGGAACAAACATTATCAATTATTAAACCCGATGCAGTTGAAAGAGGTTTGGATAATGAAATTAAGGAGATGTTTAAAAATAAGGGTTTTAGTATTTTAAAAGAAAAAAAAATTCAAATTGAAAAATCTGAGGCAGAAAAATTTTATAAAGTACATGAAACCAAACCATTTTATAATGATTTATGTGCTTATTTGTCTTCTGGGCCAATAGTTGTGATGGT
>Ga0181595_10004367_pt1 | contig 13019 bp, 12 predicted proteins | sample 041ome_7_FD_145604 | JGI IMG/M metagenome (GOLD analysis project Ga0181595, IMG submission 145604) | Coastal salt marsh microbial communities from the Groves Creek Marsh, Skidaway Island, Georgia - 041401AS metaG (spades assembly) | ecosystem: Environmental > Aquatic > Marine > Intertidal zone...
ATGTTTTATAATCCGATGCGGTTACATTCATACTTAGGATATATGAGTCCGAATCAGTATGAAGTGGCAGCATTGAAACAGAAGAAAGTAGCTTAACTGGGTTGGTCAATTTTGGTTGACCACGTCAACCCTCTACGAAATCGAAATCACCAACGTTATCGTAAGAACCAAAACTTTCTATAGTAGGTAATTTAGATCCAAAGTTATTTGACAGTTGTAAAGCAACTGAAATCAAAAAGGAAATGGAAGAAGTATCCACATACACCCTTTTTATATTTGGCGTCAAAAATTCAAGTATGCCGATGGCGAGGAACGTTGTCTCAAGACCTGAAGTGAATAAATTTGATGCCCGAATAAATTTGTCGCAATGAGCACCTGAGGGCTTAGCGAAATGGTAACTTTCTGATGATGTAATCAACCCCTTGCGCCTAACGAAAATATCTCCTACTCCCGCTTGCTTAAGTTGATTGGCGTAATCGTAGGCGGCTCCTGAGTCAAGCTCTAAAATTGAGCCATTATTACTTACATTCAAGAATTTTAGCCGCTTTTCAATGTCACTAACCCAGCTGCCAACCTCTTCTATAAATAGAGCATCACTTAATAACGAGTTCTTAAGTTCTTCGATATTAATCCCTATAATATATAGGTACTCTGGAGAAAGATTTTCTTCAACATCAGCTTTCACCAAATCCTTTAGTGCATTGGAGCCTGGCACTCCATGCACAAAAATGACAAGGGAGCATTTAACTTCTGCCTTCTCTTTAAATCTAAATGAAAAGCAATCAGTCATTACCACTTTCCTCTCTTTGCTGCTTAGCATATAGAGGCACTAAAAGTGTAATTGACACTCCCCTCGCTTCTGGTAGCAAACTTATACTTTCATTACATGGCTTTTTAGTTACCCAATCAAAAAACTCATAATTGGGTTTTTTGATTGAGAACGGCTCACTAGCAAAATCTCTATACACAGCCAGCTGATTACTTCTAATTCTTATAAAGCCATTAAGTTTAGTTAGGTGTTCCATTACAGCAGTAAGTCCATGACCTTTATTAGATTTCCCTGTAGAGGTTTTTCTAAACTCAAAACATCTTTTTAAAATTGAATACTGGAGCTTCTCGTCTTGCTCTATAAACTCCTCGTCACTTCCGTTATCAGCCATCCACCTGCCACAAAATCCCAGTCCCGAGTCAACGACACCAATTTCAACAAAGTGCTGAGTAGACAGCCCTTTTTCATTTAGCTTGGTTAAGTAATTGGCTAGCCAAACTTCTCTCTCAGTTTTATTTGTAACTGATTCATCACTTAAATTTATGCCATATGTATAGAGCACCCGCGTTGCTGGCTTTAACCAAACATTTTTATTTTCGGCGCGACTTCCATGCTCATGGCTGTTATGAAAAAGCTCATCAAATACTCTGCCTAAATCAGACACATCGCATTCTGGAGGCAATACGCCTCCCCCAGCAACTCTGGATGATTGTTTCACCATTGACGTAATGATATTTGAGATTTGCTCTTCGTTTCGTATTTGCGGTCTTTTGTTAGCAGCATTGATATAGAAATTTCTATCAAAGCCTTTCGTACTATGATCAACGAAGGTAAACCAGCAAAGCCGCCCTTTCGACTGACCGAACTGACTTTTTGACTGATTATCTACTTGTTTTTCAGCTAACCCGTAAATTTTCTTCTTAAGCTCAACATCGTCGCTTATACCGTCGTCGAATTTTTTCGCCATCAAGAAAGCAGTAAACTTATGCGGCTCTCGGACAAGGTCTTCAATCTCTTCAGAAGACTTTAGCTTTAACGTTGAAACTTCAGAGTTTGCATAAAACCAAGTGTTTATGGCCTGAACAGCGGCAGCATATCCGCCAAATGCTATTTGATTGGTGTTTATAGGTATTTCGAGTTGAGGCGATTTTGTATCGGGGTTTAAAGAGTTTTCAATTAGTTCCTCTAGTTTTCTTATATCGAGGCTTACTGGCATCCTTAACATTCGACAGCCTCCACGTCTGACAGTTCTTGTAAAAATTCATTCTCAACTTCAGAAGTTAGAAGCTCGCCTTCAAAAGCTTTTTTAAGTATTGATTGCGTCAATTGGTTTACACGCAGTTTTGCAGCCAAATATTGCTCTTCAATTTTACTTGATGCTTCTAGCAACCTATTGACCCTCCGAACAATTTCTATCTGTTCAGCAATGGGCGGAATTCTAACGGGATACTTTTTTAATGCTTTACCAGTTAAATGCTTTATCGTTGTTCCGGTATAAAGAAGACTAAGACGATTCGAAAAAAAATCATCTTCGATACTATAGAGTAAAAACTCAGGAGAAATGCAATCCGTGCACCTTACACGATGAATTGCCTTCTGAAAGACTAAGTTGTTATCACCGCCTTTCCAAACAGCTCCTCGTCCTGGCTCCCCTCCTTCGCAGAGCAACAAATCACCATCCCTTATATTCAATTCATTAATCTCCTTTTGAGAAACTAATATTTCTTTCAACTCAAATAGATCAATATGATGCCAACGAAGATTAATATTTCCCAAGTATTTGGTAGCTATTCCAGAGTTTTTGGATTTGTCTAACATTTTTCCTAACCGCGACTCAGCGACCTCTTCGAGAAACTTGAGCTCCCAACTCTCAGGTATTTTGGAAATCGGCCAGTTTAGGGTTTCGTCACGATATTTTTCATCCCCCCTCCACTCCTTCGTCAACTCTCCCGAAGTAGCAGCAGCAAGCACCGACTGGCGGAAGAGTTTTAAGATGGCGGGGATTTTATCGAGGCGGGCCTGGGCGGCTTCGACTTTCGCGAGCACGCTATCGAGTTTGTCTGCGATGCGTTTTTGTTCTGCAAGTGTAGGTAATGGAATCTGAAGTTCTTCGAAATGAGCGGGCTTCAAATTGTTTATATTAACGCCTTTAGACAAATTCGAAATCGTATCTGTGTAATACTTCGACTGAGTGAACCACCCTAAATATCTAGGATAGCAATTGCTCTTTGCCCTAATTAATCCGCAGAATGTTCCGAATGAAGCAGTAATACGCTTGTCACATACACCTGACTTGCCGACGAGTTTCTTACTTCCGCTCGACATCGCCACGATAATGTCGCCCTGCTTGATTAATTGCTTTTCTTTGACTTTTTCTGTTGGCACATACACCAAATCATGAAGGACTAAATTACCATTTTGTATATTGTTCGCTCGCAAAATAGGTATAAGTCCCTCCCTAGGGTTAATGTCAGATTCATTTTTTTTATAACTTACACCTCTCACCAATTCTGCTACTTCGGAGAAAGAAACTAAGGCCCAATCAGCTGGCAACTCACTCATAGCACAACCTCTTCCGATGTCTCTGCTACATCAAGCTCAACCAAAATCGACTGCAAACCCGTAATCGCATCAGCTAGCTCTTCAATTGCCTCGTTAATCAACACATCTGGCTCGGGCAGTTTAGAAGCATCCTCTACGCTATCATCACGGATCCAAGCCAAATCTAAAGAGTCTTCTTTAGCAGCAATTTCTTCACGAGTGAATTTACGCAGACGACAAGTATCTACGTCCCCTACATCACTGCCGTTTTGATGATTATCGATAAAAGCTTGACGCTGGGCTTCATCAACCCGAGTAAGGTCGCTGCCTACTGCTTCATAAAATTCATCGAAATGGGCTTTGGTCAGCACTGTGCGTTTGCCGAATTGCGGCATGTTAGCTCGCATGTCGTAAACCCAAATATTTTGGGTGTTACCTGTGTCTTGATTCACATCTTTTGGCTTATCAAAAAACAGTACGTTAGTTTTTACACCTGCGGCGTAGAAAATACCTGTCGGCAAACGAAGGATGGTATGCAGGTTACACTTTTCCATCAAATCGTTACGTATTTTGCGGCCTGTAGAACCTTCGAACAATACGTTATCAGGCAGCACTACTGCTACTCGCCCACCAGGTTTAAGCATGGTTTGGTACATGGCATGAAGAAAAGCCAACTGCTTATTACTGGTGTAGTGTACTAGGTCGTCACGAGTAGGCACGCCCCCACCCTGCTTTGTGCCAAAAGGCGGATTGGCTAAAATAAGCGAGGCTTTCGGTAAAGCTTTACCTTCGTTTGATAATGTATCGCCGTAAAGTACACCTGCGTTGTCATCGTCAATCGCTAAGTCGTGCAGCATTAGATTCATCATTGCCAAGCGGCGCGTATCGGGTACTAATTCCATGCCGAAGAAAGTTTTATGCTGATACTTGTCATATGCAGTTTCCGAAAGGCTAGATATGTCGTTGTGTTCTTCTAAATACTTATGTGCAGCTATAATAAACCCGCCTGTGCCAGCTGTTGGGTCTACCACCACATCATCTAGCGTTGGGCGCATTAACTCTACCATGGCATCGATAAGCACCCTTGGCGTGAAGTATTGGCCTGCGCCCGACTTCTTCTCACTCGCATTGATTTCCAGCAAACCTTCGTACATGTCGCCCAAGCCTTCTACTTTGGCTGAGTACCAGTCTAGCTTGTCGATTTCGGTTACCAGCTTATTCAATGTTGCTGGTTTACGAATACATGTTGCTGCATCAGCAAAAATCGCTTTTGTAATTAAAGACCCATGTGAACCAAGGTGAATAAGTAGCTTTTTATATTCTTCTAAGCGTGTAGCTGCGTTAAAGTTTTCAATATCGCTCCAGCGATAACCTTCTAGAATGAGGTTATCTTGCCCTGTTTCTTCAACCATTTTCAGGAATATCAGGTAGGTTAGCTCGTTCAGGTACTCGTGGTAGGTTACGCCGTCATCACGCAATACGTGACAAAGGTTCCATAACTTGCTGATTAAATCTTGTGTACTCATACTACTGTCTCTCATTTGGTTCGTTGCACAGCCTGAAATCAGGCTGTTGCTTTATCATCTGTATAGCCGCCGTCATCATCGTTCACCCACAATGCACGATTAAACTGGGCGAGGATTTCGTTAATAGGCTGGTCAAAGAGTTTGTTGGCGCGATTGATGCCACCTAGCCGTTGCTTGAAAATACCTTCATTCAAGTTGGCTTCATCAACGATGATGTTAGCTTTCATTTGTTTGGCAATGGTGCTTAACCAGTCCCGCTGCGGTGTTTTCCACGGCTGGCTTGCAAGTATTCTATCTAATGCTCTATCTACTCGTTCTTCGTATGGGATAAGGGCTTCACCTATTGCGGCCTGGCGAATGAAACCAATGATTCTGGCGGCTATATCTTCATTTCGCACTTCTTTCCATGCCGCCTTGAGATCTTCTTCTCTAAACTCGTTTTTTTCAAGTTCTAATGCTAATTGTTTCAAGCTTTCACGGGTTAATTCCCACGGACGTTGAATGACTGTTTGAATTGCAACCATTCTATTACTGTTAGCATTCACGAAGTCGTTAAAGGCGGTTAGGTAGTCTTCTGGCTTCTGGCCGCTGCCATAACCAGTTGAGGTATCGAGCACCTCGTCTTCATGCTCAGATACCACAATACGATTAAAACCACCCGTGCCCTTTACTTTCATATCGAGCAACTCGCCTAAACCTGGATTATTTAAAAACCAGTCTGCCACTTCCTGCACAGGCTTTGCTTTTAATTCTTGTGCAAACTCCTGAGGCGGCTTTCCAACAATACGCTCGAATTCGCTTTGCTGAGTCTCAGTAAGGTAGCGCTTCTTACTTTGAAGCTTACTCAAAAATTGGTCTCTCGCGAGTTCCTGAAGCTTGCTGTCTTTACCCTCTTTAATCTCGCTTTCTAGCTTGCTAAAAGTAATGTCTACGTTCGTGACCACGGGCTTCATGGTGTTCACTTTTTCGAGCTGTTTGTAAATGTCTACAGCATCGTAAATACGAAACCGTTCTTTAGCGATGTCGTCACAGCGACGTGTAGCACGGCCTAACATCTGTTCGTAAAGAATACGACTGTTCACGCGGCGCATGAATACTAGGTTGCAAATGGAGGGCACGTCCACGCCAGTGGTCAGCAGGTCTACCGTCACTACTATATTGGGAAGACGGTCGTTCTTATAACGTCTGATAAGCTGGAGCGGCTTATCAGATGCACCCGTTATTTTCATAATAGCGTCATCGTCAACGGCCCCGTGATAATGCTCACACGCGTCCTTAAGCGCCTCCACCATCTCATCAGCGTGTTTGTCAGTTACACAAAAGATGAGTGTTTTCTCTTGAGAGTATGGGTCAATTGAATCACTTTCTATCAACCACTTCGCTATCGCTTTGGTAAACTCTGGTGCTATTACTTTTCTGTTGAACTGCGCAACATCAAAATCGAGTTCATCGGGTGTGTGAATGAGTTCAAGTTGATTGGTTTGTGGGTCATAAACCTGTACTTCTTCATTCACATTGTAATGAATACCATCGGTGTTGAGTTTGGTATGGATTCTTACAGGGGGTAGATGATCAACCAGGTAACCATCAATTACTGCTTCGGTATAGCTATAAGAGAATACAGGGTCGCCAAAGATATCGGTGGTATGTATAGCTGGCGTTGCGGTTAACCCAATTTTGAATGCATCGAAGTAGTCTATTACAGCGCGATATTTTGAAACATAATCTTGCTGGTCTCTAAACTTTACTTCTGTTTCACTTAGCTCTCGGTCTAACAAGTAACCTCGGTGACACTCATCTACTACGATGCAGTCATACTGCCCTACTCCTGGCTTAGTTGCATCTTCTGACGGGTACATAATACGCTTAACCAAACCTTGTACTGTCGCTACGTGTACTTTTGTGTCGTCATCAGGTGTGGGTTTTGGATTTTTTTCTGGCTCCATGCCCAACACGTCAAAAGTATCTGCAAACGTATTGAGATTTTCCATACGCACTTCACCAAAATCGACGGTAGCCTGGACGCCCAGTGCGCTGCGGTCTACCAGAAACAGGATTCGGCGAAAACGTTCGGCTTTTAGAAGGCGGTACACCAGCGCGATACAGGTTTTTGTTTTACCTGTTCCGGTTGCCATTGCTACAAGCGCACGCTCTTTTTCATCTTTAATGGCCCGCTCAACGCTTTGAATGGCTTTTTTCTGATAGTCGCGTAGCTGAAGTTCGTACTCAAAACCCATCTCATCTAATTGTGCATTGGCTTTTTGGGGTGTTTGGCGTAAATACGTTTTGATTTCTTGAGGAGAGTACCAGCCTTTCAACGCTTTGCGGCGATTAGTGGTATCACGAACGTCTAAGAACCATATCCCGCTTTCTTGCTCCAATTGTTTTAAATACGCGCGACCATTGGTTGCGAAAGTAAGCGGCACTTTAAACTCGCCGTATTCTGTCACCTCAATATCGCCAGTTAACGATGCAATACCTTTAGCGTAGCGTTTGGCTTGGTCGATAGCGCCATATACATTCTTGGCATTTTTCTTTGCTTCGACAACAGCCACTAGCGTTGTACCGATAAAGAGCGCGTAATCAGCTGGCCCAGAATCTGTGGGCCACTCTGCAATAGCACGGTTTTTATTGGGTTCTGGTCGAGCGCCTTTAGAATAGCGTAAATTATCTGTATCAGCTTCCCAACCTGCATCAATAAGTTGCTGGTCAATGATGACACGGGTTTCCGCTTCATCCATTTCAAAGTGGGACTTTTCTATGCGTTGAAGCTCGGCGGCCTGCTGCTCTTTTGGTTGCGCTTTGAAGTAGTTGAAGTTGGCTTTATTTTCACGTTCAACTTCAGCTCGATAGTTGGCAAGCGCTTCTTCTTGTTCTTGAGCCAACTGTTCCCATATCTCACGCTCTTCCTCCATTCGCTCTGCACGCAGGCGTTCAGCCTCGGCTTTTTCATGCTCAATTTGGCTTAGTTTTTCAGCAACTTTTATGCGGTCTGATGTACGTTGAGATTCGGTAGTAATTTGCGACAGCTTCTCTTCAAGCTGACGAACATAATCAGATGGGTCTTCTGGCTTTACGAACTTTGACTTTTTAAAGCCTTCAGCCTTTTCACCTCCAAAGGTTGAATGGAACCAACTAGCAAGAGAGTGACCTATTATTAGAGCTTTCAGTGCGTCACGGTGCGTTGAGCTATCGAACTCATGTGTAGCGTTATTTCCGAGGAACTTTAGGTCATAAAATGCTTCTCTTACATTCGGTTCTAACCTAAGCGCGTAATCTAAATCTTTAAGCAAATTGTGTTGGGTAACCTCTTTGCCGAACTCAACGCCCACGCGAGCTGCAATATTCTGAGCAATCGCCTCACCCAATTGGCGCATTTTGATAAGTGTCGTATTTGGATCAGAGGAGAAGTTACGTTCAGCACTTGCTGCTAGATTATAAAACCAAACTCCGTGTGCTTTAAGAAACTCAAAATTGCTTGTAAATACCATACAACTTTCCTTGTTTGTTCTTCTTATTCAACTCAGTTTACATTACCCCGTCAATTACATCTAACATAACTGCCTGAATACAAATTCACGCATTTATTTATAGCTGACTTAATAATTCAGACATAGCCTTTACAGGCCAAATGCAGTCTTTTACGCCTTTAATATTACATGGCCTGTCACTCAACCATGCAGATGTTGTGTATACGGCAACATCATCTATATGCTGGGAATTATGATACAAAGACCAATTGAGATCTTCCGTCATCAACCGCATTGTTCCTTGTACTGAACGACTGCATACAGTGTCGTAGTGGAACTTAGTATCATGTAAATGCTTAGCTGCAACTTCAATCAACGGATAGTCCAGACCAGCCTTAATTAAGCTATTAACAAAAACATCATGAAAGTGGTAATCGAAGTGCTTTAGCTCTGACTTAGTCATTGAAGGCAAAAATACAGCATATCTCGTTGCATCATTCACCAAAATCACACACTGCTTACGTTGAATGGTTATCAGGTTTGCGTGCCAGTTATAAAACTGTTGGGCTGGAGCAGAAAGATAATCAACCGCTGGTGATTCCTCAAATGGCAACTTCGCCATCAGCTTTTTAGTGCAATGAATCAGCATCATTCTAATTCATCGTCATCATCTTCGACTGATGCAGAAAATCTGGGAAAGGCTTTGAAGTCAAAGTTAGGATCAAGCAGTAAGATTCGGTCTTTAATCCTTTTATGATCTTGGCCTGCTGCACCACGAGCATATGTCTGTCTATTAGCTTCTGACTTTTCTATAGTGAATTCTAAAGCTGCTAATGAAAATAGATGTAAATTTGGCTTAAGGGAGTGCCTGAATCGACTATCAGCTTGGTCAAAATTTCGACTTTGAGAATAGTAAGCTCCAACTAGCTTGGAAACTGACTCCTGCCATTCCTCCGAGTCACTAATCTCATAGATAAATCGCCACTTGTGTTGATCGATATCCGGTCTTTTATCTCCTTCTATCCACTCAAGCAAGTCTCGGTAATGGTGCTCTAAACTATCCTTAATAAACCATCCTACGATTTTCCCGATTGCATCTGTATCAATACAGTGCCGTACTTTTAACTTAATATCTTCGTTTAGTATTTCGTATATCGATGAATTATTCGAAAGGAAGTAAACAAAATACGACAGTCCAGTTCCGCCTGATGCTACATTATTGTAGTAATCCATTTCTTTCTTTATTGCAGGCTCAATATTTTTCTTATTCCTAGAAGCCAAAACTTCAAGAGTTTGAAAATTTATCAGTCTATTTTTTTCACACTTTTCATCTTCTAACTTAAATACAATTTTCCACAGAGATCTAAAAAGCTGCAATTCAACATCTGGTGTCAATCTACTAAAGTATCTACTCTCGATATATTGCTTAACTTTCTTCCTTGAGTTTAACGCTTCACTATTTTCAGAAATATCACTGAGCAATTCGTTAAGTATTTTCTGAGTATAGAAAGGAGGTTTAATCAGTAAACCTTCAAGTGTGTTTCTTAATAATGATCTGACTGTCTCTTTATTGGGTGTATGAAGCTCCCGCTTCTGATTAAGAACAGGATGTGCAGAAAGATGTCGTTGCTTCTGTAGATATCTCAAGTTTTCATGCTCGGCACCGTCAATTAACTTTGTTGTTTTGTAAACCTCGTCAATCAATGTTATTTCCCAAGCTGAGGACTTATCATCTTGTTTCTGAACTTTTGTCACTTTCTTTAGAATTTCTTTAGCTTGTGAGTCATCGTATAAGTCCACCAAATGCTCCAACTTATAGATGATATCGCAGACAGCTACCGACCACAGCATCACAACTGACGAGCGATAATTTTCATTCTGATATGATGATAGAACCTCTGAAAAATAGTCCCGAGTTTTGCCAAAATGAATCCTTTCTGAAATCTTCTCTAATGAAAACTCGATCAATCTTGTTTCTCCAAATAACCTTAGGGGCAGTATAAGCGTAAAATGCTAATTATATCGAAAAAGGCGACCTGATAAAGGTCGCCTAGAGTTACTGCGTCAGCTTTTTCCATCTCGCCTTACACGCGTATAGCCAGGTTTCAGAATCCAATCCGAAAATCGCTTCGATCTCATCTGAAAAATAGCTCAAGAACGTTTTTATATGGCTATGATAATGCAATAGCACCTTCAGTGCCGAGGCATTTTCTCTGTACTTGCCGCCCCCATCTGTTAGTTCTGCTTCTACAGCTTTGCTGATTGAGATTCCCAACCAGCGCCCCACCTGATCCCTATGCAGATAAATGTATCTATCGTAACTTACAGCTATCTGATCATTGTCCTCGGTCACGGTTGCTAGCAATAAAATTGTAGAGTCGTCTCCAACAAACGGTGAGCGGGACTGCCGTACATATTTTCTTACGATGCTGTGTTTGCTGTCTTTCATGTAAATATTCCTCTTTTTGACCTCAGGAATAATTAGGTATTCGATAGGGAAATTATTCGCCCCCCTTTTCAAACTCAAAATTCATTTGCCCAGAGAAAAAATCAATATCATCTTCTGTCCATTCCGCATAAAACTCCGGTTCGCTCAGTACAACGCCGATGAGTTCACGTATCACGGGAAAATATGCAGGATTCGACACAATGTGATTTTGCAAAATGACATTCATAATAACGTCTTCGATATGCTGATTGTTTCTGTACTGACTTCCATCGAACTCATCTCGATAAGCCATAAATGCATTTGCTAGGTTATTAAAAACATCGGATACGATTGCAGAGCATAGGTATGTATTCGTAGTCATGAATTTTCCTTTTTATTGTTATTCATAATTACTTAGTCTCTCTATCAGAAAAATTTCCCTACTACTGACTTATTAAAAGATAAGACTAACTAGGAAAGGAAATAAGACATGACGCATCTATCAGTTGTTGAACAGCCAAAGCATTGCATCTCAGATGATGAGGACTACATTGCTTTATACGAGAGCGAAGGCTCATATATCTATTACGTGAGAAATTATGCAGCTCAAACTGAGTTTCTGCTGCTCAGCTTGGATTTGATGATGAGTTTGGACGAGAAGTTCAGAACCGTGGCGGGCGTTTATTTCACACCGCACTTCTCGGTTCTGAAACATTTTGAGTCAGAAGTCACGCAGCACGTTCTCGAAAGCGCCGCGTTGCCTCATTTTCATTATTTGTTCAACTGTAGCGTTTCAAAGTTCATTAAGAGACTTTGAACTACTGAAGCCAGCAATTTGCTGGCTTTATTTCAAAAGGGCCAATCGAAATATAATTTATACCCCTCTGGAGGATTCTTGAGTTTGCTTAATATAAACTCTTCCAACTCATCTCCACTATCAGTAAATAGAGCTGCATAGTCAGGCACATCAGTCATATAGCGTTTATGTTTCCTGCAATCAATACATTCACTGTTTTTTGTATTTCTGATCCAGCCCTGCATATGTGCTTGGCTTAGTTTCACTTGAATCAAAACTGGATCTGGGATGTCAACACGTTGCCGCTCAAGACATTTCTCACACTGGTAGGCTGATTTAAAAGTTTCGGCTCCCTCACTTTCCGCAAGCCTTTTACGTTTACCATTTTCTAGCTGTGCTGCACGATTCAGAATTTAGACCTCACAAACTTACGACAAAAGCCCTGTCACCATACCAATAACTTATAAGACGTTACCTGCCATGTAACGGCAGGATTCAGACTTTTTAATTCCGTTTAACTTTTTTCAAAAAAGCTGAATTCTCGTCTAACCGGAACAACTGAAGTTACCTCAGTCTGAGTAATAATTCACGCATCAAAACCAACTATTTCATCAACATTCTGTGGATAACTTGATATGAATACTTTGTATACCTTGATTAACGAGTTCGGAGTAGAAGACATTCCTCTTCGAAATGAAACTATTAAGAGTTGGCTGGGAGAAACCAACGTAGCTCACTTTCAGCAACGACTGAACAAAGAGCCTTCCTACAAACAGATTCGATCAGAATACAAGGGCTGCATTAGCCTTTTTGGCCTTGCCAAGCTGATAGATTTAAAACGAAAAAAACCGAAAAATGAAGTAATGGAGACAACTATGAATTCTACTACCCTTAGCCTACTTGCCCAGTTTGGTAGCGCAATCATCCCATTCACCGATGTAGTGGAGAAGTACATCGAAGTATCCTACGACACTGCTATCAAGCAAGTTAAAGCTGGCGACATCGAACTTAATATCTTTCGCCTTGGCAACCGTCAGAGCAGCCCGTACTTGGTACATGTTGATGATCTTAGCGCTTTGCTTGAGAAAAAACGTAAGAATGCGATGGAGTCGCTTAAGGAGTGTGCCCGAGAATTGGCTTCTGCAAGAGGGAAACGTTAATGGCATTACCCTTCCACGAATGCTCAACTGAGCGTTTTGAAGCAATGATTTCCCCTTACCCCAAGCTCGCCAAATTTTGGCATTTCAATGGTTCGCTTAGCGAACTCACGCTTATTGATGATTACAAAGTTTACATGAACCAGAATGAGCGCCTTCTTTTCCGCTTTTTTATAGCGGTTGCGTATTTCGGTGAATCCGATCGCCCCCTGTGTCAGGATAGTTGTCGCCTCAGTTTTTCATAAAAATATAACAGGGAGCGGTAAGTTAGATATTAGTGAAGCATTATCCTGAAGATCATAAGAAAGCCATCATTAGAAAGCTGGTTGAAA
>Ga0181595_10004385_pt1 | contig 12989 bp, 10 predicted proteins | sample 041ome_7_FD_145604 | JGI IMG/M metagenome (GOLD analysis project Ga0181595, IMG submission 145604) | Coastal salt marsh microbial communities from the Groves Creek Marsh, Skidaway Island, Georgia - 041401AS metaG (spades assembly) | ecosystem: Environmental > Aquatic > Marine > Intertidal zone...
GTCGCAGCAGCGAAGACGATGAGACGCGAGCGGTTGGCAAGCTTCTACTAGATGCCTCTTACAGCCCGGTACTACGAGTGTCTTACTCAGTAGAAGCTGCGCGTGTTGAGCAGCGTACTGACTTAGATAAGCTCGTGATAGATCTAGAGACCAACGGCACAATCGATCCTGAAGAGGCGATCCGTCGTGCGGCTACAATACTGCAGCATCAGCTTGCCGTGTTCGTCGACCTGCATAGCGAAATCGTCCCTGAAGCGACGAAGGCCGAAGACGAGATCGATCCTATCCTGGTTCGTCCTGTCGATGATCTTGAGCTGACCGTTCGCTCTGCGAATTGCCTCAAGGCCGAAGATATCTACTACATCGGTGATCTGATTCAGCGCACCGAAGTAGAGCTGCTGAAGACTCCTAATCTCGGTAAGAAGTCGCTCACAGAAATCAAAGATGTGTTGGCTACTCGTGGACTCTCATTGGGTTTACGTCTAGAAAACTGGCCTCCATCGAGCCTCAAGTCCGACGATCGCGCTGCTTAAGCAGTCCGTCTGAATAAGTATATATAAGGTAATGAGTTATGCGTCATAGACAAAGCGGTCGCCAGCTAAATCGCAACAGTTCGCACCGTCAAGCCATGTTCCGTAATATGGCAATCTCACTCGTCGAGCACGAGCTGATTAAGACAACGTTGATTAAAGCGAAGGAATTGCGATCGGTCGCAGAGCCTTTGATCACGCTAGCCAAGGAAGATAGCGTAGCGAACCGTCGCTTAGCCTTCAACCGCACACGCGACAAAGCGACAGTGGGAAAATTGTTCACTGAGCTGGGTCCACGCTACAAAGAGCGTCCGGGTGGTTACATCCGCATTCTTAAATGTGGCCTGCGTGCTGGCGATAAAGCGCCGATGGCTTATGTTGAGTTAGTTGGCCGTCCAGCTGGCGTCGACGCGGCTGAGAGCAAAGACGACTAAACGCTCTTTTGTAGAGTTTAGTGGTAAGCAAAAGAGCCGAGTTTTCACTCGGCTTTTTTGTATCTGGCGTATCAGCCCCTCATCAATCATTGAATCATGTTGCGCATTAGTTATAAGCTCAACGGCTCCACCGATTATTAAACGTATCGTCCTATCCGCACGAGGCTCCCATGATCAATTCTTTTCATCCTCCCGTAAGAACACTCATGGGCCCTGGACCCTCTGACGTCAATCCGCGCATTTTGGAGGCTCTATCTCGACCGACTATAGGCCATCTCGACCCCGCTTTTATTCAAATGATGGACGAGGTTAAAGCGCTGCTGCAATACGCTTTTCAGACAGAAAATGAGCTTACTTTGCCGGTTTCTGCACCCGGATCGGCGGGTATGGAAACCGCGTTCGCCAATTTGTTAGAGCGCGGTGATAAAGCAATAGTCTGTCAGAACGGCGTGTTTGGCGGACGCATGAAGGAGAACGTAGAACGCTGCGGTGCGATAGCTGTGATGGTTCAAGACGACTGGGGCTGTGCTGTCGATCTAAATAAGGTCGAAGACGCATTAAAAGCTAATCCCGATGCGAAACTGCTGGCTTTTGTTCATGCAGAAACATCAACAGGCGTTAGATCCGATGCGAAGGCACTGTGCGCACTCGCACGTCAGTATGATTGCCTCGCGGTAGTCGATGCGGTGACCTCCCTTGCGGGTATCGAACTCAAGGTAGACGAGTGGGGAATAGATGCTATTTACTCGGGGACTCAGAAGTGTCTTTCGTGTGTGCCGGGTTTGTCTCCCGTGTCGTTTTCCGAGCGCGCTGCGAAGGTTATTCGGGAACGCAAGACACCCGTGCAAAGTTGGTTTCTCGATCTTAATCTCGTGATGGGCTATTGGGGTGGGAGTAACAAGCGCGCTTACCATCATACTGCCCCAGTAAATTCGCTTTATGCGCTGCACGAGTCTTTGGTGATCGTGCAGGAGGAAGGTTTAGAGCAGTCATGGCAACGGCACGACAGAAACCACCGTGCTCTCGTTGCGGGGATCGAAGCGCTAGGCTTAAGCTTTGTGGTAGATGCAGAGAATCGGCTACCGCAATTAAACCTCGTAAGATTTCCGGAAGCTGTCGACGACGCAGCTGTACGCAATACGTTGCTCAACGACTATAGCCTGGAAATCGGGTCTGGACTTGGCGCTCTTGCGGGCAAGGTTTGGCGTATCGGACTCATGGGTTTCGCCAGTAGTCAGGCGAATGTTTATCTGTGCCTCTCGGCGCTAGGTAACATCTTACGCCAGCAAGGCCATGACGTTGACCCGGCTGCCGCCGTGCTTGCCGCGAAGCAGACTTACTAGCCCTGACCCTTCTCTTATAGTGCGCGAAAGTGGCTTTGCCGTGCGAGGATTACTCTGTGAATGACAAGCTCGAATTGCGCGACTGGATAAGCCTGCTCGCGCTCTCCGCTATTTGGGGTGCCTCGTTTTTCTTTCTGCGCGTTACCGCGCCTGTTTTTGGCCCCGTGCCGCTGATAGCTGCGCGTGTTTTTTTTGGACTTTGCTTGCTACTCCCGGTGTTTCTCTACCGAGGCCTATTCTCTCAGTTGCTCGCCCACTGGCGCATAATCTATGTGGTGAGCCTTACAAATATGAGCCTACCTTTTTGCCTCTTAGCCTACGCTTCGCTCGAACTGAATGCGGGCATCACGTCGATATTGAATGCTACGGTTCCTTTTTTCGCTGCACTCATTGCGTTTAGTTTCTGGAAAGTAAGGCTTACACACGTCGCGCTTATTGGGATGGCGATTGGCTTTGGGGGCGTTGTGCTTATTGTGTTCGACCCTGAGGCAATCGAGTTCGGTGCTCAGGCGCTTTTATCGATCGGAGCCGGCCTGTGCGCCTCACTACTCTATGGTACGGCGAGCAATTTGGCCCAGCATCGCCTACAGGGAGTGAGTGGGCTCACAGTGACCGTGGGAAGCCTTGCTTTCGCCACGTTGACGCTGGCACCGCTGGCATGGTGGCAATGGCCAGAGGCCGCGCCTAGCACGTCGATGTGGCTGAGTGTCTTTGCGCTAGGCTCGCTCTGCACAGGCGTTGCTTACCTAATATTCTATAAGCTCATCGCCCGTATCGGCGCTGCACGCGCGTTGAATACGACGTTTCTCGTTCCTGCATTTAGCCTACTCTGGTCGAGCGTTTTTCTTGGTGAGCCGATCACTTTCTATATGCTTGGCGGCTGCGCGCTTATTCTTTTTGGTGTGGCGCTGACCACAGGAAAGCTCCCCGCTTTTTGGGTCAGGGCGTCTCAGGCTTAGCACCGCGCGCTTGCCATAGGCCGATTGCCAACATCGGCCAGATCCCCAGATGGATCATCACGTCCGCAGTGTTGAACACATAGTGCCAGTAGGGAATACCCTGAACGTCGATGAAGTCGATGACGCTGCCGTAAATTAGTCGGTCCAACACATTGCTCGCGCCGCCACCAACAATCAGTCCGAAACAGAGATATTCGGCGCGGGCGAGCGCCTCGCCAAACCTTAGGTAGGCGGCAACCCCACCTAGAAGAACTGCGCTGAACAAGCCGAAAACCCAGCCTTGTCCCTGCAGCAATCCAAACACGCCGCCGTGATTGCGCACGTGGGTAAAAAAGAGAAAGGGGTTTATCTCTATGCTGCTATGTAGAGGAATTGTCTCATTGACCCAATAGCCAATAGCTTGGGAAAGCGTTAAGACTGACAGCGCGACAACCGCGAAGAGGCCAAACTGGCGTGTATTTTTGTGCGGATGTTGATTCATAATAGGCGATAGTTGTCTGTAGTAAGCGTGTTTAGCCGCTTGGGTTAGAGTGCTAGGGCATGTCCATCAGCGCAAAAAAAGCACGCAAGCGATTGGCATTAGCACCCACATCACCGACCCCGACACGCGAGGTAGAGCGTGCGTTCACGACCACATTATTGCTCTGTGTGCCGAATGTAATCACGATGTCATCCTTAAATCGAAACCATAAAGTGGTGTCTGTCGCCTCGATGCGGCGGCTGTCGAAGTCTGCAGAGACAATCTCCCAGCCTAATGTTTCCGCTGCGTTTAGCGCGCGTCGATAGACATCGGCATGGCGCTCGTCGTACACCCGAGGGATCAGATCCGGATAGGCTTCTTTCGTGAGCGTTGCCAGTTCTTCGGCGGTGACATTCTCAGCGCCGCCATAAATTACGCTATTCGATTCGGTCCCACGCAGAGGCAGAACGTCGACAAATTGCGGGGGATAGTCGGTATTGGTGGTGATGTCATGAATCATGGGGTAATTCACTCCTTCAGGAGGCCTGAAGCTCTCGGGCACGGCATAGCCTAGTGCCGCAATTGCTGTACCTAAACCAGCGTAGACAATGAGTCTTCTTCTATCTTGATGTGCCATCAGCAGGGCAAACAACCCTGTGGCGATGCCAAGAGCGAGGCAACTCCAAAAGAGATAAGGAGCTGCAGTATTCGCCATACGCAAAATACCAAGGCCGGTGCGAAAATCCCATGCTCCCACCCATATCCCCGCTGCAGAGGAGAGAGTGAAAAGTCCGAGGCTTACTCCTGCAAACAGAACGAGAAGAGCGCTTAAACGCAGCGGAATATCGAGCTTATTCGGCAGAGATGATTGTGCTATTGGGCTCATACATGGCCTCCTGTGTACGATGTGTTTAGCCAACAGGCTCGTCTGCGTATTGAACTATCTTAGCGCTACCGTCGGCCGCGATCTCTACAATACTATGGCAGCAATTATGCATCGTTGGAGGCTCCCAAAAGCGCTCTAGGGGGCGGCCCTCAACATGACAAAGATAGGATTTTATGAGCGCGCCATGGCTAACAAGTGCAACTCGCTCGCCCGCGTGCGCGGCGGCTATCTCAGCCACTGCGGCGACTGCCCTTCGCTGTAAGTCATGAAAACTCTCGGCGCCTTGCACAGCGAATAAATGCGGCTGTTCCCAAAAATGTTTGTAAGAGTCGGGCTCGCGGTCAGCTATGTCGGCGTAAAGGTTTCCTTCCCAAGGACCGAGATAAATCTCGCGCAGCTCATCACGGAAACGAACGTCTGATGCAGCGGGGAAGGCGTGTTCGGTTGTTTGCCGCGTACGCACGCTACTGCTGCTGTAATGTGCAGCATAGTCGATTTCACGCAGACGCTCGCTCAAGGCTCGCGCCTGACTAACGCCGAGTTCGGTTAGAATCGAATCGCTTTGGCCCTGTATACGTTTCTCTTCGTTCCAGTTGGTTTGGCCATGGCGGATGAGATGGAGCTGCATACGTTGATTCCTAAAGTAATGATGCGCTGGTGAGCGTTAACCGCGCTGAGAATGAGAGCTAGCAATAAGCGAAGCACGCTTTAGCCAAAGGGCCGCTGAGTCTACCCCGACGACCTCGTGCGATCTACCGCCTCGAGCCAGCCAGTGTAGTGACGCACGCGCCAGTCTTCGGACTGCACCTGCTGCCATGACGAGTCGAGCTGCCAGCGCGCGGCAAGTGCATCAAGCGATTCCACAAGGCCCAGCTGTAAGCACGCCATATAGGCGGCACCCAATGCGGTGGTTTCAACGAGTGTTGGTCGCTGAACATTGCAGCCGAGAACGTCGGCTAGCTTCTGCATAACCCAATCATTATTTGCCATTCCACCGTCGACTCGTAGATTTTCGAGTGTGGCACCGTCGCCGCGAATGGCTTCAACGAGATCACGGGTTTGGTAGCACACCGACAGCAATCCTGCAGTCACCACCTCTTTTATGCCGGTGTCGCGGGTAAGCCCATAGAGTGCGCCACGAGCCTCCGCGTCCCAGTAGGGTGCGCCAAGACCAGTAAAAGCGGGCACCAAATAGACACTGAGTTCATCGCCAGTCTCTATCGCAAGCGCCTCGCTCGCGGCGGCATCGTCTATTAGCTTAAGTCCGTCGCGAATCCACTGCATAGTCGCGCCGGCCATAAAAATACTGCCTTCTACAGCGTAGGTGGCGACGCCATTAAGACGGTACGCAACTGTGCTTAGCAGCCTGTGCTCAGAGCGCACAATGTTGGCACCCGTATTCATTAATAGGAAACAGCCGGTGCCATAGGTGCTTTTCGCCATGCCCGCGTCGAAACAGCATTGACCAAACGCCGCCGCTTGCTGATCGCCAATCATCCCTGCGATAGGAATCGCAGCGCCAAACAGCGCGGGGTCAGTCGATCCGAAGTCAGAGGCACAATCTTTGACCTGCGGGAGAAGCGAGTCAGGGATATCGAAAAGAGTGAGAAGTCTCTCATCCCATTCTTGGCTGGTAATATTGAAAAGCTGTGTTCGAGACGCATTGGTGGCATCGGTGCAATGGCTTTTACCGCCGCTAAGACGCCAAAGCAAAAAGCTATCGATGGTGCCAAAAGCGAGTTCACCTGCTTCCGCACGTGTGCGTGCATCGGGCACGTTGTCGAGTAGCCAGCGAAGTTTGCTTGCCGAAAAATACGAATCGATCAGTAAACCGGTCGCCTCCTGCACTATCGGTTCGTGGCCCGCACGGCGAAGCCCGTCGCAATACTCAGCGGTACGTCGATCCTGCCAGACGATAGCGTTAGCTATAGGCTTTCCGGTCAGCCTGTCCCACACAACGGTAGTCTCGCGTTGATTGGTTATGCCAATTCCCGCGATGTCTTGTGCGCTAATCGACGAGCCGAGATTCTTACCCGCGGCGTCAATGGCATCGTGACAGGACTTTAAGGTGGATTCCCATAACTCCTCTGCGTCATGCTCTACCCATCCATTACTCGGAAAGTGCTGGGCGAACTCGTGTTGGCCAACGCCGACTATTTGAAAAGATGCATCGAAGAGCAGTGCTCGACTTGAGGTGGTGCCTTGGTCTATTGCGAGAATGTATTTTTTCATTCCCTGATTCTACCCGAAGCAGGAGAAGGTTAAAGACTTGGATTCAAGTTTGCGTGCTGTGATCTACCGCTGCTTTTTGGCAGATCCATGCCCAGAACTATTGGCTTGCTGAGTCTGCGTGGTACACTCGAGCCTCGCTTACCGGCCTTTAAATACATCTAGCCCCGACCGCTAGTGCCGGCCGCTAGTCCCGAAAACAAAGATTACACAGTGACCCATACCCCGTGACCGATTCCCCCGTAGTAACCGACCTCCTTGTCATCGGCGGTGGCATCAATGGTGCCGGCGTAGCAGCCGACGCAGCAGGTCGCGGCCTTTCCGTGATGCTGATCGAAAAAGGCGACCTCGCCTCGGGCACCTCCTCATGGAGTACCAAGCTTATTCACGGAGGGCTACGTTACCTCGAGTTCTACGAATTCGGCCTCGTGCGCAAAGCGCTTTTAGAGCGAGATGTGCTGACCAAGGCGGCGCCGCATATCATTCGGCCGCTTGCTTTCAATATTCCACAGCTGCCGATTTCACGTCCTGCTTGGATGCTTCGCGCAGGGCTGTTCCTCTACGATTTTCTCGCGAAAAGTGCGATCTTCAAACACTCACGAGCGATTCGCTTCGGTAACGACAGTCCTCTAAATGGAGGCATTACGAAGGGATTCGAATATTGGGACGCGCAGGTCGACGACTCGCGACTCGTTGTGCTCAACGCGCAGCAAGCCGCTCAGCATGGCGCCGATGTGCGTACCTATACCGAATGCGTTGCACTCGAAGAAGGGAAGGGGCATTGGATTGTTACCCTGAGAGAGGCGTCGAGTGGCATCGAACAGGTCGTTCATGCCAAGGCAGTCGTCAACGCCGCTGGCCCCTGGGTTGCGCGCCTGCTCGAAAAGCTGTTTGCCAAGAAGCCTCCGCTCGATACGCGCCTTGTTAAAGGCAGCCATATTGTTGTTCCGCGCCTTCACAATGGCGATCAGGCATTTATGCTGCAACATACCGACGGCCGAGTTATTTTCGTTATTCCTTATCTCGACGACTATTCGCTTGTCGGTACAACCGAAGCGGAGTTCGATGGTGTGCTCGAGACTGTGCACATAGACGAAGACGAAATCGCTTATCTAATCGAGGTTGCTAACGGTTATTTTAAGAGGCAGCTGAGCCGCGGCGATGTAATCTCGACCTACTCAGGCGTGCGGCCGCTGATCGACGAAGAAGGAAAAGACGCAACGAAGGTGTCGCGGGATTATCATCTCGAGCCACAGAAAAGCGCCGTGCCCTTACTATCGATTTATGGCGGCAAAGTGACTACCTACAGAACCCTTGCCGAAGACGTGATGAAGGCGTTGGCGCCTACGTTTCCGAAGATGGGCGCGCCTTGGACGAAGCAGGCCCCACTCCCCGGCGGCAACTACTCTGCGCAGTTTGGCGGTAAAAACGGAGAACTGCAAAGCGGGCGCGATGCAAAGGCCAGTGCTGAGGATGAAGCAACTTTGTCGGCGCTGCTTTCGGCGCAAGCACCTTGGCTGCAAGTCTCACTGCTTAAGCGCTGGCTTCAAACTTACGGAACCGAGACCCAAACACTTCTCGGTGATGCAAGCTCCGCTTCAGATCTAGGGATGCATCTAGGCGCAGATCTCTACTCACGCGAGGTCGACTATCTAATTACCCACGAGTGGGCTCGTAACGCTGACGATATACTCTGGCGTCGGACCAAATTGGGCTATTTATTCGACGAGCGAGGCAAGGCAGTGCTTGCCGATTACATCACTACCGCTCGTGCCGCTGCGGCTCAAGGAGCGGGTTAGAAAAGATGTTATGCCTTAACAATATCACTCGCCATGTCGACTCACATAACAGTCTGCAAGACATAAGCCTCGAGCTAAAGCGAGGCGAACTCAATATACTGCTTGGCCCCACTCTGTCGGGTAAAACCTCGCTTATGCGCGTGATGGCGGGTCTCGATCAACCTGATTCGGGGGAGCTCACCTTCGACGGAGAGACGGTGATCAGCGTGCCTGTGCAGAAGCGAGAGCTTGCGATGGTCTACCAGCAGTTCATTAATTACCCCTCTTTGAGTGTGTACGAGAATATCGCGTCGCCACTGCGTGTGGCAGGTCTGGCTAAAAGCGAGATAGAGGCGCGTGTCGCACAGGCGGCGCAGTTACTCAAACTCGAGCCGTATCTAACGCGCAAGCCGGCCAATTTGTCGGGCGGCCAACAGCAGCGTGTCGCACTGGCTCGTGCACTGGTTAAGCGCGCCTCGCTTGTCTTGCTCGACGAACCTCTCGCGAATCTCGACTACAAACTGCGCGAGGAGCTTCGCGCAGAACTGCCAGTTCTGTTCGCCGAGCTTGGTGCTGTATTAGTCTATGCGACAACTGAACCCAGCGAAGCACTGGTTTTAGGGGGTAAGACTGCCTGTCTCAATCGGGGCAGGGTAGAGCAGTTTGGGCCGACACTCGATCTCTATCGCGATCCCGACACCCTCATGGCGGCGCGCCTTTTCTCCGATCCACCGCTTAATAGTTTGGCGCTTAATCATGATGATGCCGGCGGCCTGCGCTTCGCCGGTGCAGAGCAAGCACTTCCCGCTGCCGTTGCGTCCGAGCTATTGAGCGCGGTGAATCCTGCAGAGGCAGCGTCGAATCTCACTCTCGCCGTGCGTGGCCATCACCTGCAGTTAGGCTCCGGCCCATTGCCTGGCGGCGAGTCTACTGCCAGTAACTCACTGATCGAAATACGCGGTACTGTCGACGTAACCGAGATCACCGGCTCCGAAAGTTTTGTGCATTTTAGCTTTATGGGGCAGCCATGGGTTGCCCTTTTAGATGGAATACACGCTCTCGCCGGCGGCGCGGAGATAGTCCTTTATGTGAGGCCGCAGGACTGTTTTTTGTTTAATACCTTAACAGGCAAGCGCGTGCGTAAGCTCAGCGGAGGCGGATAAGGACATGGCGAGCATACACCTAAAAAATCTCGGCCATCGCTACCCCGCTTCCGGCGCAGAGTCAGACAATCCTTACGCGCTCAATCCGCTCGATCAAGTGTGGGAAGACGGCGGCGCCTATGCGCTGTTGGGCCCTTCGGGCTGCGGCAAAACGACGCTGCTTAATATTATTTCGGGGCTTTTACGGCCTAGCGAAGGCCGCGTGCTTTTCGATGGCGAAGACGTGACAGACCTCAGTACCGAGCGTCGCAATATCGCGCAGGTATTTCAGTTTCCTGTGGTCTACGACACGCTTACCGTGGCTGAGAATCTTGCGTTTCCTCTGCGTAATCGCGGCATCGACAACGCGACGATTGAGGCGCGCGTAGCCGATACACTCTCGATGCTTGGACTGGATACGCGGGCTAATGAGCGTGCTAGGAGCTTAAACGCAGACGACAAACAAAAAATCTCGTTGGGGCGCGGGCTCGTGCGCACCGATGTGCGCGCTATTTTATTCGACGAGCCGCTGACAGTTATCGACCCGCATCTTAAATGGCAGCTTCGTACCGAGCTTAAGAAAATTCACGAGCGCTATGGCCACACCATGATCTATGTGACACACGATCAGACCGAGGCCTTAACCTTCGCCGATAAAGTAGTGGTAATGAATGCAGGTTCTATTTTGCAAGTAGGCACGCCGAAGGAATTGTTCGACAGACCCCGGCACACATTCGTCGGCACGTTCATCGGCTCCCCAGGTATGAATGTGCTGAGCTGCACATTCGATGGCACAGCGGCGATTGTCGATGGCGTGAGAATAGTGCTCGACGAGGCGACGCTCGCGGCGGCGCAGGTACAGGGTTTGGCGGCAACTAGCGCTACACTCGAAATAGGTATAAGGCCTGAGTCTTTGCAAGTGATTGCCGCAGATGCGAACACTGCCAACGACACGCATTGCGTCAATGTCGAGGTGGTAGGTGTAGAAGACTTAGGCCGGCACTCGTTAGTGCGTTTGCGGTTGGGAGAGCAGCTACTGTGCGCGCTGCATCCAGACGGCGCTGGTATTCCCGAAGCAGCGGCGCTGCGAATTGATCCGGCTTGCACGTTGCTCTATGCAGATGCGTTGCTGGTCGAAGTAAATAATGCGCCGTTGTTGCCCTAGAGTTTTTAGAGAGTTTTTTAGAAAGAACCTTGAGAAAGAACCTTGAGAAAGAACCTTGAGAAAGAACCTTTTAAGAGAACCCTGAGAGAGTACCAATGAAAGTACAAAACAATAAAGCGTGGCTTATGGTGCTCCCGATGTTACTGCTCGTTGCAATCAGCGCGATCATTCCGCTGATGACAGTCGTTAACTACTCGGTGCAAGATACTTTTGGTAATAACGAATTCTTTTGGGTCGGCACCGAGTGGTTTCAGGAAATCCTCGCCTCTGAGCGCTTCCACAACGCATTGCAGCGCACGTTACTATTCTCGGCGCTGATTCTCGCCATCGAAATTCCGCTGGGCATAGCCATCGCGTTAGCGATGCCGCGGCGTGGCATTGCCGTCTCGTTTTGTCTCGTGCTTATGGCACTACCGCTGCTTATTCCGTGGAATGTTGTCGGCACTATTTGGCAGGTGTTCGGGCGTGTCGACATCGGGCTCTTAGGGCACGGCTTGGCGAGCATGGGCATTGACTACAACTATACGCAAAATACTCTCGACGCCTGGGTCACGCTAATCGTCATGGACGTATGGCACTGGACAAGCCTCGTGGTGTTGCTGTGTTACTCGGGCCTAGTATCTATTCCCGAGGTCTATTATCAGGCCGCACGCATCGACGGCGCGTCGCGTTGGGCGATTTTCCGGTTTATACAATTACCCAAAATTAAGCGCGTCCTGCTCATCGCCGTGCTGCTGCGTTTTATGGACTCGTTCATGATTTACACCGAGCCGTTTGTTGTGACAGGCGGCGGGCCGGGCAACTCAACCACGTTCCTTTCGATAGATCTTGTGCAGATGGCGGTAGGTCAGTTCGATCTGGGCCCCGCAGCGGCGATGTCGCTAATCTATTTCTTGATTATTTTGTTATTGAGCTGGGTGTTTTATACGGTGATGACAAGCCTAGACAACGATGCCGCGGCAGAGCAGGGGAGGCACTAGTATGAGCGCAGTTGACGCAGCAGTAACGGCTTCAACCCACGCAGCGGCTGCGGGCAACGGCGTGCAAAATTCGCAGGCTAGCGAGCGCAATTGGTTTAAGATTGCGGTTGTTTGTACTTATATACTGTTTTTGATGCTACCGATTTATTGGTTGCTCAATATGAGCTTTAAGACCAATCAGGAGATTCTCTCGACATTCTCCCTCTGGCCGCAGGATTTCACGTTCGACAATTACGCGACTATTTTTACCGACCCCACGTGGTATAGCGGTTATATCAATTCGATGATCTACGTCGTAATGAATACAGTGATCGCGCTGTCGGTCGCGTTGCCCGCCGCGTATGCGTTTTCGCGCTACAAATTTCTCGGCGATAAACATCTGTTTTTTTGGCTGCTGACTAATCGCATGTCGCCGCCCGCGGTATTCGTCCTGCCCTTTTTTCAGCTCTATTCGGCTTTCGGTCTAATCGATACGCATATCGCCGTTGCATTGGCGCACTGCCTGTTTAACGTACCGCTGGCGGTGTGGATATTAGAGGGCTTTATGTCGGGTGTTCCGCGCGAAATAGACGAGACTGCGTATATCGATGGCTACTCTTTTCCGCGCTTTTTCACCAAAATATTCACGCCGCTTATTGCCTCGGGCATTGGCGTAGCCGCGTTCTTCTGCTTTATGTTTAGCTGGGTAGAGCTGCTTATTGCACGCACGCTCACTGTCACCGATGCAAAACCTATTGCTGCGGCAATGACACGTACAGTCTCGGCATCGGGACTCGATTGGGGTGTGCTCGCCGCGGCAGGGATTTTGACTATAATCCCCGGCGCGCTAGTTATCTACTTCGTAAGGCATCATATCGCTAAAGGCTTCGCACTAGGGCGTGTCTAGAATGTGTATTCTAAATAGGCACGAATAGCCCTGGGCTCAAAGACATGAAAGTGGCGGTCTTCGACTGGCGCCGGTTCACCGCGCAGCTGAGACTCATAGAAATATTGAATGTCGCGGTCATTCGAGTCGAGCATATTCAGCGTATCGATGGTGATGCTAAGCCTGTCGTTGAAAGCATAGCCTAGTCGCGCGTTAAG
>Ga0181595_10004398_pt1 | contig 12964 bp, 8 predicted proteins | sample 041ome_7_FD_145604 | JGI IMG/M metagenome (GOLD analysis project Ga0181595, IMG submission 145604) | Coastal salt marsh microbial communities from the Groves Creek Marsh, Skidaway Island, Georgia - 041401AS metaG (spades assembly) | ecosystem: Environmental > Aquatic > Marine > Intertidal zone >...
TGCTGGTGAGGGTGGTATTTCCGAGAGGTGTCCAAGCGTCGTATAAGAGCGGGTTGCACACGTATTAAGAATAAAGAAAACATATATATGTGTGTGCTTATTGAGAGAAGAACCCCCGGGGAGCGCGGCGGGAGGAGAAGAATGACTACTCGGAATAAAGAAGAGTTGTATTAGTGTACAATTTGTATAAGTAAATAGATAAACTACAGAGAGAGGAAGATTAAACCAGCATCGCGTCATCGTTCCCTGTTTCTTGAGTATCCGTCGTCATCGTCGTCGTTGACGACGCATTCAAGAGCTTCGCGTTGATCAGTCTAAGCGCCTCCAAGCTTCCGCCTTTCACGAAACAACTTCTCATCGCCTCTTGCGCTGCATCCACCGCATCTCTTCTCCTCTCATCGTTACTAGCCATCGCGTCGTTGCTACTCAGAAACGCTCCAGTCTCCGCGATCCTCTCCGCTTGGTGCAACAACGGCTGTAACCTCTTCGCCGTCTCCACCACCGATCGACACGCCTTGGCGCCTTCCCACGCGTTCTCGTTCGTCTCTCTCAAAGCCACTTCCGGGATTTCCCCTAACTTCTTCGTCAATTCCCCGTGCATCTCGATTTCCTTCGACAACCCTTTCATCTCGGACTTACTCCTCATCGTCACCGCTCTCGATTTCGCGATTCGTCTTCTCAAGCTTTCCAAGCGTTCGTCCAACGCTTTCTCCTCCTCCACCGAACACTGCGGTAAACGTTCCACCGTGTGCATCGTTCTCTCGCTAAAATCGGACGGTAACTTCACAATCTCGTGCGGTACCGTAAAACATCTGCTCGACGCTCTCGAGCTGAACTGAGAAAAATGTTTCGAAATGTTCCGTTGCGCGTGTTGATACAGCGAGTCCAAGCCTTTTTGAATTCGCTCTTGCTGCTGGTGTTGGGGGTGATTCCCAGAATCCATCATTTGTGTTCGAATGCATTGTTCGAGCGTATCGAAGCCATCCGCGGCGTACACTTCCACCTGTAAAAGCATAAAAAGAAGAGAGTGAGAGAAAGAAAGAGAGCGAGAGGTCAGTTTCTATAAAACTCGCGCGTTCGTATCCCGCGTTCGCAAAGCAACGCATCCATCGAATTCAAATTCCCGTAGGGGGAAAAGAAATAATTTCAAAAATCATCGTAAACTCTTACCGCGTTCAACACGTCGTCAAGAACGTCTCGCGACCGTAACTTTTCCTCTTTCACCTTCTCCGGGTTTAAGATGTCGTCTTTCGTGCGTCGAGGCCTGTGTGCGTCGTTTTCATCGTTCGCCGGTGGTGATTCCGTCGCGTTTATTTGCGCGTTTACGACCATTTTTGTTGGGTCTTTTTGTGAAGAAAAAACGGCCTTTTTTGGATCATTTTTTCTCCCTTAAAGCGGCATTGAACATGCGAATAACGACGACGAAGAACAACATAAACAAGAGAAAAAGAAACGACTTTGAGAAAAACGAGGATGATTCAGACGATAAAGGCCAGTTCGACGTGTCGGTGTTACTCCCGGTGCACAACGCCTTGCCACATTTAACCTCGTGTTTACTGTGTTTATTCGCACAAGAGAAGGTACGATTGGAAATCATCGTCGTGGATGATTCGAGCACGGATGGAAGTTTCGAAAGGATTGGTGCATGTAAACGAGCGTACGAAACACTAAAAGAAGGAGAAGGCGGGGAGTGGAAATTGACGGAAGACGAGAAGGAGGAAAAAGAGGACGTCGGAAATGATTTCTACGCGAACAAGGTGGAGTGTAATTTGAGGGAAGAGTTTGCACAGTTGGAGGAGGAGGAAAGAGGAAACGACGATACGTACGAGCGAATCGTGCGGAAATATTGCAAAGGAAAGAGGCATAAAATAATCCTTAGGAAGTTAGAAAGAAGCAAAGAGGTACGGTCTGGACAAGGGTTGGCGTTGAACCTGGCGTATAGTTTGTCCACGTGCGAGTACGTGGCGGAAATGGAAGCCGACGATATGAGGCCGCAGAGATGCTTTTACGAATTGTTGAACGCGTTGAAGTCGCGGGAGGATTTAGACGCGACGTTTAGCCAGATTTCGTTGATTGGCGATTTACCTTCGAGTAATGCGCCGCAAGAGGGATGGATTGGGATGGAACGGTTCAGAAGGTGGCAAAATTCATTGACGTGTGGTACTACGGAGATGGCGCCCGGGCGATACATAGAGATTCCCGCGATGCGAGCGAGCGGCTGTTATCGGAGATCGTTTTTGGAGAAGAAAATGAATTTGAATAAAGAAGGGGAAGAGGGCATTAGAATATACGATGATTTATGGAGAATAGGAGACGAAGTGGTCGATTTCGCCGTTTCAGAAGAGCAAAGAACGTGCAGTAGTTTGAAGAGAAATCCCAATCACTGGTGGCCGGTTGACGTTTCGTTCCTCCATCGCGCGTTTAATAGTGGCATGCGTTGCCATAAAGTAGAACGACCGATGTACTGGTGGCGACAATACGCGAAGCAATCGACGAAAGTACACGATAGGTGCAGCTTAGAGCGCTTGCGAGCGGCAAAAGTACACTACATGTTGAAGGAGGATGGACCGTTAGGCTTCGCCGCTTTGTTTACCGCCGACGGTGACACGGACGCAGAAGTTCGCGATGTCGACGCTCTCGCGAACTCTTCCGAACCGGACTCGTCGGCGGCGAAGATAAAAAATTCTCCTCGTGGCAGCAAAGAGCAAAAGAAATTAATCATCCGCGTATTCGGCAGAGGCGAAACGCTCAACGCCTACGTCGCCGACATCAACCGCGAAATCGAACTCATCCGCGCAAAAGAGAAAGAGGAACACTACGCGCGACACAAAAAGCCCCTCGATGCCACCGCCACCATAACCACCACCGACGAGGACGATGATACGTACCAACCAAAACTTCTTTACGTCGTCGAAAAGCGCGACGAAATGCCCGGCCTCCCCAAACGCAAGCGCTCGAAAGAAAACGGTCTGGACAAAAACACCAAACTTTGTCGCCTCTTCGCGTTTGGCATGCAGAAAGCGAGGGAGAAGATTCTTCGAGTCATGCGCGACGATTTTGATACGGGTGGTTTAGATTGGTTCGTCGCTTAAAATCATCCAACATTTATAGAGCGTTTCGCGTTTGAAAATGCCTTCTTTTCCTTCTCTTTTCAAAAGGGGATTCCCCTTTACTTTTCCTCAATTCTCCAAAGGAATAAAACGCATAAAACACTCGACACACGCTCTTTATTCATCGCGCAAAAACTGCTCGCTCTCTCTGCTGATCGACACCGCGGGCGCACCGACGATGATGTCTGGTAGTTCGTTCGACTGGTCTTCGCGCCAGTCTTTAATCCAAACCCTCTCTTCACCCGCGCTTTTAGATGCGCTTTTCTCGAATCTGCGTCACGGGAAATTGGATGGAGGCGGAGGTGAATCTGATGAAAGTGTTCACTCTTCCGTCGTGAAAGGACAAAAAGCGGTCGCATTTTTACGCCCGTCGGGGTTACCAGACGCAACTTTATCCCGAGTTTGGCGAAATGGAACGAACGGGACGGGAGAAATTAGCGATCGAGACGGGTTGCGACGGGTGTTGACGCTCGTGAAAGAGGCGTTGGAGGAGGAGGAGAGGAGGAGGATGACTTCGAGCGGAGCGGCGGCGGACGGCGGATTGATGATGATGACGAGCGGCGGATTGACGCCGACGAGCGTTTCGAGCAACAGTATTCAAAGCAAACCGATGTCTGAGAAAGATAAGGTGAAGTACGAGAAGCATTTCTCGAGCTTAGACGTGAACAGATCCGGGATGGTGACCGCGGAGAACGCGGTGCAGTTTCTCGGGAAGGCGAGTTTACCGGAGAGAGAAATTCGGGAGATTGTTCGGAAACGGTCGAGAGGGGCGATGAGTTTGACTTGCGACGCGTTTTCGTTGGCGATGCACGACGTGTACGCGGTGATAAAGGCGAAAGGAAGTGGAGGACACGGAGTGACGCCGATGGTGAGCGGGAACAGCGGCGCGGGTGCGAACTCGACTCCGGGAAGCGTCATGAACGCCCAGTTCGCGAGTTTGAACACGCCGCAGAACCAATACGACGTGTCGTTGGATACTTTTGTGACCGCGTCCAGGAATAATAATAACAACAACAATAGCATCAATAATACGACTTTGGCACGACTAGACACGCCAGACACGTATTCGAGACCTCCTTTAGATTTGGGATTTAGCATGGATAACGCGGCGGTGGCGACGCCGGCGGACCCGAGAGAGCAAGCCAAACTCGAGAAAGAGTTGAATCAATACGAGAGTAAAGTATCGCAAAGTGACCAGAGAAATCAACGAGCGAGAGATGCCATCGAGAGCACGCGAGCGAAAGTTGATAAAATGCGAGAAGCTGCGGAACGCGCGGAGAAGAACGCGCAAGAGGCCAAACGCGAGGCGCAAAGCGTCATCGAAGACGCCGAGAAGAAACGCTCGGAATACCGTACGCGAGCGATGACGGCAAAGGCTCGCGTGGAAGAGCAAATGCGAGAGAAAGAGAAGCAAATGCAGGTCGCGAATAGAGATTTGGAAAAGTTGCGTCAAAAAGTTGAACAAGCCGAGTCTGTTTCTGCGTTGCCGTTGAAATCGATGGAATCGAAGCTCCGCGCGCTGCAATTTGAAGTCACTCGAGTAAAGACAGCCGCAAAGAATAGGCAAGACGCGTTATCAGCCGAGCTCGTGAGAAAAGGCGCGGAAATTCGCGAGATGGAGCGCTTGAAGGCTGCTGCGATTCAAGATGCCGAAAATATCGAACGTCAATTTAAAGAAAAGCGGGAGCAAAGCGAACAAGCTTTAGAGCGAGGCAAGCAAGCGTTGGAAGCGGCGAAAAAATCAACCTTAAACGCGGAAAATCAACACTTTGAGCGCGTAGAGCGCGTTCGAGAACTACTCGTCGATGCAAAGAAAGAGTACGTGAAAGAGAAAGAAGCGCTCGTCGCGGCGAAGAAGAAGTTCGAAAGCGAACTGGCGAAACTCGAAGAGGAACGCGCCCAAGCCGCGCAAGAATTCGAGAGCCAACGCATCGTGACAAAAAAAGCTCGAGACGCGCACCGTTTGCAACTTCAAAACAAACGCATCATGTTAGAAGAAGCATCGGACGCGCTGAAGGAGGCGAAGAAACAACGAGATGTCATCGAGGCTGAGCATAAAGCTTCGCTCGCCACTGCGAATGAAAACTTTCAGCGAACCGAAACTCGATTGAACGCCGAGAAAGCAAAATTAAAACAAACCGAAGAAAAACACAAAGGCGTTTTGAAAGACATCGAGGAGAAGATTGAAAGCGCAGAATCGAGGACGGAAGATATAATTCGCCAGATTGAAAACGCCGATCGCGATTTAGAAAAGCGAAAGAACGAACTCGAGACGAGGTTAGAAGTCGCGACGGAAAGCTTGGAGAAGACGGAAGAGGAGTTACGCGGCACAAAGTTAAGAGTCGACGCGCAAAGAGAAGAGTTGGATTTACGCGAACAGGCGTGCCAAGAGAAAGAAGCGGAGGCTGAAAATGCCGCCGAATCGTCGAAATCGTTGATCAAGTCAATGGAAGAAGACGTGAACGAGTTGCGGACGAAAATTGAAGCCGAGGAGAAGCGCGTCAACGAAGAAACCAGCGCGGTGCAGAGAGATTTAGAGGCGAAGCGTGCACACTTGGAATTGGAAACGACTAAACTAGAAGCTGCGCTCGATCGCGCGAGAGATGTCTTCCCGCGCGAAAGCGCCGCCGCTCAGCAAGCGTACGCTTTAGAAGCTATGATTGCGACGACGGAATCGGCGAGGGAAGAGGCTGAACGGTCGGCGGCGGAATCCGAGGCGCAATCGGAAAAGAACATGGCGAGGTTGATGGAGCTCGCAGAGATGGTTGGCAACGCAAACACGGAATTGAAGAGTTCGTCGAAGTTTACAGGAGGAGAAACGTTCAGTTTTACCACCGCTGCTGCCGAAGAAACGACGTCGACGAGTTCGTTTGAATTCGCGTCGGGCGCCTCGCCGTTCGCGGAATCGAAGGAGCTTAAATCGGACGCACCGGAGCCGTTCACGGGTGGCTTTGCCGAAGCCGAAGACGTTTTCTCGCCGCAAGTGAACTTGAAGAAGTCGTCCTCCGCCAACGCATTCGCATTCGATGATGGCGGCACCGTGATGAACGACGCTGACTTTGGCGACGAGTTTGACGCGTTCGCGAAACCGAAAGCGACGGGAAGTTCCGAACAACCCTTATTTAGCGCACGTTCTGCGCCAGCAGCTGTCGAAGATATCGACGGTGACGATCCATTCGACGTCGATTTCGGTACGGAGAAAAACACCGCCACCGTCGCCGAGGACAATTTACGCAAAGAGGCAAAAGAAGACGACGCGTTCTTCAAAGATTTCGGCGACGACGCGTTTCCTCCGTCACAACAAATGGAACGCGAGAGTAGCAAAGAAAATGTCGAATGGTTCGAAGATGGCATGAATAATTCCATAGATCACGAGCAACAACAACACGATTTAGACGACGACGACGACGACGACGATGGCATATTTGGTCGGCCAATTGCGGCGAACGATGGAGGAAGAATGCCTCCGGAAGACGATCTCGCGTTTGAAGAGGAAGATTTCTTCGCGCCGATTGCCCAGAAACCTGTTCAATCGTTCGAAGATTTCAACGACACGATTGGCGATCGAGGTGAACAGCGAACGAATAATGGATTTGAGGATACCAACGACACCGACGATGCGTTCAAACAACCAGGACAGCTCGGCCGGAATAAGTTTGACGACGACGACGATGCGTTCAACGACGAGTTCTCCGGCGATTTCAATTCTCGAGACGATAACAACGGAGCGAACAATAACAACATGAACGACGACGGATTTTCGGACGATTTTGGTGATTTTGAATCGTCCAGGCAAAGCGTCGAAGCTGCTGGCTCGTTTACGAACAAAGCATTGAAAACGAGTAACGTCGATACCACGTTCGACGACGACGCCACGGATGAGGACGATGAACCGTCGTCGCCGAATCGCCAACAACAAAGTTCTGTCGCTGTTCCGGAGATTACCGAAGACGTCGGCGATAAAGAAAACGAACTTCCACTCTACATCAGTCGCGACGATCTCGAACGTTCTAAAAACGCGTGGTATACGCTCAGGAAATCATTGAACGATCCGAACGCGCTCGGCGTTACCGGCGCGCAAGTCGCCGCCATGGCGACGAAAACTGGTTTGCCGAACGAGAAGCTGGCGGGTATGTGGAACGCGAGTTGCACGTCCGACGGATCCAGTTTGGGTTTGGGTGATTTCTGCGTGTTTATGCACTTGTTAAAGCACGCGCTGAACGGTGGGAGTATGCCAGACTTTCGCATCGAAGGGTCGTTTCGCGAGGAAATGTTAGGCGCGGATATCGTCAACGAAGAAGCGAGAGTGACGAACGAAGCGAAAGGCTCGTTTTTGAAAGACGAAGAGAGCGAAACAGAAAAGTCAGCGAAAGAGCAGCAAAAACAACAACAACAAGCTATGCCACCGCCCGTGAACATCGCCACGCCGCCACACGCGCAAAGTCAACAACAACAACAACAACAACAACAACAGCAGCAAGCTTCCCCGACGCGTCGTTCGGCAGGCGGGCAGCATTCGCCGACGCGTCGCGGCTCGGACGCGCTTCCGATTGAAGGTCAGTCGCAACGCTTAAAAGTCTTCATCGATTCCGTCGCAAACGTCAAAGATGCCTCAAAAATGCAACAGGTGCACTGTAAAGTTTCTTTAGTCGACACGAACGGTCAAGAACTGGAACAACCGCAAAACACGGCGGTTGGCGCTCGACCCGGGAACGACGCCAACTCGCTCACGTTACAAAACGCGGTCACCTTATCCTCCGCGCCGGCGACTTGGCCCGCCGGTTCTGCCGTTTTAATCGAACTGAGACATTTCAAAAAGAAAGAAAATAAAGTCTCCACGCGCTGTTGGAGTTTCATGGAAAAAGAATCCGTCAGACCGGGTTTGTTCGGTTTGCCGTTGGCGAAAAAACCAGCGGATCCTCTCCGCCAACGCGTCGCGTTGTTCAACAAAGGCACGCCCGATTTGAAGTTGCGCTTTAGCTTCGTTTAAGTAAAAGTAGAAAAAAATTGAATAAATATGTATATATATATATAACACTCGTGATTATACACCAACACCTGTACGAGTGTGTGTACGTGTAAAACCTGAAAGAGAGCAAAACGTCTTACCTCTACGCATACACTCTTTTCGCATCTCGCATGTTTTCCTGTTCTTCTTTGAATGAAAAATTTCCGTTTTTTCATTTTTTTCATTTTTTTTTTCAATTGGCTGTCGAAGAACATTTACGTCACTTTGGAGAGATCAAATTTCTCACGTTTTAACACCAAGAAATTAAGACAACTTTTGTTGTTCTTTCAACGTCGTCGCTTTCGTCTTCTCGTTTTCTTTAACGGAAAGAGAAAGAGAGAGAGAGAGAGAGAGAGAGTGTGTGCGCATTCGTTGGTGCGCGGCGTTTGTTTTGAGCGCTTTCGTTTTCGTTTACACGGGCTTTATAATCTCAGATCTGAAATTTCCGATCAAATCTCGCGAAATCTTAGGTTAAGAATGACGACGAGCTCGAAGAAGATGAAGGAGGACAAGCGTCCGTCGCAATGGCGCGAGATCTTATCCGCCGGGGTGGACGGGTGGTCCTCGTTCAGCGACACGTGTTCGGACGAACCGAACGAGAAAGATCGAGGGAATAACAACATCACGACGAGCAAGAGCGGTTTGGAAGTCCAGCAGCAACAACATCAACAAACGAATCATCATCATCATCATCAAAAAGAGAAATCGTACCCGTCGTTGGACGTGCACTGGAAGCAAGAGCGAAGGGACATCGAGTGGCAGTGTTTATGGCTCGAGTTACGTCTGAAAGAGTTGCAATCGCACAAGAATAGGTACGAGAAAAAGTTGAAATTGGATGAAAATGCGGCTGCTGGAGGAGACAAGGAAAGAACGAGCAAACCGAAATCGAAAAACGGGAAGCTGGCAAAGATGGTGGTGTTTAACGAACATCCGCTTTTTGATCCAATTCGAAGACGACGGGAGAAGATTTTGAAGAAAAGGAAATTGATGACGAGTGATGAGGACGACGACAAGGAAAAGGACGGCGAGGACGCGAAGATGGCGACGGAGGTACCGGACGAGGACGGGAAATCGAACAAGAAGGCGAAGACCGACGACGACACGTCGAAAGAACACAAAGGGAATAAGTCCGGGTCGGGTGGTGATTCGGACGTCTCCAACACCGTCATGCACGAAAAATGCGAGGATTTGAAAAAGCGCTGTTTAGGTTTGATGCAACGATTAGGGCAACCGCCGCCGATTTTTACCTCGAATCAAGGCTCCGGCGGGGGCGCGAAAGGAGGGAAAGGTGGTGGCGGTGGCGGTGGTAGCGGCCGCGGAAATAGAAATGGAAGGAATAGAAACAGGAACTATCCGCACGGCGGTGGTAGTGGTGGTAACGCCGGTGGAGCTGGTTCAGGAAAAGACGGAAACAACGACACCAATAAAGCCGAAGCTGGAAACAACAACAACAACACTAGAAAACACATGTCGCGAAAGACGGACGAGTACGATATTAACAACGTCGTCGGTGATATCGTTGGTGCGAAATACGTCGAGCGCGCGTTGCACGAAGACATCAACACGCCTTCGGTACGAGTCGTGACGACGTTTACCATGTCTGTAGAAGAATTGAGAAGACTGAATAACATGGACGCGGCGGCGACCGCGGACGCGAAAAACAAAGACGGCGACGACTCCTCGGATGAAGACATCTCGGACGAAGCGTTCGCTACTCGACACGCCAAGTACGAAGTCATGGAACGAAATGCGCGCATGCCTCTCGAACTGTTGAAGAAAGCCGAAAGAGAAAAGAACGGCGGTAAATCGCCGAGAGGACGAAAAGCAAACAAACCGTCTTCAGTCTCGAAATCCAACTCTGGAAACGAGGACGAGAAACGAGCGGTGAAAAGATCGGTCGATTTAAACGCTATCCACGCCTCCGCGCCGGTCGTTTTATCCAAAAAAGGTGGGGACGCACCGCGTGCCTCCGAATCGAATTCCGACTCTCCCAGCGACGGCAGCGCCGAGCTGAACGAAGACGTGGTCAGAGAAATTTTACGAGCGTCGTGAGAGAAAGAGAGAGAGAAGAGAGAACCTACCTACACGTATAGCTATAAAACACATATATAATAATAAATAAAAAGAAAGTACTAGTATGTAACATTGTGTAGATGATTCTTCGCGTAAACAGCGGAGCGTTTCACCAACCGACCATACCATCGTCAAAGCGAAGAATATCTCGTCACTTTTACTCCTCACAAAACAAAAGGAAAAAATGCGAACGTGTTGTCTCCCGTCGTGTACGTCCTCCTCCTCCTCCTCACCTTTGCTCGCGTCTTCTCCCGCGTCTCGTCGTGTACGTCTTCGTAAAGTCCACCTTTTCGCGGCGAATGAAAACGAAGAGCGAGAACGAGAACTCGACGAGAAAACTCGGGAAGCTTTGCGTCTTCCGTCGAAATCCTCCCAAGACGACGAGGAGGCTCCTTCTCAAAAGGGAAATGAACGCTTCGGAAACGTAGACGGCGGGAAATACGGCCTGGGAAACCGAGTGGATAAAGCGTTGGATGCGACGACGGACGAGTTACAGTTTAAAATAGGCGCGATTGTCTGCGTGACCTTGCCCGTGTTGCTTTTGATTTTCGGGCCAAGACCTCCGAGCGAGTATTAAGAGAGAGAGATGTTGTACGCGTGTATTCTAGTAGATGTTATGTAGTGTATATGAGTTATAAATGATGCCTTCGTCTGAAAGGGGAGTCGCTGAGATTCATAGCTCGGGAAAGTCTCGCCATGCGCTCGTCGTCGTACATGCGTCGAGATTCTTCGGCGCTGCGGGAGTAATGTAGAGACTGCCGCTCTGGCGCTCGATGTTGCACGACGGGTTGTCTCGTTTGCGGGACTCGAATAGGGGTGAGCGTTGCAAAGCGAGAGGTGGTTGGGTCGATGGTATTGCTAAAGGATGATGATTGTTCTTTCGGGTGTTGTCGTTGTAAGCCGACGTACTTCTCCTCGACGTGCTTGCGCGTGTTTGGCGTCGGCACCCAGTGTTGCTTATCGTCGTCGAAACATTCGGATGAAGTTGGTTCATCTTTTTCTTCTGCCTCGGCTTTGACTTCTTCGTCGATACTGGTTTGCGTGGCCATCTCTCTCGCGTCGTATGCGGCAGACCATTCGAATCCAATCGTCGGCGATGGCTCTTTCGGAGTGAGCGTCTCTTGTTGTTGTTGCTGTTGTTGTTGTTGCTTCTCGCGTTCTTCGATTTCTTTTTGGAAGGCAAAAATGGCGTTTTGATGCACTTGATACTTTCGCTTCATCGCGCTCAAAGGCGTTCCAACGGATGGCGGAGCTTGCGGTGCTTTTATATTCACCTGTGCACTCGCATTTACCATCTCTTTAGGTGTTTTCATCGTTTCCGGCGTAAATTGCAACTGAATCGGTTGCGCCACTGGAATCGCCTTCGTGTTCGTCCCGACCGATTTCGCCGTCGTCTGTTTCAACCGAATCGCCTCCAAATCTTTCTCCAGAGCCACTCCTTTCGTCGCTTTGCCGAGTAACGTGCTCACGACCACATTTAACTCCTCGTTCTTTCTCTCGAACTCTTTTAACTTCTTCTCCATGTCCAAAGTTTCCAACTCTGCTCTCGAGGCGTCCCTCTTCGCCAACGCTTGCCATTCCTGCGCATTCATTTCTAAACTTTTAATCTTGATGTCTTTCTCTTTAACCAAGCTTTCCAACTGTCGAATGCGTTCCGTAAACGTTTCGAAGCCCTTCTGATTTGTAACTTTCAAGTGCACCAACTCCTCCTCTTTCTCTTTCAACTGTTTACTCACCTTCTCTTCAATCTGTCGTTCCAACGCCTGCGCAAACTCAACGCTCTCTTTGCTATTGTTTCTCGACAATTCTAACTCCGCATCTTTCATGTTGTTCAAAGCTTCCGTCACGCGCTCAAACTCTCTCTCTTTCTTTACCAGATCATCGAGAAGCTTCTCTTCTCTTCTCGTCGTCGTCGTCGTATCCTTCTCTTTAACAACAGCTGTCGCCGTCGCGTTTGAACTTTTCGCTCGCGAAGCAGCCATCATCGAGCGAGTGCCAAAGACATCCACATCTGCCTTCTTCTCCTTAGTAACTTCTTTCGTCTGCGTCGATGCCATTTTCACCTCTCTCAGTCTCGTCGGTGTATTCGTGGTCGATGATGATGTTACATTCTTCTCCGCTCGCTCGCTCCGCCACTGGTTCACGTTGGCACTCATCGATACCCGAATCTCTTTCGATGCAGATCGCAAAGGCGAATTCGTGCTGTCTCTCAGCGGCGACTTCGGTAAATCTCGAGTGTTGTTCATAACCATTGGAGATGATGATTTCACACTCTTCGTCTCTTTAGTGGCGTTCTCTGCGTCGTCGTGATGACTTCTCCCATTTCCTCGACGCATTTCCCCAGCAGACGGAAACCCGAATTTCTCGCGCATATCTTTCGCCAACTCTCGCGTTCGAGGCGTGAGGTCAGACGATCGATTCCTCCGCGACGGGGAATGGGTGGTGTTTGCAAACAACATGTGGATGCTTTGATGATGACAACAAGACGAATGGGAAAGGAAATGTGCTTGCGCAAAGTGAGTACTAAAGTGAGGAATTTGTGTTATTATTCCCCCTTTTGGTCTACAAAAATTCCTGCGAAAACGCCTTTTACAGCCGCTGCCGCTCTCCCATCGATCGGAACAGAACAGAACAGAAAGATATTTATTACGAACGATGATGATTTGGATGAACAAAGATATACAATACTACTACACACACTTTTTTAACTACCGGTACACGCGTATATATGATGCGAATCTTTTAATTACCGTTACCGCTACCGGTTTTCACG
>Ga0181595_10004409_pt1 | contig 12936 bp, 1 predicted proteins | sample 041ome_7_FD_145604 | JGI IMG/M metagenome (GOLD analysis project Ga0181595, IMG submission 145604) | Coastal salt marsh microbial communities from the Groves Creek Marsh, Skidaway Island, Georgia - 041401AS metaG (spades assembly) | ecosystem: Environmental > Aquatic > Marine > Intertidal zone >...
TCACCATAGACACGACAGCACCGACAGCGACGATCAGTTTTGTGCACGGTGGTGATCCTGATCTTAACTTTGCGGCAGACGAGACGGGCACGTTCAAGGTTGAGTTTAGCGAGACAGTTTCTGGATTCAGCTTTGCGGATTTAACCGCTGATGGCGGAGAGCTGATTGAAGGTACAGCTATTACGTTCGATACAGATGATACGAACAACATCATCGGAACAGCTAAGACAGTTTTAGGAGACTTTACGCTTGAGGGGTCTGGCGAGACGATCAGTACCTTTAAGTTTTATGACTCACAAGACGATGAATGGATACACTACAACGTTATCTTTGATAGTGGGAACACGGGTACTTGGACAGCGGTACAGACAGATACTGTCTCTACAACAGTAGGTAGTGGGTCGGTCACACGTCCAGAGTCTATCAACGTTGAAGGTGTAGATAGAACCATAACGTGGGAGACAACGGTCACCAACGATGTGCTTGGTTCTTTCACCTGGGATGACGAGACGTCTACGATAGTCGCAAAGCTTATTGGTGATGGCGGAACCCCTAATGTCGTAAGCGCTTTGAAGATTTACGTTGATGGTGCACTTATTGAAGAGGGCTCCCTTGCGCTTGCTGCAGATGGCACATCAGCCACCTATGTGGTAACCAGTAGTCAGGATCCCTGGGCTATCTTGACGGGTTCGGTGACTGATCTTACCGATCACGTCATGTTTGCCCTTGATCCACCGGAAGGCAATGCGTGGTTAGGTAAGTTTATTCCGGATGCTGAGACCACGACTGATAATTTGCAGAAGATCACGTTGGGTACGGACTATACGGATCTGGCAGGTAATGCGCCGGTGGCTGTCACTGAGTCGCCTACCTATCGTGTTGACACGGTAACCCCTGATGCACCGGTTAGTCTGAGCTTTACTGACGATTTAGGTCAGCTGACAGACGATAACCTCACCAGTGATGACGTGTTGACCTTGACGGTGACCGCTGAAAAGGATGGCACAGTTGTTTTCTACGATAACGGTGTTGAGTTAGCTGGTACGGTTACTGCTAGTGCGAACGCAGATGCAACACTAGAAGACTTCACATTAACAACTAGTGCGTTATCTCATGGAACGCATGTGATTACTGCCAAAGTGACCGATCAGGCGGGTAATGAATCAGCGGCATCAGTGGCGCGCACCATTGAGATTGATACGGTACATCCGGCAGTTCTGGCATCGCAGATAGCGCTAACGGCTGAAGATGAAACTACCTATGACGTGCTGAATGTCGGTGACACGGTGACCGCGACAGTTACCTTTGATGATGATGTGTATGTGGTCAATCCAAACTCCGTTGTTGATCCTCTTGAGTTGACCTTAGTTTTAGACTCAGGTGATGTTACAGCGGTTTATGCGGGCGGTAGTGGCACCACGGCGTTAACTTTTGAGTACACCATTGCAGCAGGCGATACGGCGGCTTCAGGTATCGCGATTAAGGCAGACTCACTGGTGTTGTCCTCTGCAGCAGTTACAGATGGCCTTGTTGCGATTGAAGACGCAGCGGGCAATGAAGCGGTCTATAGCACCTTTGCGTTAGTGGGTGCAAATCCTGACTTTAAAGTCGATACCACAGCCCCTGTTGTTTTAACCGATAACCCCGTAATTAGCGCAGCAAGTGGGGCGCAAAACGACACGCTTAATGTTGGAGATACGGTAACGATCGATCTGACATTTGATGAGAATGTTTTCCTTGAGAATCCGAATACGACAGCAGATCCGTTAACCATCACATTGTTATTGGGTACGGATGAACGTACAGCGGTCTTAGCGTCAGGTGGTGAAGGTAATTCAGGTACATTGACCTTTAGCTACACCATTGCAGCGGGTGATACGGCGACAGCGGGTATTGCGATAAAAGCCGATTCATTGGCACCGGCGAGTGGTGATAGTGACATTGCGTTAGTGGATGTAGCGGGAAATGCGGTAGATCCAACCTTTGGGGCAGTGCCTGCGAATCCAGCGTACTTGGTTGATACGACGAACCCTACCGTTTCAGTAACTACGTTTACCCCAGATGAAAATCAACTTACCGTTGCAACGCTAGCCGCTGACGAGGTGGTGAGCTGGACATTGGGAACGGGTGCGGATACAGCTGATTTTTCATTAACGACAGGCGGTGATCTTGTCTTTAATGCTGCTCCTAACTATGAGGTAAAAGATAGTTATTTAGTGAACGTTATAGCGACTGATAATGCGGGTAACGAGACTGAGCAATCTATTACCGTCAATGTGCAAGATATCAACGATGCGCCTGTTATGACGCCAGATCCATTGGCTGTAAAACTTGTTGTCGATCAAGCCTTCAGTGTTGATCTTGACGATTACATAACAGATGAGGATGGAGATGCTTTAACATTTACTCCAAATCAAGCCACATTAGATTTCTTTACTGATAAAGGTATTACCTTTGATGCAACAACGAACATATTGAGTGGAACTATCGATGCCGCTGAATTACCAACGGGGCAGGATTCCTTAATCTTTGCGTCATCGATCAATGTTGATGATGCAACCACTGATGTCGATTTTGCAATCAACATAGAGGCAGTATCAGCCCCTACGCTGACAACACTTATCGATGGACGCTCAGATGTTGATCCTATAGAGAGTCTTCGTATTACATCGAGTCGGGCCATAAAATGGGCAGATGGTGTCCATACCTTCACTATCTCGAACGAAGCGAATGGTGGCGGGAAGGATGGTTTCGGGTATGACAATACAGGGTCTCTTGGTGAAAGCGTTGACAATGATCAATCAATTACTGTCTCTGTCAGTTCAGGTGTCGCAACTGTAACAGCCATAAATGGCGATAACTCTTTGACGAGTGGCGCTTCTGTCTCAATTAGTGCTGACGGATTGGTTGTTACGATTGACCCGCTTTACGATCTCGATTTTGCGAATAATTACAATGTATCTTTCGCGGAAGGCGTATTCATCGATCAGGTCAATGATGAGCCTGCATCTTCTATAAACGTTGACTTTAGTACGGTCGATGTTGGCCAGACGGTCTCAGCTGCTTCCTTGTCTAAATATGTAAGCGATGATGGTGTTCTGACGGATGGATTTATTTTTGTCAATGCTAATCAGGGAAGCTATGGCAATACGCCTAGCAAAGTAACCTTGGATGTCAGTTCGGCGGATGTTGCTGCAGTATTAAGTATTGGTTCTGATGGACGGACGCCAGACGCCTATGTCCTGCTGGACGGCTTTGAAGCAAGCGATGGCCTGTATATTGACAACATTGGCGATAACGATGTTCAACAAGCCTCTTTGGGTAGTGTTCTGCAAAAAGATAATGATGACCCGATGGCCACGTTTGATTCGACTGGTCCCGATGGGTCTCAAGCTAAAGTGGTATTTGGCGGCGCCACATACAGCGTCTTACCCTCTCTATTCGATGACACCTATACCTACACATTTGTTGTTGGCTAAAAATAATTAAAAGGTAACCCCATGCCAGTATCCACAAAACAACCAACACGATTTTTTATTCGCGAATCAAGCGGTATCTACATAGAGCTTAATTCGGACATCGTTGAATTACCTCTTGATGGACACAGTTTTGCTGTCTTTGGAGGTCAGGGTGGAGAGCGCGTTTATGTCGGAAATGGGACGACTGTAGACGCAAGTGACTTGGGCAGTGGTGCGGACATTGTCTATCTCGAGGGAGCTTTCTCTGATTATACGATCACCATGACAGATAGCTCATCGGGCAGTTATACCATTGAAGGTAAGGCTGCTAATAACCGCTCCGAAGTTGTCTATGTAACAGCGAGTGGCAATGATCCTGTTAACGATTCACCTGAACTGGAGAATCAACTTTATTTCTCTGATGGCTATGTTGCGATTGGTTACTCACAAATCTTTGATACGGTAGAGACCAAATTTAAAGAAGCCTCAGCATGGACTTTAGATCCCTCAAAGACCACGCCTGTGTTCCCAGAGACATTGGCCTCCCTTCAGGGATCGACAGATGCCACTAAGGTTTTTATTAATGAGGCGACCGGCGCACATATCACTGCATTCAAGCCTGGTGCGAAGGTTCAAGTTGCCGGCAATGCTGGTGATGATTCGGTTTACATTGCTAACGGCACAACCGTGTATGCCAATGACTTGGGAAGTGGCTCTAACAAGATCTACCTACAAGGCAGTTATGCGGACTACACAATCACTACAACTGATTCTGCTACTGGTGCTTATACCATTGAGGGTAAGTCTGAAAATGGGCGTACAGAAGTAGTTCATGTAACAGCGAGTGCTAGTGATGTTTCAAGTGATTCACCTGATCTGGAAAACCAAATTTATTTTGCCGATGGGTTTGTTGCTATCGGTTTTTTCCAGATTCATGACGGATCATCCTTTACTGATGCTTCGACATGGACTCTCGATACAAGTAAAAGCACCCCCTTTCCGGGGCCACGGGTTGCTATTGAATCCTCGGCTGATCAGCTCAATGATGGATCCACGGCGTCGTTAACATTCACTTTGGATGAAGCGCCAGCTAACAGCACGGAATTTACAGCTCAAGATTTGAGTTATGTGGGCGGCACTATTTCTAACTTCACAGGTTCAGGCATCTCTTATTCGGCAACCTTCACCCCGGTTGATGATTTTGATGGAACAGCCTCCGTTACGGTTAACGCCGATGCATTTGTGAATGCGGATGGTCAGGATAGTCTCGAAGCGACGTATGAATTTGATGTTGATACTGTTAATCCAGAAGTTTCTACAATCGCCATTTCAAACCAAACCGGTGCTAACGGTTCCCTTTTAAATGCAAATGATACTGTCACTGTCACCCTTAATTTTGATGAGGCATCAACGTTAACCCCGGCCACGGGTGACACATTCCCGAACAGTTTGAAATTACAGTTAGACATTGGGGGTACCGTTGTTGATGCTAAGTATCTCAGTGGTTCGGGTACATCAACTTTCCTTTTTAAATACACCATTGCTAATGGTGATGCTGATGCTGATGGTATTTCGATTCCAGCAGATGCCCTGGTGTTAACATCGGGTGCAACGCTTACTGATGTTGCGGGTAATGATGTTGTTTTAACTTCTTCTGAGGTCCAATCAAACAGTTCCTATAAAGTTGATACGGCAGCTCCAAATGCGCCGGTTATATCAACAACCACTGAATTTTTTAATACAACAACACCAACTTTTTCGGGTACTGCAGACCCTGGTTCCAAAGTGAAGCTTTACTCTGATAGTGGATTGAGTATTGGTGGTATAACTGTTGGTTCAACTGGCACTTGGTCTATTACTACCAGCGAGTTAAGTGAAGACTCTCATGCTATTACCGCGGTATCTACAGATTCTGCAGGTAACGCCTCTGCTGCATCAGCAGAACATTTTGTCACCATAGACACGACAGCACCGACAGCGACGATCAGTTTTGTGCACGGTGGTGATCCTGATCTTAACTTTGCGGCAGACGAGACGGGCACGTTCAAGGTTGAGTTTAGCGAGACAGTTTCTGGATTCAGCTTTGCGGATTTAACCGCTGATGGCGGAGAGCTGATTGAAGGTACAGCTATTACGTTCGATACAGATGATACGAACAACATCATCGGAACAGCTAAGACAGTTTTAGGAGACTTTACGCTTGAGGGGTCTGGCGAGACGATCAGTACCTTTAAGTTTTATGACTCACAAGACGATGAATGGATACACTACAACGTTATCTTTGATAGTGGGAACACGGGTACTTGGACAGCGGTACAGACAGATACTGTCTCTACAACAGTAGGTAGTGGGTCGGTCACACGTCCAGAGTCTATCAACGTTGAAGGTGTAGATAGAACCATAACGTGGGAGACAACGGTCACCAACGATGTGCTTGGTTCTTTCACCTGGGATGACGAGACGTCTACGATAGTCGCAAAGCTTATTGGTGATGGCGGAACCCCTAATGTCGTAAGCGCTTTGAAGATTTACGTTGATGGTGCACTTATTGAAGAGGGCTCCCTTGCGCTTGCTGCAGATGGCACATCAGCCACCTATGTGGTAACCAGTAGTCAGGATCCCTGGGCTATCTTGACGGGTTCGGTGACTGATCTTACCGATCACGTCATGTTTGCCCTTGATCCACCGGAAGGCAATGCGTGGTTAGGTAAGTTTATTCCGGATGCTGAGACCACGACTGATAATTTGCAGAAGATCACGTTGGGTACGGACTATACGGATCTGGCAGGTAATGCGCCGGTGGCTGTCACTGAGTCGCCTACCTATCGTGTTGACACGGTAACCCCTGATGCACCGGTTAGTCTGAGCTTTACTGACGATTTAGGTCAGCTGACAGACGATAACCTCACCAGTGATGACGTGTTGACCTTGACGGTGACCGCTGAAAAGGATGGCACAGTTGTTTTCTACGATAACGGTGTTGAGTTAGCTGGTACGGTTACTGCTAGTGCGAACGCAGATGCAACACTAGAAGACTTCACATTAACAACTAGTGCGTTATCTCATGGAACGCATGTGATTACTGCCAAAGTGACCGATCAGGCGGGTAATGAATCAGCGGCATCAGTGGCGCGCACCATTGAGATTGATACGGTACATCCGGCAGTTCTGGCATCGCAGATAGCGCTAACGGCTGAAGATGAAACTACCTATGACGTGCTGAATGTCGGTGACACGGTGACCGCGACAGTTACCTTTGATGATGATGTGTATGTGGTCAATCCAAACTCCGTTGTTGATCCTCTTGAGTTGACCTTAGTTTTAGACTCAGGTGATGTTACAGCGGTTTATGCGGGCGGTAGTGGCACCACGGCGTTAACTTTTGAGTACACCATTGCAGCAGGCGATACGGCGGCTTCAGGTATCGCGATTAAGGCAGACTCACTGGTGTTGTCCTCTGCAGCAGTTACAGATGGCCTTGTTGCGATTGAAGACGCAGCGGGCAATGAAGCGGTCTATAGCACCTTTGCGTTAGTGGGTGCAAATCCTGACTTTAAAGTCGATACCACAGCCCCTGTTGTTTTAACCGATAACCCCGTAATTAGCGCAGCAAGTGGGGCGCAAAACGACACGCTTAATGTTGGAGATACGGTAACGATCGATCTGACATTTGATGAGAATGTTTTCCTTGAGAATCCGAATACGACAGCAGATCCGTTAACCATCACATTGTTATTGGGTACGGATGAACGTACAGCGGTCTTAGCGTCAGGTGGTGAAGGTAATTCAGGTACATTGACCTTTAGCTACACCATTGCAGCGGGTGATACGGCGACAGCGGGTATTGCGATAAAAGCCGATTCATTGGCACCGGCGAGTGGTGATAGTGACATTGCGTTAGTGGATGTAGCGGGAAATGCGGTAGATCCAACCTTTGGGGCAGTGCCTGCGAATGCAGCGTACTTAGTTGATACGACGAATCCTGGTGCGCCAACTATCGTGTCACCTGGCTCGTACATTACAACTGCAACCCCGACGCTTACAGGTACGGCAGAGGCTGGTGCAACGGTTGAAGTACTTGATGGCTCAACCTCATTGGGAACGGCTACCGCAGATGGAAGTGGCGACTGGTCGTTGACTGTTGGATCAACGTTGAGCGATACGCTACACAGCTTTACTGCGGTGGCGACCGATGCGGCCGGTAACCTATCGTCAGCATCAAGTCCTGCTGTGACAACCACAGTGGATACAGCAGTGCCGACCATTGCATCAGGTGAGGCTTATTCCAACACCTCAAAGATTTATTTAAATACTAGTGAAGCCTTGTATGGGGCCCCACCAGCGTCTGCGTTTACGATTTCTGTCAATTCGGATGACACCACCCATACGGTAAGTGCTGTCCCACTAGTTAATGCGGCGGACAAGCTTATTACACTGTCTCTGTCAGAGAGTCTGAGTGAGGGTGATACGGTCAGTGTCTCTTATGTAAGTACAACCGTGAATGGTGAAGAACTGCTTGATGTTGCTGGAAATCCCGTCGCTGATTTCACCTTGGCGAGTACTGATTTCACGCTAACCACGGATACCAATGCGCCAACAGTTGTTTCAGTGACGGCGGATGATGATTCTGTCGTTTACACAGTGGGCCAAGAAATAGATCTGTTAGTCGTTTTCGATACACCGGTGACTGTTGTCGGTACGCCACAGATAAAATTGGATTTAGCTTCGACAAGTTACGCTGTTTATGATGCAACCAAATCCTCAGATAAGACATTAGTTTTCACCTATACCGTCGAGGAGGCCGTTGAGACAAGTAACCTCCGGTATGTCGGCACTGCCTTTGATTTGACCGGCTCGGAAGCGATTACAAGTAATACATCTGGAAGAGAGGTGGAGACCAGTGGAGTGTTACCGACACCGGGTGCTTCGGGTTCTTTATCGGTAACATCTTCAATTGTCATTGATGGTGTAGCGCCTGAGTTTAATGCGTATGACGCTACAGATGCTGTACCGAGTTTAGTTATCACGGCAGGCACGAAGACGCTGACCTTGGTGGGTAATGAGGTGATGGATATTGCCAGTGGCGATAAGGCGGACCTCGATAAGGCGGACTTTACGGTCAATGTGGCACAGACTTCGGGTGGTGCAGAGACTGAATACACGATTGCCTCTGCGACGATGTCGGCTGATGGCACACAGGTTATTTTGGAGCTGGATGACTACATTCCAAACGGTCGATCTGTAACCTTGGATTACACGCCGAATGCGACGGTAGCTAATCGGATTGTCGATGTTAACGGCAACGAGATGGCGGCCCTAGATGCTGAGGATGTAACACTGATCACTGACACTGTGGCGCCAACAGTGGTGTCTGTGGATATTGATGCCTCAACAGTCGGTGGTACCTATGCGGTAGGCCAAGACATTTTCATCAAGGTGACGTTTAGCGAGGCGGTGAGTGTTACGAATGTGAATTCTGCCAAGCCGCGTATTCAGTTAGATGTAAATGATGGTACGCCACGTTATGCAGTTTATGACGGTTCTGGTGATGGCACAGATCAATCGACCGAGTTGATCTTCAAGTACACGGTTGGCGCAAATGATACGACCAATGGCTCGGAGCTGGCTTATCAAGCAGTTAACTCGTTCTCTACCACGATAGGTGGTGATACGGCGCAGATTAAAGACATGGCAGGTAAGGCGATGACCAACTTTAATCTGCCTGCGCCTGGCGAGACGGGTTCATTGTCTGATGTAGCGGCAGGTGTTTCGCCTGTTTTCATTGATGGTGTAGCGCCTGAGTTTAATGCGTATGACGCTACAGATGCTGTACCGAGTTTAGTTATCACGGCGGGCACGAAGACGCTGACCTTGGTGGGTAATGAGGTGATGGATATTGCCAGTGGCGATAAGGCGGACCTCGATAAGGCGGACTTTACGGTCAATGTGGCACAGACTTCGGGTGGTGTAGCGACTGCCTATACGATTGCCTCTGCGACGATGTCGGCTGATGGCACACAGGTTGTTTTGGAGCTGGATGACTATATTCCAAACGGTCGTTTTGTAACCTTGGACTACACGCCGAATGCGACGGCAGCTAATCGGATTGTCGATGTTAACGGCAACGAGATGGCGGCCCTAGATGCTGAGGATGTAGAGCTGATTGCTGATGTCTCGCCACCGGTAGTTCAAACGGTAACTGCTCTATCAGCGAATGATGTTTATCATCTTGATGATACGATTGATATTGCGGTGAAGTTCAATGAGGCCGTGTTGGTGGATGCATCGGGAGGGAATCCTCGTATTGCCCTGAATGTGAACGATACGACTCGCTATGCTGTTTACAATGGATCGGGTAGTGGAACCGACACGCTTGAATTTTCCTATACTGTTCAGAGAGGAGATGAGGCTGCAGATTTAGCGTATAACCAAGTGACCTCACTAAAATTAAATGGCGGCACCATCGAGGATGTCCTTGGTACCAATGCTATTTTAGATTTACCAACTCCAGGTGCAACGGGTTCACTTTCAAAAGCGGCAGCTATTGAGGTAGATGGTATCGTTCCAGTCCTCGAGTTGAATGAAGATGATAGCCAAAGCTCTGCGGCGACTGCGGGTACTTACCAAGTCATCTTTAAATCTTCTGAGACGCTGGTTGTTAACGGTGGAACGCTATCCAAAGATGATTTCACTGCCACAACCGACGGAAACCCTAATGTAGTAGATAGTGTATCGCTCTCAAGTGATGGTCTTACGCTCACTATCGTCCTTCAGAACTACATTCCGAATGGTGAAGCGGTGACGGTTTCTTATGCGTTGAACGCAGACCTAGCCAACCAATTGGTTGATCAGGCGGGTAACGTGTTAGCCGCTTTCAGTAATCGATCCATTACGGTCACAAACGATAATGTAAAACCGTTGATCTCTTCCTTTACGACGGACAAGACCGATGGCTCGTACAACGCAGGCGAGACCATTACGATCTTTGCGACCATGACGGAAAATGTTCGTGCTGGATCTAGCTTCGATGCCACACTTAATTCTGGTGGATCTTTGACGCTCACAGCAGCTTCAGATGGACTCACTCTGACTGGCACCTACACAGTTGGTGCGGCGGACTCGACGGAAAGTACTACCTCGGGATTGCTTCGTGTGAGTAGCTTTACCTACGATCCCGGCGATGTGAAAGACCTTGCGGGAAATCCGATGATTTCCACAACACTGCCAGCGACAAATCTCAATACAGCCTCTTCAGTTGTTATTGATAATCAGATTTTCCCCATTCTGGATGGAGGAGAGACTATTAAACTCACCACTAACATTGGTGATGCAGCCCTATTGGATGCTGGAGATGTTCTTACCTTTAATTTCTTGGAAGAAATGACCCAGATTGATGGTTCAGGCAACCTTGAGAGCTATTTTGAAAACACGGATTTATTTGGTGTTTCAGGTACCCGAGCGGAAGCCGTGGTGAGCAACAACGGTAAAACTGTCACCGTGACACTCGGTGCGGGGGAAACTTTAGACTTGGACGCTACCTACACACTCCCCAATGTAGAGGATTTGGCAGGTAATGTTGCAAACATAACTTTTATTCCCGAACTATAATTATGTTTGGGGTTTTTGAAGATTTTTCGCAAATTGTTTTTGATTTTGCGGGGTGAAATATGGATTTAGGCTTTAAAATTATCAGAGAAAATGGTGATACTGGCGCAATTGTGGGGTACACCGATACCTTTGCTAACACCTTTTCAGACGGCGGTAATTCTTATACCACCACAAATATATTTTATTACGATACGTCATTTTCTCTCACGGGTGTCGATTACTATCTAAATTCTGGCAATGGTGATGTCATTATTTCTTCACAGACTATCAGTCTGCTCGATGGCGTTTTAACTGAGTCGGGAGAGTGGTACGAAAACGGTGATACGTTAAATCCTGTTTCTTCTTACGAATTTCGCTATGAAGAGGCGAGCGGTAATTTTCTAGGTGGCCAGACGGTTGATGAATCAGGTTTAACTACGGTTTATGACGCCCAGTGGCGGGTTGTTTCTCAGACGCAGGCTGTTTCAAATCTTGCCCAGCTCACCGCGAGTGATGGTGTTGCGTATGAATTATTTGGAGATGCACGTTATAGCGAAGATGCCTTTGGTGATGCAACCGCTAGAACAGTTATTACCTCATATTTCGACGACACTACTGGACAGTTACTTGGTACCTCTAACACGTTTGAAGAATTAGATTCTGGAAGCGTTCTTTCAAGTTCTTCAAGTTTTTCTAATGTTGATTGGGTCTTTATCGGCGAGGAGTATCTCGATTCTAATGGCTCTTATCAGAAAAGGACCATTACTGAGATTGCCGATGTAAACGATTTAGACCCTAACGCCGATACAATTGTTGTTGATAGTTTTGAGGCGGTTTGGAAGGTTTCGGGCTCGCCAGACGAGATTGAAACCTTTACCGACTATTTTTCATACGATCCTGATTTTCTGATTGGCTCGACCTATTTAGGGGGTAGTTCTGTCCGTGACGGAGTGACAACTGTCTACGCCGCTGACGGCTCTATTGATAGCGTATCCCGAGACACCAGTGGTTTATCTCTGTTACCCACCACGTCTTCAGCTTATGCCTTGTTCTCTGAGAGTGGCTCTTATGATGTCGCGTATGAAGAGTCTGCTTGGACAGATGACTGGGGTTCTGGCGTTGATACTACCTACTATGTGGATGGGGAAATCGTTGGTACCTCTTATGCGTTTTCTAGTGATTGGGGTGGAGTAACGTATTCCGACGTATCTTTCTATGATGTTGATCACGTGTATTTACGCTCTGAATGGAGCGATACGAATGGAAGTGAGGGATGGAATGAAAGTCGATTGGTTGTTGATGCTAATGATTTAAATGGAAATCTCGATACAGAGGATTTGATTCGTGTAGACAGTGGATACAACAAATGGTCTTGGGATGATGCTGGCACTACTAAATCTGACGAGTATGCTTTTTCTTGGTACTACGACCCTGAAATCGGCACTTTCTTAGGTGGTGAAGAAACCACGGGCTCTGGAGTTACTACAACCTTTGACGCAAACTGGAATATCATCTCAACTACGAAAACTTTTGGTGAGTCTGTTCCTGTTCTCACAGTTGATGATGAAGCATATGCCATCTTTGGTGCAGCACGTTACGAGATAACTGATTCATGGTCTGACACTTGGAGTGAAGGATCCAATACCAGTTTTTATTCAGAGGATGGCCAGCTTTTAGGTACCCAGAGCTACAATAAGTGGACGTGGGATGATGGCAGCGGCGGTACAGCCTCATCAGAAAACTACTCTTACCAGGATGCCGATTGGAATTGGTTAGGTTCAAGTTGGGAAGACTCGTACGGTAACTCAGGCTTTAATCAGGTGGTTGAAGGCTATGTGTTGTCAACTGATCCCAACATGTCAGGCCGAACTGATGTGTCATTTGAGACCGT
>Ga0181595_10004423_pt1 | contig 12898 bp, 5 predicted proteins | sample 041ome_7_FD_145604 | JGI IMG/M metagenome (GOLD analysis project Ga0181595, IMG submission 145604) | Coastal salt marsh microbial communities from the Groves Creek Marsh, Skidaway Island, Georgia - 041401AS metaG (spades assembly) | ecosystem: Environmental > Aquatic > Marine > Intertidal zone >...
TGTTACTACTACTACTACTACTACTACTACTACTACTCCCACTACCACCACTACTCTCCATCGATGAAGGCACGAACAAAGACGCGGAAATATGAAACCATCCGTCCAAAGACACGCCTTCGCTCGCGATCGACTTCTCGTTGGCGTCGATGAAAGGCTCTTCGCGCAAACCAATCAACGCGTTCATGTTTTTGTTGTTTTTCGACGACGAATACGAGGGTGAAAACGACGACGCAGAGCGAGAAGAAGAAGAAGGCACGGACGCACTTCTCGTCCAAGAACTTTCACCGTTTGTGTTCGCGTTCAAAGCGTTGTTACTGCTGCTCCTGAGCACGTATTTCGTCCCACCGGCAGCGACGACCAAAAAGAAGCACAAACTCATAACCACGACCGCGGATGCTTTCATCATCGCGGGATAACCACTCCTGCGAGTAGCATTATTCATTTCGCTTTGACTCGCGCTCCTTTCGGATTTCTTCGCCCCGAGGAGGTCTTCTTTTGCAACGTGATGATGCAACACGAAATTCCCAACTTTGGTATACCGCGGGGGCTTGATTTTCCCATCGTTCTTCGTCGTATTCAAATCCACGTACTCTAATCTCCCTCCCACGGGTCTCTGGTCTCGGTTTAAGAGTAATCCGGAGTGTTCGTTGATCACTTCTTTGTTTTTGTTGTTGTTGTTCATCATCTTCTCTCCCGCGTTGTTTCGCCCCCCGAAGAAGAAGCGGGGGCCCATTAGTAGTTTCTATAAGGGCCGCGCAAGGAAAGAAGAGAGAGAGAATTTTTTGAGGAGGAGGAAAAGAGATTTTTGTTCTCATCAAGCAGCTTTTTTTGTTTTTTTTTGTTTTTTTTTGTTTTTTTTTGGTGGCTCTCTCTCTCTCGCTTTTTTTTGTACTGGTGATAAATTTTTTGTTTTTTTGTTTGTGTTTCGATGAAGGATAATTTGAGGAGGGTCCTCCTCTGCCTTGTCTCCGCTCGAGAAGGTTGAAAATTTTTTGTACGAGTGTCCCTCTCTGCCTCTTTCCGCCGTCATAAAAAATCATCGCATTCTTTATATAATCTTTATAAAGAGTAGTGTCTTCATCGAAAGAAGAAGCGACTTTAAAACAAACAGAGCGGAGAGAGAAGGAGAGAAAGAAAGAAACGAAGAATAAAGCGCTTTCTTTGTGTTTTCTCTGCCACCAATACTACTCCTATAATCTGCCGAGAGAAACAACAACAACTCTAAATCTAAAATGGCGACATCGGAGCAGCTCGAATTCTGGGGCACCATCATCGAGGCTGGAAAATCAGTCCGGGTGGATATCGACGAGGACGACGAGGAACACGTGAGTTTATCCTTAGTCGCGTTAGGGAGCAGTACTTCCGAGGAGGAGACAAAAAAAAATCATCACGCGATTCTTTCGGTCGTGGAAGACGTCGGCGTGAACGGCGCGAAGGAGATTTTCCTGGCGACGTTACGACGAGGGAAAACGGAACAGTTTTCGTTGGACGTCGTGCTCTCGGATACGTTCATAATGAAGAACAGCGGGAACGTGGACGCGCACGTGACCGGGTGGAGAATGGACGGACGAGTGAGAGGGAACAATCTCGAGAAAGAGATGGAGGAGTACGAAGACGAGGAGATGGAGGACGAGCTGTTTGAAGATATGGCGGCGGAGAGAGCGATGATGGATACGTCGTCGAGCGATAGCGAGGAAGAGGACGCGGATTTCGCGAGCGAAGACGAAGAGACGGACGAAGATTTAAGCGACGGAGAGGAGGATTTCGTAGAAATGAGCGACGATGAGATTGAAAAGTTAACGGAGGAAGCCGTTTTGGAGCACGGAGACAAAGGAAGTGATGATGATGATGATGATGCCGAGGAAGACGATGACGACGACGAAGACGAGGAGTCGTCGTCGTCCGATGAAAGCGAAGAAGAAAGAGAAGAAGAATCATCATCGGAATCATCAGAAGGAGAGTACGAATACGACAAGCGCTTCGATCCGAAGAATTTGCCTAAAGACGCCGAGCTCTTTCAAAGCGATTCGGAGGAAGAAAGAATGTTCGACGAGGCGTTGGCGAAAGTTACGGAGGAAGAAATGCTTCGAGAATCCGCTTCAGAATCTAGTGATGACAATGAAGATGAAGATGAAGATGAAGATTCTTCTTCTTCTTCTTCTTCTTCCTCATCATCAGAATCTAAATCTGAATCCGACGACGAGGAGGAAGGAGACGAGGAGCTCAAGAAGAAAATCCAGACGCAGCTCAAGAAAGAGTTTGCTGATCCGGTTTCGTCGGAATCGGAATCGGAATCGGAATCGGAAGAAGAAGATATTCAAGGCACGGCGAAGAAACCTGCGGCGGCGACTCCAGGAAGCACGGCAACAAAAAAGAGAAAAGCAGATGAGAAGAGCGAACCAGAATCTGAATCCGACAGTGAAGACGAATCATCTGAGTCGGAATCAGAAGAGCCAGTCAAGGGCACCAGCCAGAAAAAAGTGAAATCGCCGGCTTCTACGCGAAAGGAAATCTTAGAAAAACCAAAGAAAGAAGCGTCTTCGGACGAGTCATCATCATCATCATCATCAGAAGAAGAAGAAGAAGAAAAAGATGAGTCTTCTAGTAGTAGCAGTAGCAGCAGCAGCGGCAGCTCGTCTTCTTCATCTTTGGAAGAGGAGGAAGAGAAGAAAGAAGAGAAAACGCCAGAAACTGCGACGAAGAAAAACGCCGAACAATACACCATCGATTTGATCAAGTACTTGAAAGCGCACGGGAAGACAAAGATGGCCGCCTTGGCTGGGAAGGTGAAAAAGCCGCAGTCGATAGCGATGAAGTTCAAGGACTTTGTGAAAATGCGACCGGATGAGTTTAGAATTTCAGGAGAAGATATCGAATTGAAATAGAGCGATCAATGCGTTGTTGTTGAATATATATTCTGTAGTTCACTTTAATTATTAATATCCTCTTTCTTATTATTCTCGTTCTTTTTCAATTAGAAACTCGAGGCGGCTCCAATCGTCGCTCTCGGGATCGCAAACCATCCAGTGCCGTTGTTGATGGACATGAAAAAGTCGCAAAACACGAGACTCAAAATCGCCATCAATTTCATCAAAATATTCAACGCCGGTCCGCTGGTATCCTTCAACGGATCGCCGACGGTATCACCAACAACCGCGGCTTTATGGCACTCCGACCCTTTCTTCTGTCTCTCCGAAATCATAATCATGGACCCGTCCATGTTTCTTAAAATCTCTCCCGTAAACGGTCCGTCCTCTGGATCGTCTCTCGCGCGCGAACGCTTCGGCACGTCAATGTACAAGCCACCCTTTTCGACGTACTTCTTGGCGTTATCCCAGGCACCGCCCGTGTTCGAGGCGGAGATGGCGAGCTGCACGCCGGATGCTAACCCACCGGCGAGTAAACCGACGACGGCTTCGACGCCAAACAAGGTGCCCGTGATGATCGGCGCGGCCATGACGAGGCATGCCGGCGGAATCATTTCTCTTAAACTCGCGTCCGTGGAGATTTTGATGCATCTGGCGTGATCCGGCGGCGCGTGACCTGGGGCACCTTCGAGTAAACCCGGGATGGTATCGAACTGTCTCTTGACTTCCTTCACCATCTCCATGGCAGCAATACCGACCGACTTCATGGTCATCGCAGAGAACCAATACGGAAGCATACTTCCGATGAGCAAGAACGCAAAGACCACCGGGTTGAGCATGTTGACGCCGTTTTCGAGAACTTTCGATCGCGTGACGAACGCCGCCGTCAAAGCCAACGATACCAACGCCGCGGAGCCAATTGCGAACCCCTTACCGATCGCTGCGGTCGTGTTACCGGCCGCATCTAACGCGTCTGTCTTGTCCCTGACCGATTCCGGAAGTTCCGCCATTTCGGCGATGCCACCGGCGTTGTCACAAATCGGACCGTACACGTCAATCGCCAAGCAGGTTGGCAACGTACCTAACATACCCAACGCGCACAAAGCGACGCCAAACATGTCTGCCATAGAAAAGGCGATGAACACGCAGAGCGCAAGCATGGTGATTGGAATCACGCACGATTTATAACCCAACGCTAAGCCGTAGATGATGTTCGTCGCGGCGCCGGTTTCCGTCGATCTCGCGACTTCTCTCACCGGAGCGTACGAGTGCGACGTGTAGTATTCAGTGACAAAGCCAATTATCAAACCACCCCAAAGACCAGCGGCGATGCACGCAAACGCGGCGTGCGGACCATTCGTGACGCACTTGGAGGAGACGACGCCATCCACGCACGCCACGGCAAAGGTTCTACCGCCCAAGTAAAATTCTTGCGGCATGAAGATGCGGCACAACGGGTACACGCAAATCGTCATCGCAAGCGTGGAAAATGTCAACTGTTTCTTCAACACTTGTTCCACGCTCGCTTCGTTTCTGACCGGGTCTAAATCCGTAGCGATAAAAGACACCGCGGCGCACGCCAAGATGCCGATGGACGAGATGTACAACGGAAACATCAACGTATCCCAACCAGCGGAAACTAAATCCACAGATTCCGCACCGATGACTAAAGCAGCGCACGTCGCTTCCGCGAAAGAACCAAACAAATCAGAACCCATACCGGCAACGTCACCGACGTTATCGCCAACGTTATCGGCAATCGTCGCCGGATTTCTGGGATCGTCCTCCGGGATACCCGCGACAACTTTCCCGGCTAAATCCGCGCCAACATCCGCAGCTTTGGTGTAAATCCCACCGCCAACTCTTCCGAACATGGCAATGGATGATCCACCCAAACCGAAACCGGCGATGCACTCGAAGAGTTTGACCGCTTCGCCGCCTTGAATGCTAAACGCGCCGGAGTAGCAAATCATGATGAAGTACATCACCAACAATCCCAAACCGGATAACGCGAAACCCATAACTGCCCCACCTCTAAAGGCGCAATTGAACGATTCTTTCCACGCTTCGCTGTTGTTATCTTTCGCCGCACTCATCGTGCATCGAGCGTTGGAAAAGACCGCGATCATCATGCCGATGTAGCCGGAAACCATACTCGTGACGCCGCCGACCACAAACGCGAACGCCGTGAGGGAGCCAACTTTGAAGTCCCATCCATCGTCCGTTCTGGAGACAAAAATGGAAATGAACACGCCCATAGCGGCCAAGAAGTACACGCACATGCGATATTCAGCGGCCAAAAACGCTTTCGCCCCTTCTTGAATATCCCGGTAAATCTGCCTCAACTTGCGATATTGATCCCCGCCATTGGCACCGGATTCGAGTTCATCCCCGACTGATTCCATTCGTCGCATCAACAAGTCATCGTCGTCCTGCCCTCGCGTGGCTCGGTACAACTGTATCCTGTTGATCTTCTTGTACATAAAAAACGCAAAGATTAAGCCGAAAATCGCCGGAGTGATGATGAGTAAAGACCCCATGATTTCTTCCAGAACTAAAGAAGAAGAGTTTGCGCCTCCTTGCAATGGCATCAAAACCCACCAACAAGAGAGGTTCTTCTTTTAAAAAAATCAAATTTCAAAGAAGAGAACGACGACTTTTGTCACGCAACCGAGGAGTGAGTGCTCTCTCGTCTCTCGTTTCTCGCGCGTGTGTGTGTGCGCGTGCGTGCGTGTATAGGGAAGAAACAAAGCACGCGTGAGTGACGATTGGATATTCTTTTCGTTTTTAATCTTAATTTCTCGAGGAGCTAAAAAACCATCTCACCGTACTCAGGAGTGAATGACAGCCATCAATTTCCTTCCTCCTCGCGTTCAATCCTTGAAGCGAAAAAAGCGAGTGAGATTGAGAAAACGAGCGAAAGAATTTTTCCTTTTTTAAAGTACAGAGTTCTAATACGTCTACACGTGCTGCTATTCCTATAGAAACTCTCTCTTTCTCTCTCTTTGTTGCCCTTATGTTATACAATCTCGCCGTCCTCGGCGGCGTCTTGGATGAGCATCGGCGCGTCTTCTTTTTGTTCTCGCTCTTCTCTCGTCGTCTGAATCGTCGTCGTCCCGGCGCCGCTTTGGTGAGTATTGTTGGCGTTTTTATTCGTATTCTCGACGACGGCTTCGACGACGACGACGTCTTCGATTTCTCCCGGGAGTTTCGTGATGCTCGCGAGCGCGGTTTCTAAAGCCGCCAGCGCTTCGTTCGTTTCTTTTTCCTCGTCTAGGTTTTCTTTTTCTAACCGCGCGATTTCCTCTTCCAGCGCTTTCAACGTCCGCTCCGAGACTTTCTTCTCCGGCAATTCGCCAATCTCCGCTCTCAATTTTTCTCTGCGAACTTCCGATTTCCCATCCTCTCTCAACGCTTTCACCTCTGATTTCAACCTTTTCACCTCCTCTTCCGTCTCCATGAACTTCTTCTCTAAACGCGCCAACTCTTTTTCGTACGTCGTGATTTCTCTCTCCGCCGCTCGTTCCGCGTGTTTCAACTTCCGCACCACGTCTTGCTCGTACTTCGCCATCTCTCGGTCTAAAATTTTCCGACGGTCGAGGACGACGTCGTCGCTCTCCTCGTTACCAATCGCTTTCCCTAAACTCACGAACGCTTTGGCGATTAAATCCACCGGAACGTCTTTCCCCGGAACGCCCGATGCTTGGCCTATTTTCACGTAATGTTTTAACATTTCCATCAACCGCGCGTGGATTTGAACGTTTTCGTTGGAATCGTCGTCGTTGTTCTCTGCTGCTTTTTCCTGAGGATGATGATGCCGATGACCAAATTTCGACGACGACGACGTCACTGCCTCTCCATCTCTCCTCTTCTTTTCCTCCTTTTGCTCCGTTTCTTCCGTCTCTTTCATCGTCATCATTTCCACGTCGTCGTTCACATCGTCATCATCATCAACAACAGAATCCCCCCCTGGTGGCTCTGGCGTCTCATCGTCATCATTTTTCTTTTCCCTCCTCCCCTTAGGCGTCGATTGAGGCGACACGAACTTCGTGTGCGTCGCCTGAGTCGCCGCGTTGATCGTGGTCACCACTTTTTCACTCCTAAAGGTGGGAGGAGGAGGAGGAGGAGGCATGATGTTCTTCTTCTTCTGTGGTGTGATTTTGTGTGTCGCAAAAACAACAAGGGTAATGAGCAACTAAAAGAAGAACGTTTTTTTGCAGAAAGCGAAAAAGCGAGAAAGAAAGAGAAGCCAAAAAAAGCAAAAAAAACAGGAAAAAAAAAGCAGACAGAAGAGTTCAGGATATTTTTTTGTGCTTTCTCTGTCAATTTGCGGCCAAAATGGCTCCTCTTTGAGAAAGAACAGCTTCATAATAATCTTTATTATATATCTGATAGAACTCATCAAAGAAGAAGACAAAGAAACAGAAGAGATAAAGAAGAGAGACACACGAAAAAAATGGTGATGGTGGCGTCCAACTCCGGCGTGATCGGCAAAGGCAACGCGTTGGAAACGATAAGCAAAGAAGTGACGCAACTTTCCGGCCGAGGCGGTCTGACCGGTTTGTCTGTGATTTGGGGCATCGTGACGGTCGCGCAAATCGTCTCCATGCGTTCGAAAGAAGAAGAAGAGAGCAGTACTACGAATAATAATAATAATAATAGTTTTAATTTAATGCCGCAAGAAAACGTCGCGGCGTGGGCGTGCACGTTCAGCGCACTCGCGGGTATTTGCGCGTTGGTGTATGCGATTCAGTTGGCGAAGTCTGTGCTCGCGCAACCGGCGGGGAACGCGCGAATGCAAGAGATCGCTTCGGCTATTCAGGAAGGATCGAGAGCGTTTCTCGCGACGGAGTATAAATGGCTGTCGGTGTTTTGCGCGGTGACGTTTTTGTTCGTCTCGGTGGGGATTTCGTTTGCAACGGGGGTGTGCTTTGTTTTTGGAGCTGGGTTGAGCGCGGCGACGGGGTGGATGGGGATGAGCATCGCCGTTCGAGGGAACGTGAGAACGGCGGCGGCGGCGGTGCACGGATTGGATCCGGCGTTGCGGGTGGCGTTTAACACCGGGACGGTTATGGGGATGTTAGTGGTCTCTTTTGGTATTTTGGGGTTAGCTGTGGCGTTTATTTTCTTCGAATACACGCAGAATAGCGCGCAAGAGGCGTTGACGACTTTGGCTGGGTTTGGGTTCGGCGCGAGTTCAATCGCGCTGTTCGCGAGAGTCGGCGGGGGGATTTATACGAAAGCCGCCGACGTTGGGGCGGATTTAGTTGGTAAAGTGGAAGCGGGGATTCCGGAAGACGATCCCAGAAACCCGGCGACGATTGCGGATAACGTCGGGGATAACGTCGGGGACGTCGCCGGTATGGGCGCGGATCTGTTCGAGTCGTACGTCGGGTCGATCATCGCCGCGGCAACGTTAGGGTTAGAAATTCACGGCCAACGAGGGGTTGCGTTGCCGTTTTATATCGCCGGTGGGGGCATTTTCTGCGCGATTATTGGTACGTTGTTCGTGAGAACGCAAGAAGGCGCGAGCCAAGAGCAGTTATTGACGGCGATGCGTAACGGAACGATTTCCGCGAGTTTGTGCGTGTTGATGTTCTGCGGGTTCGTGATTCCGGCGATTGGGATCGCGACGCCTTTGAAAGTCTATTTTACCGTTTTCACTGGGTTGTTGTCGGGTGTTTTGATTGGCGCTGCGACGGAGTATTCCACGTCGCACGCGTTTTGGCCGACGAGAAGTATCGCCGCGGCGGCGGAGACGGGGCCCGCGACGGTTTTGATTCAAGGTTTGGCCGTCGGTATGTTTTCCACGGCGCCGCCGATTGTGATTATTGTGATAGCGATTGTTGTTTCTATGTCCTTGACGGGTGTGTTTGGCGTCGCGATTGCCGCGGTTGGGATGTTGTCCACGCTGGGCGTCACGTTAGCCACGGACGCGTACGGACCGGTGGCGGATAACGCCGGCGGCATCGCGGAAATGGCGGAGATGCCGCCTGAAATCAGAGACCGAACGGACGCTTTAGATGGTTTAGGAAACACCACCGCGGCAACTGGTAAAGGATTTGCCATTGGGTCCGCGGTGTTGACTTCTTTGGCGTTGTTGACGGCATTTCAAAAAGCCGTTTCGGTGAAAGGCACGGATTTGTCCGTCGATATCATCGCCAACGCGAAAGTCATGCCAGGTTTGTTAATCGGCGGGGTCTTGCCGTTCGTATTTTCTGGGTTCACCATGTTAGCGGTCGGTCGATCCGCGGGGTCGATCATCGAAGAAGTTCGAAGACAGTTCCGCAACGGTATCTTGGAAGGTTTGGTGAAACCGGATTACGCCGCGTGTGTCGACATCGCGACGAGAGCGAGTTTGAAAGAAATGGTCGCTCCGGGCGTGATGGCGGTGATTGTGCCAATCATGGTTGGTATTTTTATGGGACCGGAAGCGTTGGCGGGCGTTTTGACGGGAAGTATCGTCTCTGGATCGACGATGGCGATTATGATGGCCAACGCCGGCGGCGCGTGGGACAACTGCAAAAAGTACGTCGAGGCGGGCGCGCACGGCGGGAAAGGCTCGGAGTGCCATAAAGCGGCGGTAGTTGGCGATACGGTTGGTGACCCGTTCAAAGATACCAGCGGGCCGAGTTTGAACATCTTGATCAAGTTGATGAGCGTCATCGCTTTAGTCATGGCACCGTTGTTGAAAAGAATGTGGATTGAGAACATCTTATAATATTTTAAACGACTTCTCTTGTGACTTGTGACGAGCGAGGACTGATTATGATAAACGTGTGTGTGTGAGAGAGATAGGAAGGGAGAAAGACAATTAATACTAACCAAGGTACCAGGTACCTGGAGGTACTCAGATACTAATAATACACCTACTACTCGTTTTTCTTTGAAATGCTACTACTGTTGTTTATTCCTCCATCTCCTCGTCGTCCTCGTCTTGATCGTACATTTCGAATCCTCCTTCCCTGTTATTCAAATCTCTCAAATCGATCGGGTTATCGTCGTACTCATCGTGCGGCACGTATCGAGGTAATTTTACCGCAGCGATATCGATCAAACACAACTCTAACATTTCTTGAGAGAACTCGCACAATGGGTTTAAACCCAGCGCTTTGTGGTAACTCGCCACCGCGTTTTCTAAACTCGTCACGTCCAGAAAATTCGCTTTCATTTGGTACGCGAAACCTAGCGCGCTGTGCGTGGACGAGATATTCGGCCGCAACGCGATGGCTTGTTCGTAACACGCGATGGATTCTTCGAATCGTTTCAGTTTTCGTAAACAATGCGCTAGATTCACGACGCACGGCTCCCAACGCTCCAACTTTTGCGAGCTCAATCGAGAGGCTAACGCGACGACGTCGTGTTCTTCCGATTTGACCGTGGCATGTTGCGGCGACGGACTCGTGCTAATGCTCGTGCTAGATCCTCCTCCAGTGGCTAGCCACAGCGCGTCTCTCAAAAACTGCTCGGCTTCTAAATATTCTTTTCGTTTGTACGCGGAAACGCCCAACTCGTTTTGGACCAAAGCGTCCGTCGGATTCAATTCCGCCGCTTTTTCGAAGAAGCTTCGCGCAAAGGAAGCGTTGTTCGAACCGCGACTGTATTCCATCCCGGCGCACAAAACGGGAACGTGCATACCTGGAAACAATCTCGAGGCAGTTCGATACGCCGCGACGGCTTGGTCGGATTCGTCTTGCATGGCGAAAGCGTGGCCGAACGCGATCCACGCCGGCGCGAACGCTTGGTCTGCAACTGTCGATTTCCCGAAATACCGTCTCGCGTCGTCGAATCGCTTCGCGACGAGGTAATAACATCCGACCGCGTACCAAGAAATCGCGTGTTTGGGATACAAAGCGGTTAAATCGTGCGCAATCTTGTACAAATCGTTCGATTTCTTCAAATCCACCGCCGAGGCGAGGTACGCCGGCAACGATTCCACGTCGAATCTCGACGGCGCGGACGATTTAGCGGCTATTCTTTGCATCTCTTCGAAACACTTGCGCGTTTCGCCTCTGTTGTAAAGCCATTCGGCGCGTTTCGCACGCAGAAAAGGCGCGTCACGCAAGATTTCGAGCTCTGGAGAGGAAAAGGACGTCGTCGTCCCCGTCGTGACTCCCGAGACCGGCGTCGATTGATTGTGTTGTTGCGATTGCATCTGCGTCTTCTTCCTCGGGCTCCTCCTGGACGGCGAAAGCGTCTTTGCCGGACTTCCTTTCACTGGCGGCGTCGCTGCGCTTCTGAGCCTATCTCCTCTTCTTCCTCCTCCTCCTCTCGTAGAAAAAGTATTCGTCGAATCTCTCAACGCCGCGCCAAAATCGTCCTCCTCGAACCGTCCCGCAATCGCGTCGTACATCGCTCGCATCCACTCGTCCCCTTCCTCGAATCGCAAACTCTGCACCACCTCTTTCTCTTTCTTCATCGGCAGCGCGTGCGATTTCGTCAACGCTTCGTAACTATCGTACAACATCGGATCTAAGATGAGAGAGATTTGGAACCATCTCGCGCTCGCGTTTCGAGCGTCCAACTGGTCGTGCACCTTCCCGCGAACGTGTGCCGATATAGCTCTTAACTGGTCCAGTCCGTCGTCCTGTTTCATCGCCACTAAATCTCTGCCATCCTCGTCGTCTCCGTTAAGAACGCTGTTGTTATTATTATACACCGAGGGCGTCCCGACGTGGTTCGCTCCGACCACGTCCCCGGTAAACGCGTGATTCGACGACTGCCCTCCGAAATCCACCAAACCGTCCAACTCGCACATTTTCAAGCACTCCTCGAATTTCCTCGATTTATACAAGCACCGACTGGCTAACACGCTCATCTCTCCGAACTCGTCTAAATAGTTTTCCTCTTCTTTGTTTCCTCCTCTTTCTCCTTTCTTCTTCTTCATGATTTCCATCGCTCGCGCGTGTTGCCCGTCCTCGTGGAGAATGGACGCGAACGCGTACACGTCCGATTTCTTTTCCCGTTCGAACGTCGTCAAAGTCGTCGTCGCAAAATCGTGCGTTTCTTCTTCATCTTCGTTCTTCATCTTCATCTTTTTCTTCTTCTTCTTCTTCACGACGAACTTGACTAACGCGCTGCTCATGACGCAACAATTTTCCGCGAAAAAGAGCGCGGAAGATCTCAACCCGTGCTTGTTTTCTCGCGCGGCATCTCGTCGCGAGCGAAGTTTTGATAACGTCTGTTGGAGTGTTGGTACGTATCTCTCGTCGTCGTCGTCGAATTCCTCCTCCTCGTCCTCGAACGCTCCGTCGTCCATCATCTCGTCTCTCTCTCTCTCTCTTCTTTTTGTGCTGCGCTTTCTCATGAAACTTTTTGAATTTTCTTTGCTTTAGCATTTAGGGTTGCATACAAACCCTAAAACACAGAAGCTCAAAAACCCTCCTTCTCGCCTCTCTTCAGACATCATCTCCTCCACAAAACAAAACGCCAGCCTTCGTTCGCTAAAAGGCATAGAGACTTTACACACGCTTTAATAAGAAGAAGAAGTCTTGTTGAACAAAAACGTAGAAGAAGAAGAACAAATATGTTAATTTCCAAAGCGAACAGAAACGAGGTGTACAAGTACCTCTTTAAAGGTAACATATATCTCTCTCTCATCATTCATCAACTTTGGCCCTAAAATGGATCAAAATTCCAATAAACCTTTTATTATAACTCTCTCTCTCTCTCTTTGATGATGTGTGCTGACTTTTGCTCTCGTTCTCTCTTAATCTCTTTCTGCGATGTTTAAACAGAGGGCGTCGTCTACGCGAAGAAAGATTACTCTTTGCCGCAACACCCGGACATTCCGGTGCCGAATTTGCAAGTCATCAAGCTCATGCAATCGTTCAAGAGTAAAGAGTACGTCAAGGAAATCTTCTCGTGGCAGTACTATTACTATTACTTGACCAACGAAGGCATCGAGTACTTGAGAGAGTACCTGAACTTAGGGCCGGACGTCGTTCCGGACACGTTGAAGAAGTCCGCGAGACCGGCTGGGGAAAGACCGGGCGCCGACGCCGGCCGCGGCGGCGGCGGCCGAGGCG
>Ga0181595_10004425_pt1 | contig 12896 bp, 10 predicted proteins | sample 041ome_7_FD_145604 | JGI IMG/M metagenome (GOLD analysis project Ga0181595, IMG submission 145604) | Coastal salt marsh microbial communities from the Groves Creek Marsh, Skidaway Island, Georgia - 041401AS metaG (spades assembly) | ecosystem: Environmental > Aquatic > Marine > Intertidal zone...
CCGAAAGCCTTTGTGCACTGGCGGGTGACTAGCGTGCCTGCCATTTTCCGCATAGAAGATGACAAGGTGACTGCAAGTGCACTAGGGGTTTACAGCAAGGACTGGTTGCAGCGTCAAATTGAAACAGGCAATACCGGTTCATTGGGTCAACGCGGTCCTATTCATTCCATTTTAGAACCGGATTTAATGCAAGTGGCGATGCAGCGTTTACAGTCGCTTGACCTGGGCGCGTTAAAGAAAAAAGCCATTGAGCGCTTCTGGTCTCGCCAAACATTTACTGACTTAGCCAAAGCCACGCAGTATCGGATAAGAACGGTTGATCCAACCATCGTCATGCAGCGGCCACTATTGGATGCCAATGGCCGAACATTGATCCCAGCAGGAACGCGTATTAACCCGCTCAAAGCCTTGCCATTTACTCAGCAGCTCGTGGTGTTTAATGCGTCGAACGCTGAAGAAGTGGACGCAGTAGCGCATTGGCTTGAGACGCAAGATAGGACACTGCGCCGCATTACGCTTATCACTACGCAGCTCGACCGTGCCCAAGGCTGGAATCGCCTCAATGCGCTCGAAAAGACATTGGACAGTCCTGTTTACCTTCTCAATGTCTCGCTAAAGCAGCGCTTTGATCTGCAAGTCACCCCATCGTTTGTTCAAGCAAAGGGACTCGCGTTTGAAATAGAAGAAATTCCAGCAAAGGAGCTTGTTCATGAAAAAGCTCAATAATACGTATCGTCTGTTGCGGACTCTCGTTGTCATGTTTGTCCTAAGCGCCTCTATTCCTGCAAAAGCCGAATTGACCTGCCCAGACGCGGGGTTATTGTCGGGTAAGTTGCTGACGGATGTTTGCTGGTCATGCATTTTTCCTATCCGGGTTGCCGGTCTTCCTCTTGGCTCTGGCAGTGTCCCAAGCGGCGCATCAAACAAGTCATTTTGCTTATGTGAAGACAACTTAGGTGTGCCAAGGCCAGGTATTGTTACCAGCATGTGGGAGCCAGCGCGTTTGATTGAACTGGTCAGAACGCCAGGTTGTTCGCCTTCACTGGGAGGGATTCGTTTACCGTTAGGTGATAGGCGATTGCAAGGTGGTCATGGTGAAGGTGAATACGATACCGGTGATCTTGCTTTCTACCATTACCATTATTACGCCTTTCCGCTTTTGGTCATGCTCGATTTGTTCATGGATGGCAATTGCAATGCCGATGGTTACATGGATTTTGACTTGATGTATTTGTCGGAATTGGACCCAACGTGGCTGAACGATGAACTGGCCTTTTTTACTCAGCCTGAAGCGGCTGCTGTTGCTAATCCATTGGCTATTTCGGCGTGTACCGCTGACGCTGCTTCATCAACGCTTGGTAAACCCATCGACCAGTTGTTTTGGTGTGCTGGCAGTTGGGGCCATCTCTACCCGTTATCTGGCCACACCTTAGCCTTTGGCTCATTAGCAGAAAACACCAGCCATTTAGCGGCGCGAGCAATCGCGGCTCAACACAGGCGTGGTCTTGCAAGGCGAACAATGGGGAACAGTGCGCTATGCCGACCTGTTATCGAACCCATGCTGCCGAAATCCCAATACAAGATGAGTATGTTCTTCCCTGTACCGGAAACTGAAAGTGCGCATGTCATCGGTGAAAGCACCATGAAATGGGGAGAGTGGCGAACAATCCCAGGTGCCGGTGAAGATGCGCTCTACATTTTGTGGCGCTGGCAAGACTGCTGTAACTCGGGAGGTTAACTATGAAACCAACATTTTTTACCCGAGTGTTAGCGGGTATTTTATCTATCACTATGGCGTGCTTGCCCTTACATGGTGTGGCCGCTGATGTGCAGCGCCAATCCGGTCTAAGCGGACAACAGGAAGGTAAGCAATTGCTGCAAAACTGGACGATGCCCGCACTCAATGGCAATACATTGTCGGTGCCGAATGGCAGTGGTAATGAGACGATTAACTTGCAAGAGCTTTTCCCTGGTATGGATCAGGGCTCATTGGATGTCTTAACGGGCGTTTATGGCTCTGATGCCAGCATGAATCAATTGGGGACGCAGCGCCAAGAGAGCATGGCATCCGAAAGTGGCGCTACGGGTGAGGCGTTTCGTTCGCTCCAGCAAATAAAAGACAGGTCGCGGCCAGATATGGTCAATGATCCGCTTTGGGCATTAACCGATGCGGTTCAAACTGACCCAAATCTATTAACGCAAAGCTTCCCAGGCTGTGAGTCTCAAGGTGAAGGCAGCCCAAACTACCAGCAATGTGACAGGCTCAATACAGCGGTTAACAGCTGCACTATCACTCACGATTACACGGCAGGTATCATTGAGCATGTTTCAGGGCCGATGAACCTTCGCTCTTGTGGTGAAGGGTGTCTTGAAGTTTGGATAGGACGAATTGGCGACAACTACTGGAGTGGTCGTTGTAAAGTGTTCGAACAGGCCATCACACTCAAAGTCGTCAACCCCGAAGCGATTACCTCAGCCGTTCTTGAGTACGCAAAATGGGATGACTACATGCAAGTGTGGCTTGGCGATCAGAAAGTCTGGTCTGGGCCGAACAATAACTTTCCACCAGAAACGGCAGGTCGCTGCGAGCTTAGTACCAGTTGGGAACGCAATCCTAATACTGACCTCACCGCCAAGCTAAAAGCGGTAGAGCCCGGTTTAGAAGTGCCAGTCAAAATTCGCGTATCGGTAACGGGTAGTGGTGAGGGCTATGCACGCATCAAGGTGCGCTTTGATCCAACCAAGGTGGTGATGAATGATAGTTGGTCACCACAGTCCTGTATCGAACAAGCAGCGGATATCCCGACGAAGTTTTCAGACTACAGCATTCAATGTACGGATCAGCCGTCTTCAACCAACGGATGTACGGTGGTCAATGGTGTTTCAGTTTGTGAATCCTACTTTGCCCCAAGCCCAGTGGCTGGCATATCGCCTTTGTGTCGGCGTGTACAAGTCAGTGTGGATGATGAAAGCTATAAGGGGATTGAAAATCAGGCCTGCCAAGTGCTTGAAGCGAACCCTTCCTGTGGCTTCATGTCGTCAGAATGTGCCGAAACCAATGATAGAGGTGAATGCATTCGTTTTACCGATACCTTTGACTGTGGATTGCAAACCAACGATCCAAAGTGCGTGGTATCCAATCTTATGCCGAGTAGTTTTGAGGCCTGTGAGCCTACTCAGACGATTACGCCATTTACTGAAACCAAGCATGTACCGGATTACCAGGTGTGCGAGAAGATCAGCACGCTTACTGAGTGTCAGTTAGAACGACGTGTATCCGCTGAAACCCATCAACAAAGCTGGTCCATTGAGCGCGGTTGCTTTAGCTCTGAAACGCTCAGCTTTGTTCCACAGCACAGCAGCACTATGCAAACTGGAAACGCGACGCTGAGAGTGTTTGATAATCAAAATACTGAGATAAAAATCACCGAGTCGCCGTCCAAGGCAAATGGCTGGAAAACGACACTCTCATTGACGGGCAACAAGGAGACGGTAACAGAGACGAAACCGTCCATTAAATACCCTGAAATGACCTGTCTAAAAGGAACCTTGGTTGGCTCATTGTGCAAGGTCGTTAATGGGTCGAATATTTCGTGGCATAAACCCCAGGAAGTCACGCGTTCCAGATGTGAGTCCGGCTGGAACAAAGTCGATTTCGATACTTGCAGCCGAGAAGTTCAGAAGTGTTTGGCTCCTGCGAAACTGAGTGCTTCCTTGACCTTCTCTGGCAAATACTTAGAGCAAGACGTTGTTCATCAATCAAGTGATCCGGGCATAGACCAATGCTTGATGCAAACGGATCAGTTCACTGCGGTGCAGTGGCAGTGTTTGGATACGGGCATAAAACGAATCGACGGGTTAACACTTGGTAGTGGCGAGTTGGCCAATCTTGGAAGCCTTTATCCGACGGTTGTTTCGTCTCCTGCTCATTTAACCAGTCGTGGCAGCTCTGATGGACTGGGGCTCTCATGCTGGAGGGCAAAAGCGACCTACAATGCTTCGACTGCTCATCCAGAGTTCAACATGGGCAGCTCAGATAGCTGGGTAGATGCCAATGGTAATACACAAACCATCGTCAATAACGGACAAAACACGACCACCAATACGTGTTCCGCGCTGGAGCAAAACCCGGCCTGCCAGTACGTCAGAACCAAATGCACTGAAGGCGGGGCTGGTCATGAAGGCTTCTGCTATATCCAAAGTTTGGTGTATGACTGCGGACAAAGCGTCGAAGTGCAAAATGCACGAATGGAAACTCAATACAACTGTGAGGGGCCAGTTCGCTGCATGGGCACAGATTGTTTAGAGCCAGAGTCAATCAAGCAGGCTAACTTTGCAGAGGCCGCTGCGATGCTTAATGCGGCGCAGTTTATGACCAATGATATGTCATGCACGGGAGCTGATGGCCAAGATAACGTCGAGTGTACGGTCTTTAAAGGTAATGCTGGCCAGTGCAAAAAAGCCGTTGGCGGCATAGTCGATTGCTGTGAAAAGCCAAGTGGCGTGTCGCTATCGGACTACATTACGATGATAGTGGCGGTTAACAAGCTTGATACGGCAGTCATGGCCATGAATCCGTCTTCGGCAATCTATGGCTCCTGGAATACGCTTAGGGAGCCAATCACGAGCACTTGGAGTGCGGTTAAAGAGCCTTTTGTGTCTGCATGGGACTCTCTCATGGGGGCTGGGCCATCAACGGCTGCTGGCGCGGGAGCGGAGCAAGCTGCGACTGGCTTTATGCAGGTGTTGACCAACAAAACGGCTGAGTGGGTAGGCTCTACCTTTGGTTCGGGGGCGCAATCGGCACTGTTTAGTAACGTTGGTGGCGCGGTTGGAGCCGATGGTGTTGTATCGGGTGGTAACTTTGCGCTGGGTGGCGCTGCGGGCGCGGTTCTGAGTACGGTTATGACGGCCTACATGATTTATTCAGTCACCATGATCCTCATTCAGCTTATCTGGAAATGTGAGCAGAGCGAGTTTGAAATGAACGCCAAGCGGGTATTGAAGAGTTGCCACTACGTAGGCTCTTACTGCAAGTCTAAGTTCTTAGGTGCCTGTGTTGAGAAACGGCAATCATATTGCTGCTTTACTTCGCCGCTTTCACGGATCATTCAAGAACAAGTACGTCCGCAATTGGGCCTTGGTTGGGGCAGTGCGAAGTCACCAAACTGTGAAGGTTTGACCGCGAGTCAGTTAAACCAGGTAGATTGGAGCCAAGTCAATCTCGATGAATGGATAGGTATCTTATCGATCACGGGCAACCTACCAGAAATACCGTCACTGGATCTTGAGAGACTCACTGGCTCAGGAAGTACGCTAAACGTTGATGGAAACCGTCAAAGTGCCGCAGACAGAGCCATTGAAAGGCTAAACGGAATGGATGCCCAGAAACTGCGTCAGGAGGCGACGGAAGAAATTTCGGGGAATAATTAAGCGTCCTGTTAGAACGTTTGGGCATAGAATTCAGGGCCAATAATTCTCACCATAAGGTTCCATATTGGTTACTTTAATAAGCATTTACAGCATTAAAGTAACCAAATTGGCATCCTGTATTACCTGTGATTTAAGCTCCATAAGTTCTAGATGTGCTCCCTGATTACTGTAAAACAGAGGTATCTGTAAACCCATGCCTTGCTAAGGTAAATACTAATGGCGGTATCGAGGGACTATATTTGGCAATTTAGCGGAAATAAGAGCAGCTAAACTAATAAAAGCAAAGGAGATGGCTAGGCAAGCTGCTAATCCGTATAGCTGGAAAACCCAGCCAGATAATACTGTGCCAATCAAACGGCCCATCGCATTTGCCATATAGTAAAAGCCAACATCAAGGGAAACACCATCGGCATCTGCCATGCTTACAATTAAATAACTGTGTAGCGATGAGTTAATGGCGAACAGTACACCAAATATCATTAAGCCGGTAATGAGTACCGTTTTAACTTCCCAGCTAAAATATAATGATAAGGCGATACCTAATGTCACTAATGCCAACAAGCTTGCCCATTTTACGGTTTCGGTTGCCGGAGATAAGTTGTCTTTGAAGTTGATTAACTTAGGAGCCATTGATTGCACAATGCCGTAACCAATCACCCAAAGCGCCAGGAAGCCACCTACAGTCCAATGGTCCCAATCAAATGCTTGCGATAAAAATACAGGCAGTGCGACGACAAACCAGACGTCACGTGCACCAAATAAGAATAATCGTGCAGCCGACAAAATGTTAATTGAGCGACTCTTTGAAAAAATATCGGTAAACTTGGGCTTGTTCTTTGCTTTTCCTAAGTCACTTTTTAAGGCGTAAAGGCTGTAACACCATACAAGTGTTAATACACCTGCCATTAGCAACATTGCGCCCTTGAAGGATAGCAAGGTTAACAATAAGCCACCTAAGAAAAAGCCAACGCCTTTTAGGGCATTTTTGGAGCCTGTTAATACGGCAACCCATTTAAACAGCGTGCCTTCTTGTCCTGCGGCAACCAATGCCTTAATCGAGCTTTTAGCGCTCATTTTGTTTAAGTCTTTGGCAATGCCTGAAAGCGCTTGTGCAATCATCACATACACAACGGTTAACCATTCAGCCGGAACAGCTAGCATGAGTAAGGCAATAACCTGAATGGCTAAGCCAATGTTCATGGTTTTATTGAGCCCTAAACGAGCACCTAAGAAGCCGCCAACCAAGTTGGTGACAACGCCAAAGATTTCATAAAACAAGAACAACATCGCAATGCTAAGCGGACTATAGCCTAACGCATGGAAATGAAGCACGACTAACATGCGAAGTGCGCCATCTGTTAAGGTAAATGCCCAGTAGTTACCTGTTACAACGAGGTACTGCTTTATATCGTCTGATAATGATGCCAAGCGCTTCATATTATTACATTATCCTTTAATTGACAGGCCAACTTTACGAGCAAGCTCAGCCGTTCTGTTCGCGTATCCCCATTCGTTGTCATACCATGTATACAGCTTCACTTGAGTGCCGTTGACCACCATTGTTGATAACGCATCGACGATGCTAGAGCGTGGATCGGTTTTATAGTCGATTGACACAAGTGGCTTTTCTTCATAGCCCAAAATGCCTTTTAACTCGCCCTCAGCCGCTTCCTTCATCCAAGCGTTAATTTCAGCTTCCGTTGTAGGACGCTCAACTTCAAATACACAATCAGTAAGCGATGCATTCGCCAATGGTACGCGTACTGCATGACCGTTCAGCTTGCCTTTCAACTCAGGGAAAATATGGGTGATCGCTGTTGCAGAGCCAGTGGTGGTTGGAATAAGGCTCATGCCACAGGCTCGCGCTCTACGTAAATCTTTATGCGGTGCATCCAAAATGGTTTGAGTATTGGTAATATCGTGGATGGTTGTCATCGAGCCATGTTTGATGCCGATTTTATCCTGTAAAACCTTCACGACTGGAGCTAAGCAGTTGGTGGTGCAAGACGCTGCCGTAACGATGGCGTGTTGCTTAACATCGTAAAGGTGGTCGTTAACACCCATAACCACATTGAGCACGCCTTCTTCTTTGACTGGTGCAGTGACCACTACTTTTTTAACACCTTGATCTAAGTAGGCTTGCAGCAGTTCAGTTTTCTTCATCTTGCCTGATGCTTCAATGACCAAATCACATTCAGACCAATCGGTATCGCTAATCGCTTTGTTTTGCGTTACACGAATAGCTTGACCGTCGATTTTCACATTATTTTCATCATGAGTTACATCATGTGACCAGGTGCCATGTACAGAATCATACTTTAACAAATGAGCTAGTGTTTCTGCGTTGCCAGCAGGGTCGTTGATTTGGACAAATTCTACGTCTTGCCAGCCAAAAGCGGCTCTAAGTGTTAATCGTCCCATGCGGCCAAACCCGTTAATACCAATTTTAATTGCCATTTTTAAGCCCCTACTTTTTGAAACGCATTGAAAAAAGAAAGTTGAACTGGATGTGAAAGCGCCTTAGGGCGTACTTTCTGTACTTGGTTAATAATCTCTGTTTTGTCGTAGCCTAGTTCATACATGAGTAGTCCAATAACTAAGCCCGTGCGACCAGAGCCGCCTTTGCAATGGACTGCAACCGTGCCTTGATTGCGCAAAATAGATAGCAAGTCATCAAGGTGACATTTGAAAGCCGTTGCAAAATCCTCATTCGGTGCATCGTCATCTAAAATAGGTAACTGAAACCATTTTATGCCTTGTTCGTTACACGCATTGGGAAGTATTTCTGCTTCGTTTTTCTTCATTTCTGCGTCATACATCAGAGTAACAATCGCTTGTGCACCTGCATTTTTTAATTGCTTTACAGACGTTGTTAAATCAACGCCCTTTGTTCCGGGGCAAGGGGTAAATATAAAGCTTGCGCCATTATCAAGTGTTAGTTTGTCATATGGATGAGTTTGCATAAGAATCCTCTGAATTATTCGTTAAACCAATGTGTTGTTCTGTTCACAATCGCTACTAGAGACAACATAACTGGGACTTCAACCAAAACCCCAACCACAGTTGCCAATGCAGCGCCTGAATTGAGGCCAAAAAGAGAGATAGCTACAGCGACTGCCAACTCAAAGAAATTTGATGTGCCAATTAAGCACGATGGTCCTGCAATGTTGTGTTTAAGCTTGAGTTTTACCGCAATAAAATAGGCAATAATGAAAATGCCATAAGTTTGAATAACCAGCGGAATCGCGATTAACAAGATATTTAGTGGTTGATCTAAAATGGTGTTCGCTTGAAAGCCGAAAAGTAGTACTACTGTCGCTAACAAGCCAATGACTGAAAAAGGTTTTAGCTTTTCTAATAATGAGATAATTGCAGTTTCATCACGACCTGAGCGGTTTAAACTTCTTCTGGTGAGTACGCCTGCGATTAAGGGTAGCAATACGTATAAGACGACAGAAATAAACAAAGTTCCCCAAGGCACATGAATATCGGTCACTCCCAGCAATAACCCTGCAATTGGAGCGAACGCAAAAATCATGATGATGTCGTTAACCGAAACTTGAACTAACGTGTAGTTTGCATCGCCTTTAGTCAGTTGTGACCAGACAAATACCATTGCCGTACACGGTGCTACGCCAAGTAAAATCATTCCTGCGATATATTCTTGCGCGGTTTCCGGTGAAACAAAATCGGCAAATAGTCCTTCAAAAAACAACCAACCTAATGCCGCCATTGAAAACGGTTTGATAAGCCAGTTAATCACTAAGGTTAATACAAGCCCTTGCGGGTTTTTGCCAACTTCTTTAATTGTTGTGAAATCTATTTGAACCATCATGGGGTAGATCATTACCCAAATGAAGACGGCAACGACTATATTGACATGTGCGACTTCCAGCTTTGCTATCGCTTCAAAAATCGGAGGATAGATAACGCCCAATGTCACACCTGCGGCAATAGATATCGCTACCCAAACAGATAAGTAGCGTTCAAAAATGCCCATATTTAATCTCCTTATTCGCAGCAGCTAGCCACTCGGGTCGGTCGATCACCCATCGTATTTAATCGAGCTAACTCTTGTTCGATGAAAATCGGCTCATTAACGACTGTTGATGTGATAATTTGTTTCATCCAGGCAGGTAATGTTGGATTAATTGAATAAAATACCCATTGCTGGTGTTTTCTGTCAGATAGAATGCCTGACTTTCTGAGTTGTGCGAGGTGACGAGAAACCTTAGGTTGGCTTTCTTCATCCAGTGCAATCATTAATTCACAAACACACACTTCTTTTTCCACTGCAATAATTAATAGTGTTTTTAAGCGAATATCATCAGCCAGAGCTTTGTAAAAAGTAGTAGGTGTTATAGGCGAGGGTTTTTGCTTTTGTTGTATAAGCAAAAACATTTTTATGCGTTCATTGAGCTCTTGTAGCGTTTTTTCAAATGGATTGGCTCCTTTGCGTGACCGAGGCTCAGGAAAATCCCAAGCAAGGCAATTAGTGCCTTTTACTCGGTTGTCGCATTCTATTGCGGCCTTATCACATAGTGTAATGACGAAATCGAAATGGATACTGGAAACTTCATCGAGGTGCTTAGAGCGTAAGCCATCGGTACTTAATCCAAAGTGTTCAATAGCAGACAGAGTTCGATTATCAACACTATGTGGCTCAGTCCCTGCGCTATAGACTTCGTAGTCACCTTTACCATGATGTTTTAACAATGCTTCGGCCATAATGGATCTGGCCGAATTTTCAGTGCATAAGAAGAGTACCTTCATAACACGCTCCATAACAAATTTGTTATATAATAAATTTGTTATGTGTTTTGTTCAACAGCATTTAAAGGAAAAAGTGAATTTTATGGACGGTAAAGACTAAGCCCCTTCGAGAGGGGCTGGTTGATGGGAGCCTAGTTGGCTAGTTGGCGGGGGTATCTGTTTCCTCTTCAGTGATATCGTCATCGGTTAAAGGCACCGCTTGTTCAACCTCTGCTTCTTTACCCTTGGCTTGGGCTGATTTTCGTGCTCGCATTTCGATATCAATAATGCGCCTAGCCAGTTTGATAATGCGCTGTTGCCATGCGTAGTTACCATCAACACGTTGCTTGTTGCTAAGCACGCTAGATAACCAGAGTGTGTCCATTGAGATCATCAACGCATCGAGTTTGCGCACTAAGCCAACAAACTGGCCAACTTGGGGCGAGCTTATTTTGGCGTTGAAGGTAATTGGGTCGGTGTAGTCAGGTACTTCATCGATGCCGTTGGACTCCATCAGTTTGTCCAAACGAGCTTGTTCGTTGTCTACCGCTTTAGCGCAATCCTCGATCAACTGGCTAATGATCTGTTCCACTTCATCAATTTCGTTCTCATCGCCAATGATGCGCAGGATCACATCGATTCCGTAAAGCGCACTGACCGTCCGTCTAAAAACACGGTCAACGACACGTTGTGCCTGTAAGCTGTTAATTGTGAATGATTGTTCAAAGATGGGTTTTGAATAATTGGGTTTTGCTTGGGCCATAAGTTTGCTCCTGATATGACAATAATCAGTCCCTAGCCTAATCCTCTGTGAGGTAATGGCCTTTCAGCTAGGTGGAAGAATTGAGCATCTTTCTAACTATCCTGTCTGGATAAGACGGTTACACTGACTATCAAATATTGCTGATCTGTTTCAGTGATATCTGCGCCTGAGAGCATGAGCTCAAAGGAAGCCCGCCGCTGAGTTTTCTCAGTGGTACTAAGAGGTAGCTAGCCTCCTTAAACAAATAGCCTGCATGTTTTTACATGCTCAACCATGCGTTCCTTGCGGTTCGCCTTTTCACCACCCAACTGGGGGAGTTCTCCCCAGTTGGGTGTGACTCCTTCACAACCAAATTAAGGAGTCACCAATGGAATATATCTTCGGATTTATTATCCAAATCGCAGGCATTATGTTGCTTGCAAAACTGAGCTGGTCGCTTTTGCGATTGCTTGCTCGTCAAAGCGTGCGCCCGTTTCGATTTGTACTTACTCAAATCAAGCGATTGCTCACACCAACACCAAAACGTCGTCCAATGGCAGTGCCTAAAGCTCCTGGTATGCCCCGTTTGACATCTGCGTTTTACAAAGAGCCACATCAGTACGACATGGCTTTACTCGAAATACCAACCTATCTGCGTCGTCAGTCTTCTTTGCCCAGCCGGGTAGAAGCAACTGTGTGCACAGAGTTCAACTAAGACGAGGAGAACATCATGAAAAACCAAGTAACACTCATAGGCTACGTTGGCTCTGAGCCAGAGACGCGAGCCTATCCATCAGGTGATTTAGTGACCAGCATTTCGCTGGCCACTTCTGAGAAATGGCGTGACCGTCAATCCAATGAGCTCAAAGAGCATACGGAATGGCATCGGGTTGTTTTTCGAGATCGTGGTGGATTTAAGTTAGGGCTAAGAGCAAAAGATTTAATCCAAAAAGGAGCGAAGCTTTTTGTTCAAGGTCCTCAGCGCACGCGCTCATGGGAGAAAGATGGCATTAAGCATCGATTGACCGAAGTGGCCGCGGACGAGTTTCTGCTTCTTGATAGTGTGAACAAAGCATCTGAGCCATCAGCGGCGGATGATGCGGGCTCCCAAGCTAATTGGGCACAAACTTATCCTGAACCAGATTTTTAACCGAGCGAAAAAGCTTTAACCCAGTCGGGAGTACTTTCCCGTCAGGGGCAGACTCCCACTTTGATTGTCGGAGTCCATAATGGAAAAACCAAAGCTAATCCAACGCTTTGCTGAGCGCTTTAGTGTCGATCCAAACAAGTTGTTCGATACCCTAAAAGCAACAGCATTCAAGCAACGTGACGGTAGTGCACCGACCAATGAGCAGATGATGGCGCTCTTGGTGGTTGCAGATCAGTACGGCTTGAACCCTTTCACCAAAGAGATTTTTGCGTTCCCTGATAAACAAGCTGGAATTATTCCAGTGGTAGGTGTCGATGGATGGTCTCGCATCATCAATCAACACGACCAGTTTGATGGCATGGAGTTTAAGACTTCAGAAAACAAAGTCTCCCTAGATGGCGCGAAAGAATGCCCTGAATGGATGGAATGCATCATCTATCGGCGCGACCGTTCGCACCCAGTCAAAATCACTGAGTATCTGGATGAAGTCTATCGACCGCCTTTTGAGGGTAACGGCAAAAATGGCCCTTACCGTGTAGATGGTCCATGGCAGACGCACACTAAGCGAATGCTAAGACATAAATCCATGATCCAGTGTTCCCGCATTGCGTTTGGCTTTGTGGGAATTTTCGATCAAGACGAAGCGGAGCGAATTATCGAAGGCCAAGCAACATATGTTGTTGAGCCATCTGTGATTCCACCCGAGCAAGTTGATGATCGAACCCGAGGGCTTGTTTACAAGCTTATCGAGCGGGCGGAAGCTTCAAACGCTTGGAATAGTGCATTGGAATATGCCAATGAACATTTTCAAGGTGTTGA
>Ga0181595_10004432_pt1 | contig 12878 bp, 13 predicted proteins | sample 041ome_7_FD_145604 | JGI IMG/M metagenome (GOLD analysis project Ga0181595, IMG submission 145604) | Coastal salt marsh microbial communities from the Groves Creek Marsh, Skidaway Island, Georgia - 041401AS metaG (spades assembly) | ecosystem: Environmental > Aquatic > Marine > Intertidal zone...
TAAACAGCAAAATCAGTTAGGTTATGTGCGTCTGGTGCGCTCACCATAAGGGAGTTTTATGTCTAAGTATCTTCTGTTTTTGCTGATAGTCGTGCTACCGGCTCATGCTGCACAAGTGTGTTACAGCGATATCACGACCACTAAGCCTATTAGTAGTTTTCAACTGAATGCAGACGGCACTGTGCTTGATACGACCACTAAACTGATGTGGTCACGCTGTCTGGTCGGACAAAGTTGGGACAGATCCAGCAATAGCTGCACAGGTACGGCTCAGCAACTGGATTGGTCTGAGGCTTTAACTGAAGCCAAACGCAGTACGCTGGCAGGTTTTGCAACTTGGCGTTTACCTAACGCAAAAGAAGTACTGACGCTGGTGGAGCGGAGTTGTGTGGACCCGGCTATTAATCTGATTGCATTTCCGGCCAGTAACAGTGAAAACATGTGGACCGGAACTACAGTAGTCAATCAACCTGATCGCGGTTGGGCCATTGCTATGTACAGTGGTAAGAATAATAGCAAGGAGAAAATTATTCGCCTCTACGTCCGATTAGTCAGGTTTAGCGACGAATAAACTAATGCCTGCTGTGGTCTTTTCGATGAAAGACCACAGCAATGCGTTACTTCCAGATGATTTCACCTTCTTTTTCACCTAAGCTAGGCTCAATTGCTTTACCCATCCCCTTGATAGAGAGTTGATATTTTGCGCCTTGTGTTGATTCTGTTTTTGATGTTTTGCAGTTGGCAAGGCTATTCTGCTGAATGCAACATGGCTTTTCGCCACGGCATTCTTATTTCTCCAGAGCAAATTCGAATTCAAAACACCAACCACACAGTGTTCCAGATCAATCAGGATAAAGATCTATTTGTCCGTGGAGAATGGATCACGCTGAACCAGGCTGAGCAGGAGCTGGTCCGTCAGTATGCACAAGGGCTGCGGAAGTTTGTGCCTGAATTGGTCACCATAGCTGTTGATAGTGTCGAACTTGGTTTAACGGCCATTGAAAATATGCTGGTGGGTATCGGCAGTACGGCGCAGCAGGAAGAATGGCAGGCACTGATCCGCGAAACAACCTATCAGCTGACCTCACGTTTTGTCCGAAGTGGAGAGCATTTTTATCTGGCCCCGCAAAGCCTGAACGAATTGAATGTGTTTTTACATGGTGAATTAAAAACGCAGCTCAAAGACCTGGCTAAATATACGGTGGGTGCGGTTTGGGAGGCATTACGTGATGCTTTGCGCCAAAGTGAAGACAATTTCGAACGTACTGAAAGTCAAAACTGGCAACCTGCAGATGAATTATTGGCAAAGATTAACACTGGGCTTGAGTTAAAAGCAGATGAACTGGAACAAAAATCCGTGTTGTTTTGCCAACGTCTGACTGAGCTGGATCACATCGAAACCCAGTTACAACAACGAGTGCCTCAACTTCAGGCTTATGATGTTGTAACAATGAAGTAATTTACGCAATTAGCGCAGTCCATTGGCGACTTGCGCCAGCCTGGCTTTTAACTGTTCATTCCGGCTTTTCTCTTTTTCCAGCATTTGCTTTAGCTGAGCAATCTTCGCTGCGGCTTCGTCGTCCTGTATAGCTTTGAGTCTTAATTCTCCTGATTGTGGATCTCTGACTTGCCTGGCTTTGGCATTGCAGGTCGGACAGCTGTGTAAATCTGACATAAGTACCCCTCTATCGAATCGTTAGTAAATTTAAAAATAGTTGATATAATCAACTTAATTGTTGATCTTTTTGTTGATTAAGTCAACTAAATGTGCGGTGATATAAGGAAAGGTTATGCAACAACAACAGGATTTACTTGATCAACTACAACAACTCACTGCTGAGCTTCGGAGTCAGTTTTTTCAGCAACTAGGCCCTGAATTACCTGGGTTAACGGCCATGCATGGCCGCTTACTGCTGATGATTGCCCGAACTACAGGAACCACAGCGCAGCAGCTTGCAGAATTGTTAAGGCGGGACAAAGCACAAATTACCCGATTGTTAAATGACTTGCAGCATGCAGCTTTAGTGCAACGCCAGACAGATCTTAAGGATGGCAGGCGCCAGCTGTTGTTATTAACAGAACAAGGTCAGCAACTGGCTACAGAGTTAAAAAGCAAAAAACGCCAAATCGCCAGCAAAATGCTGACAGGTTTAACTGCACAGCAGCAACAGCAAATGACAGAGTTATTGGCACTGATGTATCAGAATTTAGTGAGTGTCGATGTCTTGGCAAATAAAACTCAGGAAGGATAACAGCAATGAAACACTGGTTATTTTTAGCAACAGCTATAGTGGCTGAAACCATAGCCACTTCATCTCTGAAGGCCAGCGAAGGCTTCACCAAATTCTGGCCTTCAGTGGCTGTGGTGGTAGGATTTGCCATCGCCTTTTACTTTCTGTCGCTTACCTTAAAAGTGATCCCTATCGGCATAGCCTACGCCGTATGGTCTGGTGTTGGCATAGTGCTGATCACGACTATCTCCTGGTTTTTATTTGGCCAGAAACTCGATTTTCCCGCTTTAATTGGCATCACCCTGATTATCGCTGGTGTGGTAATTATGCAGGTGTTTTCTAAGGCTGTGAGTCATTAATGTGCACAGGTCAGCTCGGGTCATTTATGAGTAGCCAACGAAAACTGCATAACATAAATAGCACAGAGGTAAAAGTTACCTGCATCTGTATCAAAGTATGAAATTAATTCCGCTGGCAGCAGCGTCAGGTTGTACTGTTCAGTGTTGGATTATTTTTATCGAAATCTGGTAAACCAAGAAAATTCAACCGCTTAACTTTCTGATTTCGGCAAATCCCCACTATTTTTGCAGTCTGGCCCGCTCTCTGCACCAGTTTAATTGTCCTGTTGCCCGGACGAGTTCATTCCGGTGGACCATCAGGTCACCGATAACCTTTTATTTACCAAGGAGAACCTTACTATGGCACAGTTAAATACAGCTAGAGTGAATCATGCATCCGATATTATTCAGGTACTAAACAGCGGTATCGAGTTTTACCGCGATGCAAAAGATCAGGTTCGTGACCCCAGGCTGGTTCAGTTTTTCGATCGTATGCTCAATGCCCGTCGAATGGTCAAAGAACGTTTGCAACCATTTGCCGTAATAGAAGAGGGTAAGCGTGAAGAAGGTTCGGCTTTTTCTGTTGAAGTCAGAAAAGTCTATACCAAAGTCATCAGCGCTATTTCTTCGGATACAGAGCATACTTATATTAGCCAGTTAGAAGAAGTTGAAGACAAAACACTTGAAGAGCTGCGTAGTGCGCTGAAAGATGACCAGCCAGCTCAGTATGAAGCTGCGTTGCTGCAATCTATGGCGACTATGCAGGAATGCCATGATGAAATGCGCGCACTGAAACTAAGTGTCAGCCACTAAAACATAGGCTGACGTCTGTCTTAAGTCAGCCAGCTAATTTACAGGTGCATTCGTTGCTTTTGCGATTGATGCACCTGCTTTATTTACAGCAGTTGCTAGATCAGCTTTATCCCAAATCCTCAACCGCTGACCCCGGTAGTACATGGAAAACATTAAAAACAAGTTGTAGTGATCTGAACGACAAGGAGGGGGTATGAAAAAATCAGGTTTTATAGGTATCTGTTTTTTAGTGATGGCTGGCACCGTAGCAGCAGAGCCTGTGGTGTTATCTGCAGATGAGCTAAAAGCTAAGATCGTTGAGATAACAGCTGCACAAAATCAGGTGATGTTACAAGGCTCAACTGCTGAGGATGTGGATAAACTTTTTGCGCTTTATAGTGATGATTTTGTTTATCGCCATGATGTGTATGGTGGCAATTACAGCAAAGACGAGCTGTATGCCAATACGATGCGGCTGTTAGCTATGGGCAAATATGATAAGACCGAACCACGTTATCGTATCATTAACCAAATTCCGGGTTACAACGCCATTGCAGTAGAGCGGCAGGAAGTACACAAAGGTGTAACTAAAAACCATCTGGCTGTATTTGAATTTCGTCAGGGTAAAGTGACAAAAATTATCGAATACTGGAAGTAGGGTGGTTTTTTCGATTTTAAGTATTTGATATTAATGAATATTAATTAACACGCAGTATAGGGAGGGAAACAAAAGTGTTTCACTCACCTATCTGAGGTGTTAATTATGAATAGTCCTGAAGTTGAGCTCTTATTTAAAGTCATTTTGTTGGTATTGGATTGCGTTAAATTAAGAACTCTTAAAACAACACAATGTTTGGATAAAGAACTGCGACGCGATCGCTTTGGTTATACAACCCTAAGCAACATTCCAGTGATGCTAAGACTTATCTATATGCTGTTTTCTGGACAATACTTTTAGTTTAGATTGATTGTGGGGCGGGTTTTCATCCTGCCCCAGTGCCTGGCTGTTAAATTTTTCCAGAAAATAGCAGTCTTGTGCTCATCCATGTAGAATGCGCGCTTATAAGCTTGTACCAGCGCATATCTGTAGGAATTTTGATGAAAAAGACAATAGCTTTAAGCCACCCTAAACTGCAACCTGCCCGTTTGGTGGATTCCATTAAGTATGATATTAAAAAATACCTGAACAGAGAGCGTCGTAAAACTCTGCCTGTCGGTATGGATTACTGGACTTTTGACTGTCGCTTTGGTGCATCAGAAGATGTTGCAGAGAAGATTTTTACCTCTGAAATCAACAAACATATAGATGCTGCTGTGGCACAACAGCTGGAAAGCTTCTATGTAGAAATTCTTGCCAGAGCCTGCAAACATAAACCACGTGAACTTGGCTTTGACATCGACGAAGCTGACGAAGGCTAAGAGTCTGGATGCTTGTCGCAGCAGATAAGCATTTCACTTTTAAATTGAAAACCGGCTTGCCTTTGGCAGCTGAAAAGTACAGAAAAACTGCGTAAAATTCATTCAATGACAAAGAATTGTCTCTTCTACCGCTAAAATACTGTATATTCTGCCCTCATTTTTTACTGTAGCCATTCTACAGAGGAACTCTTATGCAATTTTCATCTTTAGATTTAGCTCCGGATTTACAACGCGCTTTGGTTGAATGCGGCTACAGTACAATGACTCCGGTGCAGGAGCAGGCGATAGTGCCGGCGCGCCGCGGTAAAGATTTACAGGTAACAGCACAAACAGGCACAGGGAAAACTGCAGCTTTTGCTATCCCTGTGATACAGCGCATGCTGGATAAACCCAAAGCTACTGTGGCACAGCGTCCACGCGCATTGATCCTGACGCCTACCCGTGAATTGGCAGAACAAATTGCCGAGTCCATCTCTGCTTACACTAAGTTTGTGCCTATTAGCGTGACCGCTCTTTACGGTGGTGTAAAAATGGGGGGGCAGGCGAATAAATTAACTGCTGGTGTGGATATGGTTATTAGCACACCGGGCCGTTTGATTGAGCATATGGCGCTTGGTAATGTCATTTTGAGTGATGTCGAATTTGTGGTACTGGACGAAGCCGACCGTATGCTGGATATGGGCTTTGTGACCGATGTACTGAAGTTGATACAAATGACCGCAAACAACCGTCAAACTATGTTGTTTTCGGCCACTACTTCACCAGCTGTAAATGAGCTATCGCATAAAATTCTGAAAAATCACCAGCAGATCCGCGTGACCAAAACCAACAGTACAGCGGACACCGTTGAGCATGTGGTGTATCCGGTAGAAGAAAGTCGCAAAATTGAGTTATTTGAACAATTACTGTTGGCAAATAACTGGTTCCAGGTGCTGGTCTTTACCAGTACGAAAGACCAGGCAGATCGCTTATTAGCAGGTCTGCAAATGAAGAAAATTGACGCTGCAGTCTGTCATGGTGATAAAAGTCAGGGCGCACGCCGTCGGGCGATAGCCGATTTTAAATCAGCAAAGTTACAGGTATTGATTGCGACTGAAGTTGCAGCCCGTGGTCTGGATATTCAAGGTCTGGATTATGTGGTTAACTTTAATCTGCCCTATTTGCCGGAAGATTATGTGCACCGTATAGGCCGTACCGGCCGAGCTGGCGCAGAAGGCTTGGCGATTTCATTTGTCAGTCGTGAAGAAGAGCAGACTTTAGAGCGTATTCAGAAACTGATAGGCAGCAGCATTAAACGTGTGATAGTGCCAGGTTTTGAAGTCAGTAACCGCGAGTCGCTGTTAAAAAGCATTTCTCGTAAAGTGTTATCAGGTCGCTCGAACAAGGCCAGCGAAACCCGTATTGATTTGGACAGCGCCAATAAAGTGAAACCAAAGGCAAAGCCAAAAGCTAAAGCTCGTCCATCTAAGTAAGATTCTTTGTTCTGGCCAGTCAAAGCCGTAAGCTTTGACTGGCTCTCGCCTGATTGCCTGTCGCTTCTCTATTTTCCACTTACATATAAGCTTTGGCAAAGGCCTCTTTGGACTGCTTGATATAGTTTCTGGCTTTTTGAGCGTGTTGCTCCCAGGCTGCTTTGTCTTTGGCATCGGTGAAGGGGTTTTGATCAGGTGCGACTGAGCGCTCAAATCTGTCGTAAAAGGTAAGGGCAGACGAGGTGATTTGGTTAAATCGCTCTTTAAACTCTTGCATGCCTTCAAGCTGCTCAGAGGTCTTCAACATGTATTGGATTAACTGAGTGGTGTCATTTGCGGCCAGATACGTCTGAGCTTTAGTCGTCACATTTTCGCCTACTTCGTTCATCACCAGGGCGCGAATGGACTCTTCTTTACTCATTACCCTACTGTAGTTTTCCTGAGTGCGGGCAAGACCTGCGTGCTGAATATAATCACGCAGGTGTTTATCCAAATCTTTACGGAATACTTCCACCATCTTCAGCATGTTTTGTAAATCGTTTTCCAGTGCCGACACTTGCCCCAGCTCTTTTTCCAGTTCGTTTAGAAATTTCTCGGCTTGTTCGTAAATTTTTAAACCATTTTCCTCGGCAAACTTGCGGTCTTTCCGGTTTAAATCGGCGTTTTCATAGTTGGATTTATCAAAAGCAGTAGCCAAAAATGACTTAAAAGGTTCAGCAAAAGCGGCATACAAACCACCACTAACCACAGTTAAAGTAGCCGTAGTTAAATCGCCAAAAGGTTTAACCATTGAATTCAATCTGGCTTGCTGCAAAGGCGAAGCCACTCTTTTGGTGTCGGCCAGAATGGTGCGGAATGACGCATAGGCCATAGGGTTCGACATTTTATTGCGCTCAGAACTTGCCAGCGCAAAGGTAATGGTCGAATAAATAGCGTTGGCATATTCCAGATATTGACGCTGGCTTTCCAGCTGAGCCGCATAATTTTTGCCTATGGTGCGAAACGACTCGCTTTGCAGTTCGTAGTTTTTATTGGTTTGCAGCTTATCTAAAATACCGCTGATAATTTTCTGCTCGTTTTTCTGCAGTGCAGTGTCGAGTAAAATTCGGTCCAGCGTCACATCATCCAGCGCCACGCCACCGTGCAGGGTTTCAATATCTAAACGCAGATATTTACGGCCCGGATCATCAATAGAAACCCGATGTGCCATATAAGCTTCAGTGCCGGCGGGCGCTTCTATCAGGCCCACTTGTTGCCACTGCGCATCTAAAGCGACAGAAGAGGAGGTTAGAATATTAATGCGGTAGCTGGCAAAAGCGGACTGAGGTTTCACCCAAAATTCCAATAAGCCCAGTTCAGACACAGGATAGCGACTGACTAATGAACTGCTGCCATCCTGACAAAACAATGCGCTTGCGCCAGTGCGAGCCATCTCAGAGCTGCGCTGGCAACCTGCGAGAATATTCCATTGATGGGCATCCTGTTCAAAGTCGCTGGAAAACACCAGTTCACCGGGTTTGGCCAGCGCAAAACCACTGAATAAACAAAGCAAGGCAGCAGAAACACGACGCATAGGATCCTCAGATGGAGTAGGGGACAGGAATAGTCCATACAGTCTTATGTAAGGCTGACAGAACGAAGATTTATGGTAGCTGAATTTGTGCTGCAAAACAGTGCTAATTTTTAGTTTCCAATCAACAACTTTTATTAAAAATAGCTGTTGCTGCAAAGCTGATTTGCCCCTTATGCTCTGCGCTTATAAAAAGTGCCTCACAAAGGGCCAATCACAGAGACCAATTTGATGAAATCACAGGGATTAAATTTTTACCATCCATTAGCGTTTTGGCTGGGCTGTCTTGGTATCACTCTGGGGGTATTGGCGCATGTGCCTATGTTTATGCACGCCTCCCATATGAACTATCAAATGGTCGGAATGCCAATGGACAGCACTATGCTGAGTGGCATGGGGCTTATTCCGCTGGGCTTGTTGCTCGCTATGTACGGCATGATGCCGCGGTTGGAGCAACTCCGTAACAAAGACAACAGCAGATTGCATTTTCATGTGGCCGATCAGTTACCGCTGAACAAAGAACACTGGACTTTAGTTGCAGTGCTGATGGCTGCTGTGATAGTGGATGTGATGAAACCCGCCACTTTAGGTTTTGTGATGCCGGGTTTAAAAGCCGAATACGGTATCAGTTCAAAAGAAGCTGGTGTGCTGGCGCTGGTGGCGTTAACAGGCACCACTATCGGCTCAGTGATCTGGGGCCTGATGGCTGATTTATTCGGACGAAGGGCGGCTATTTTGTTGTCAGCCCTGATGTTTATCGGCACAGCAATTTGTGGTGCTATGCCGTCTTTTGAGTGGAATCTGGTGATGTGCTTTTTAATGGGCCTGTCGGCAGGTGGCTTATTACCTATTACTTTTACCCTGATGGCTGAAACTATACCTGCGGCGCACAGAGGCTGGTTGTTAGTGGCTTTAGGTGGTTTTGGTACTGCAGCTGGTTATCTGGTGGCTTCAGGCTCAGCCGCTTTGTTGGAACCTCTGTTTAGCTGGCGCATTTTATGGATGCTGGGCCTGCCGACAGGTCTATTGGTGATTTTCTTAAACCGTTATATTCCCGAATCGCCACGTTATCTGGCCAGTAAAGGATTAACCAGCGAAGCTCGTTTGGTGTTACAGCGTTTTAGCGGCGTACAGTCGCAAGACCAAAGCAGCATAGTGGTTGAGGAAGAGCCTGTAGCGCAGAACTCAGGATTTAAACAGTTGTTAGTAGGCCATTATGCCGGTATCACATTGGGCCTGGTGGCGGCTGGTGTGGCCTGGGGGTTGGTGAATTTTGGGTTTCTATTATGGCTGCCTACGAACTTAGGCGAAATGGGTTTGGCAGGACAGGCTAGCTCTATTATTACTAAATCGGCTTTTTTTGCTTTGCCTGGCGTGGCTTTAGTGATCTGGCTTTACCACAGCTGGAGCAGTATCAAAACCCTGCTGCTGTTTATTTTGCTGACCGCTTTGGCGTTATTGAGCTTCTGCCTGTTTGACTGGCTTGACAGCCGCTCAGTGACGTTGCTCTCTGTGTCTATCGCTTTGCTGCTGGTCAGCTCCAGCGGTGTCATTGCCATGTTGATCCCTTATGCGGCGGAGATTTATCCGGTGCATCTACGGGGAACAGGCTCAGGCATAGTGGCAGCCAGCTCAAAGTTTGGCGGCATTTTAGGTGCATTACTTGGTGTTTTGGGATTATTTGACCAGATGGCATTGTCAGCTTTGGTGATTATGGCCGCTTTAGTCACTGCAACCTTGTTATTACAACGTCATGGCATAGATACCAGAGGTGTCAGACTGGAAGATATGCATGCTGCGCTGGAGAAAAAGTCAGTGCGCTAGAGTGCTTCACAGAGGAAAAGCCCACCGTACCTGGTGGGCTTTTTTGTTAAGTTGCAGCAGAAATTATAAGGCGGCTTTGATTTCCTCTGCCACTTCATACTGCTGAGCTATAGCTTTTTCCAGCAGTAGCTGGCCTTGTTCCTGTTCGCCTTTGAGTATTTTTGTAACCCCGGCCCAGGTTTGTACCTGAGCATCGTTTTGTTGCAGCATATAATTTTCCCATTCATCAGAGCGGGCGGCCATCAAACGTTGTGCTTCCAGGTGACCGTTTTTGGCAGCAGTCAACAACCAGTAGTCACTGCTGTAATAAGGCGGCACTTTCAGTACTTTGCTGATGTAAACCTTCGTATTATCTTTCGCTATGGCATTGACGGAATACTGGCCTGCTTTGGCTTTGGCATGCAGCGTTTGCCCCAGCAACAAAGCTTCTACTTCTGATGTACTGAGCGGTTCGCTTTCAAGCACAGCAATAACTTTACCGTTATCGTCCGTAGTCACTTTGGCGCTACCTTTAAAACCCACTAAAGGCTTGGGAGCCAAATGGTTTTGCGTAAAAAGTTCCTTTGGCAGGTCGAACTCTGAAGTGACAGTTTGGTTTGGATCCTCTTCCACTCGCGCAAGAGTGTTGCTATTGAGTAATCGCAATAAAGAGCCGAGCAGGTACTGATGGTCAGGAGAACCAGCGACCGCATAGTCAAACAACTTGTGTTCTTTCACCAGATTGTCGATACGAGTTTTGCTGAGCTCCAAACCGTCCAGAGTGTAACTCAGCGAGACCCGGCCTATGTGCTTTTGTCCTGTGGCCTGGTATTTCCAATTGGTCAGAGCATTTTTTGTGGCCTTATCAAAAGTGCCCTTTGGGTACTCATTAACGATTTCAATACCTTGAACCTGACCTTTTTCATCAATCAGAAAACGCGCCTCAGCAAAACCAAATTGTCCTCTGCGGGCTGCGGACACCGGGTACTTAGGTTCTTTGCGTGATATAGGTTCAGGCGAGTCAACATCAGGTTGCTCCTGCACAGACGGATTATTAATCTGTACGGAGGCTACTAACTGCTCAAAATTGGCAGTGGCCTGTTGTTGCTCTGCAGCTGTTAACCTGCCAAATATCGCTTTAGCCAGACGCCCTGACTTTTTGTCACCAAGACTGTATGCCAATTGCAGATAAGCCTGAGTTTTAACCAGATCAACAGCAGTGCCCTGACCCTCCTGATGCATTACCGCCAGATTAAAGGCCGCGGTTTCATTACCAAGGGGCACTAATGCGGCAAATTCTGCTTTAGCTTTGGCATAGTCTTTTTGGTCGTAATATTTTAAAGCGTCTAATAAATCGGCCTGCGCCAGACAACTGAGCAATAAGCTGCTAGCCACTAATGATTTACGCATGGATCCGTCCCTGTATTTAGTGAAATGGTAAATTTGAGGTTAACATTTGAGGCGGTAGTGACACAAGTGTAAACAGCTGACTGAGGTGTTGACTGCTTTACATCTAAGCAAACTCATCATTGCATCCACAGCAGAGTCGGTCGTTAAAAAAAATGGCCCTGTTCAGGGCCATTTTTCCGGTCCAGACTGAAGATTAAGCGGCTTTTACGCTGTCTACCCAGTTCTGTACGCGTTTTTCCAGCACTTGCAATGGCAATGCGCCACCGCCTAATACAGTGTCGTGGAAACCGCGGATATCGAACTTGTCACCTAACTGCTCTTTGGCTTTAGCACGGATTTCCAGAATTTTTAGCATACCGATTTTGTAGGCTGTTGCCTGACCTGGCCATACTAAATAACGACGGACTTCTGAAGTGACTGCGCCTTCGGCAACAGGGGTTTTCTCTTTGAAGTACTCAATACCTTGTTGTTCTGTCCAGCCTTTGCTGTGCATACCGGTATCGACCACTAAACGCACGGCACGCCACATTTCGGTGATTAAACGACCAAAGTCTGAGTAGTCGCTCTGATAAGCGCCCATTTCTTTGGCCAGCAGTTCAGAGTACAACCCCCAACCTTCGATGTAAGCGGTGAAACCAGCCTGAGTGCGGAAAGTGGGCACTGAGGTCAGTTCCTGCGCAATAGAAATTTGCATATGGTGACCAGGACTACCTTCGTGATAGGCAATGGCTTCCATTTCATTTTTTGGCATTTGTTTCATATCAGATAAATGCGCGTAGTAAATGCCTGGGCGTTTACCATCAGGTGTGCCAGGGAAATAATGCTGAGCTGCGCCTGGTTGTTCCCGGAAAGCTTCAACCCTTTTTACTACTAAAGGCGCTTTAGGCAAAATGCCAAAATATTCAGGCAGCTTTTTCTCAATAAAGGCTAAGTAAGCTTCCGAGTCTTTGATGTAGCCTTGACGGCCTTCATCTGTGTCTGGGTAGAAGAACTGAGCGTCAGTTTTGATAAAAGTGAAGAACTCTTTGAGCGAGCCTTTAAAACCGACTTTATCTTTGATCGCAATCATTTCTTTGGTGATGCGGTCTACTTCATTTAAACCAATCTGGTGAATTTCGTCAGCCGTTAAGTTGGTGGTAGTCGACTGAGCTAAGCGATGGTTGTAATACGCCACGCCATTCGGCTGAGTCGATACACCTGTCACATTGACCTGAGTTTTATCCAGTTCACTGGTTAAAAAGGCGGTTAAAGCTTCATAAGAAGGTTGGAACTGAGTGGTTAAGGCGGATTTTGCGTCAGCCAGTAACTGTTCAGCTTTTTTGTCATCCAGTTTGTCGGCTTTTTTCAGTGCTTCTACTTTGGCTTTGGCATCTGCCCATAAAGGCGCATCTTTATCGCTTTCTTTAAATGGCGCGCCGTTCAGCAGATTATTGACCTGCTCCAATACACCTTCGTAGGCAAAACGTGGCGGGCGCACACCAGCCTCAGCATATTTGGCGGCACGTTGCTGCAAGTCAGCAATAGCTTTGGCAATGCCGCCAATACGTTTGACGTAGGCTTCCATATCAACCACTTCGTCGACTTTATGGAAGTTCATCAGTACCTGCGGTAACAGGGCATGTACACCCTGCATCTGGTTAAACACATAAGTGTTTACACGGAAAGCTGCAGCGTCACGGCTTTGTTCGTACTGATAAATCCATAAATCATAAGAAGTTTTAGCTTCTGTATCTAACTTGTTGTAATCAAACTGAGATTTTAACTCTTCAACACTGGCAGCAGCCCAAGCCAATTGCTTGTCTTCCGCTTCTTCAGTTACATCATCAATTTGATCGTTTTTATC
>Ga0181595_10004440_pt1 | contig 12867 bp, 12 predicted proteins | sample 041ome_7_FD_145604 | JGI IMG/M metagenome (GOLD analysis project Ga0181595, IMG submission 145604) | Coastal salt marsh microbial communities from the Groves Creek Marsh, Skidaway Island, Georgia - 041401AS metaG (spades assembly) | ecosystem: Environmental > Aquatic > Marine > Intertidal zone...
TTAGCTATAATGCTAGTGAGGTTTTTACCGAGCCAGCGAGTAATTATCTCTCCTGTATTCATCTTTAACCGGATGCTTCTTTTGTCTACATGGATAAGTATCTGCCTTAGGTGCTCTTCATTCAGCCCTTGATTAATAACATCTCCTGCATAGCTTGGATAGCGTGAGGACAGTAATTGAACAAGATTTTTTGTATATTTAGAGGTTATAAAATATGCATTGAAAAACTCTTCCGACCCAGATAGGTGTTCAGAAATGAAAGTGATCACTTTGTTCAACTTTTCCGAAATGTTATTTTCCAGCAAATGATCAATTAAATTTACATTTAGGATATAAGATTGCGAAAAGTCACTATCTCTCAGCTCTGCACAAACCTCATTTGGATTGTCTATTGGCTGAGTGGGTGAGGGTTGGTTATGGCTTCTAACTGTAGTTATAAAGTTCTGGTCGTTTATAGTTTTCCGACCCTCATAGAAATTGGAGCTATATAGGTAGTAGTTTTCATCGAGGTGTCCATCAAGAACTAAGTATTTAAATAATGAGCATTCCTTTAACCATTTTTTCTGATTTTCGTCTTCTAATTTGCACGTTTCATCTAGCTTCTCGCGGTTATCTATAAGTAGCTCTGATAGTTTTAAATGCGGCAACCTTGCGATTTCTTTCTCTATATTGCTAATTCTAATATTTAACTGCTGGCGATGATTTGTTGCCTTATTTTTTATATCTAATTTTCTTTGTGAGAATGTTTTTGATGGATCTACTTCTTTTTCTATAGCAGGAAAATCCTTTCTAAGCCTGATTCTTCCTGATTCACTTTGTAACCACATATTCTGAGAGTTTTTAATTATATATTCGAATTCTTTTTCTGTGCTAATATCATTAAATTGAATGAGATTGTTTGAATTTGCATCAATGTAACCAGTTGCTCCGTTATTCGAAATACATAACTGGTAAAGGTATAATGAAATAAGTTCTTTTATATTTGTCAGTTCCTCTTTGTCTGAATTATTTATTTCCAGCTTAATCTGCTCTAGTTCGTTGGCTAAATTATCGCGCTTAGCCGCTATCAGCTCCGTCTTTTCAAGGCACAACTTAGCAAGGGCACCTTTCCCCTGTTGTAGTCCTTCGAAGTCATTGGGATAGATGTTCTTGTATATGATTAGAGCGAGGAGCTTCACAGGTTCTGTATCATTTATTTTTAATTTATCATAGTAGATGTCAAATTCATTAAATATGTTATGAACTAGCCTCATATCATCTAAATAGTGTGACACTTCTCGTAAGAAACCTGATTTCTTTATTTTTTCATACTTTTTCTGTGATGTGTTGTGCAGTCTGGTGTTTAGTATTTTATCCAGTGAATTGCTTGGGCTAATGATTGGGATGACTGGGATTATAATGTCGAAAAATTTAGCTCGGTTTTTGTGGGCAAACATATCATCTTTTAGGGCGTACAAAAATTTAGTATTTCCATTTGTTCTGTTATTGTCGTTTACTAGTTTATTTATTTCTCTCAGTTTCACAAAGATTTCTGGGCTGCCAAATCTATCTAGGTCTTCGATTACAACAAGGTCGTAGTTTGTTACTTGGAAGAAATATATTATTTCGTCCAGATGGCGATTTAATATTGAGTTTTCATCGCTGCCTCCTGCTTCTAATTCCATATTTTTTAATGATATTTTCTTAAACGAAAAGTTGTTTTTCGCTTTTAAAAAGTCATAAATCAGTAAGGTTGGAATTGCTATAAGATAGGTTATCAAAAGTAAAATAGATGTTAGGTTTTCAGAACCCAGAGGAATTGATTTTAAATTAAATGGATACATTAAATATGTGGCTAGAGCTGCAAATACCCAGAGAGTGAAAAGTATTGAATGAAATAAAGCACTTTTAGTATCTGGTATTTGAATTCTCTTAAAACGGGAATGTGTAAGAATGTCAGCATCTTTACCATATAGCAATTGTTGGATAATGCTTCGTTCTATTTGCCTGTTTTGTTTTTCTATTTCATCTTCATTTGGTATATATCCATTCTTTTCTTTGAATGACGCGAGTGATATATTTAGAAATCTATAATTATCTTTGTTTTCTTTTTCAAAAGATTTGATAATGCTACTTTTCCCTGAGCCATATGGACCAGTTAACGCAATATTTTTAATTTTAGGGTTTTTCAATGCTTGGGTGATAGCTTCGAAGTAAGTTTCGCAATTTTCTGCATTATCATTAGGAGTTAAATCGACAAGACTGAGGTTGGCATTGACTAGTGGCAATGCTATTTGTCTTCTGACCTTATATAGCAGGTTGGATAGAAACTTTTCGGTGTTTGTTAAGATCTTTTCTTTTATTCTTTTCACTGAGCTTTCCGTTAAATTATTTCTAGAGTGAATCTAAAAAATCGGTGTCAGGTCTTGCCCTCTACCCCATGCTACAAACCAACCCCATCCGTTACTTTGACTAATTCTTTAAAAAACTTAATAGCCTTTTCCACTTCGTCTCTTTTAACTAAATGCGAGACTTTGGGGGCGGCGTTATTACGGCCCTGATGCACCGCATCACCTGAGAAACTTTAGCTGGCATTTATTGACGCATTATTGGTTATGAATGGAGCAAATTCTGCTTTAACTGAGTATATGCGTCCTTGAGTTGACGATGAATCAGTTCCTGCATTTGCAGAACCTTTTACGAGTTTGCTCTTAAACTCTACTGAAACATTTCTATCAAAAGAGAATGATGTTTTTTCTTTGATTTCTAAACCTGCTTTTAAGCAACCACCAACTTCTCTGGCGAATAGCAGTGATTCCCATGATGGTTCAAAGTGCAACCACCCGTAGTTGGTGCGATCTATAGCATCACCTACTGTCCATTTTTTACCCATCAATTCATATTCACGTGAGTTAACTAATTCGGCTTCATTTTGGTTACTGAGTGATACCTCAGCACCTCCGCTAGTTACCAAATTTCCTCCGTTAGCTGCTGCGGTGAACTTCGAAGAATGAGTTGTGTCTCGCTTTTCTGAAATTGTTATTTTTGTTGCGCCGAGATCAACCAATAGCCGAAAAAGTTCGGATTCTCGCTCTGCGAGTATTAATTCATCGTATTGTTCATTTGGGATGTATACATTTGCCTTCTTGTTGCTTTTTAGGTCTGCAAGTGGGTGTAATCTGTATGTCTGTCCCACAAAAGGATGCCCCGGGGGGAATTTTAAATCACCTCCAGTTGCTTCTGATAAAGTCATGCCATTTTCAGATATAAATTCTGCGAGTTCTTTCTGTGTATTGTCGTCGTCTAATATGTGTTTCGTAGATTTGTCTGAGGATTTATCGTCAGATTTGCTTGCCAAAAGTAAAGGTGCTGCAATTGCTATCGCTGATAGTAGACCAAATGTAGGGTTGAGCCTGATTACATTGCTTGCAATTGATAAAGCAACAGGTGTTTTTAATGAAAGGCTATCTTTTGATTGTACTTCGCCTTTCACGTTTGAAACAAAGTCAGCTTTAGTATCAACAGTTTCAAGTTTTTTTGTGCTTATCAAATCACCAATTTTGTCTTCAACAATGTAAATGATTTTTTTCATATTTTCTTCCCTTGAAAAAACCGGTGTCAGGTCTTGCCCTTTGCCCCAGTAAAATTTGAAGTTGCGGATGAAAAATGGAAGGTATTAAGCGGGAGATCTAAAGGCTGAAACGCCAAAAAGAACTGAACTGCCATGACTTCCTTTTCCGGCAACTTCGTTACATACCCTTAGTCCTTGAAGCCGCAGATTTGTTGGCTGCGCTCTCTCGCCCCAATCACATAGCGCATCTATGTTCATGGGGACTCGCTCATTTGCCGCCGCGCTGCAACTGCAATGACTTTGGGTAGGGTTGTAACTCGTTTAGAACCAAGTTAAAGCAGCTTTTGGGAAACGGCAAGCTGTTTTTCGGAACTTATGGCAATGCTTGGTTTAGGCTATCTTGCAGTTGTAATTGTATGTTTCTAAAATTGGTCTAACTTTAATCCGCTTATCGTATTTTTGCTGCCTGCTTTAGTTGCACAGCACAGGTATAGCTGACTTAAATTCAAAAACGCTTCGCTCTTTGTGTTGCTAAATCTGGCTGTTGTTCTGTACCACAAAAGTGCATTCGTGGGCCCGTTAAGTTTTGTCAGACTTGGCTACAACAAGCCAGGCATGCAGCTCTTGCAATCTTGATGTTTTAGTTTCAGGGAGCTGAGTAACGGAAGTAAGAAACTTGCTGTTCAGACAATTTATTACTTAAGGAGATAGTGATGGCATACGAATTCCGTAATTTAGTATTTGAAGGTGGTGGTGTGAAAGGCATCGCCTACGTTGGCGCTCTTGAAGTGCTGACTGAAAAGGGCATTATTGATTCAGTACAGCGCATAGGTGGCACTTCAGCTGGAGCCATCAATGCGGTGATGTTGGGATTAGGCTTTAGCCTTGAAGAAACCAAAGAGATTCTCTGGTCGCTAGATTTCAATAAGTTTATGGATGATTCCTGGGGTGTTGTCCGTGATACAGAGCGTTTAATCAAGGAGTTTGGCTGGTACAAAGGCGATTTTTTCAGGCAGTGGATTGCAAAACTGATTCAGGAAAAAACTGGCAACTCTGAGACAACTTTTGCTGATCTGGAAGCAATGAAGCAGGCGCGGGGTTTTAAGTCTTTGTATTTTATGGGGACTAATCTTTCAACTTCCTATTCCGAAGTGTTTTCCGCTGAACATAGTCCAAGAATTTGTATTGCAGACGCAGTGCGAATTTCGATGTCTATCCCGCTGTTTTTCGCCGCGCGCAGAAGTTTAAGAGGCGATGTGTATGTAGATGGTGGAGTGCTGGACAATTACCCAATTAAATTGTTTGACCGCGAGAAGTATGTGGGCCCCTCAGGTTTCACAGAGACAAGCTATTACCAGCGAATTAATGACCGCTTAGCCAACGCTCAACGCCCTGTTAGTAAATATGTATATAACAAGCAAACTCTGGGATTTCGGTTAGACACTAAAGAGGAAATCTCTGTGTTTCGTGACCAGGCAGAGCCAAAACGACGTGATGTAGAGACCTTTTTTGATTACAGCTGGGCCCTGATAAATACCTTACTGGAAGCTCAGCAAAATGCTCATTTACACAGTGATGATTGGGCCAGAACTATTTACATCGATAGTTTGGGTGTTAATACCACAGACTTTTCATTGTCCGACATTAAAAAGCGCGAGCTTGTCGAATCAGGTCGTAGCAACGCTCTGAACTATTTCGATTGGTATGACAACGAGGTAAATAAGCCGAATTAATAGTGTATTTGTTGCTTGCATAGCTTGGCCACAAGCCGGCAGAGCTGTTTAGCTTTTGCAGGAAAAACCGGTGTCAGGTCTTGCCCTGTACCCCATGCTACAAAGCAACTCCATCTGTCACTTTGACTAATTCTTTAAAAAACTTAATCGCCTTTTCCACTTCGTCTCGTTTGACTAAATGTGGAGCTTTGGGGTCGGCGTTATTACGGCCCTGATGCACCACTTCACCACGCAGGGTCAGGTATTTATTCAGTTGGGTGCATACGGCCTGTTTGTCGACGTTGCTCCAAAGCCAGTGCTCTGTGATATCCAACTGCAAAAACTCCTGACTGAGCTGCCGTACTTTATGACTATTGGGGTTGTTGAGCTGATTGACCGATTCGGTGAATTTTTTCTGGATGTAGTCACCGGCAAAACTACCTTTAAGTGCGGTTAGTTTTTTGGCGATCTGAGTTTTTAGCCAGGCCTCGATAAAAGTTTCCTATGCGGTTAGCGTCATAATCAGCGCAGCACGTTTCAAAATTTCATAGCTTTGTTGTTCTGGTTTAGGCAGTTTGTCGAACAGCACTAGCAAACGCTCACCGTCGGCGATAGCGGTTTCAAAAGCTTGATAGGAGGTTGATGCCATGACGTCCTTTCCCGGCAACTGCAGCCATCTTTTGTGGCTTGAATAGAACCAAATTAGAACAACTGAAACTTAAGCACAAGATTTTTTTCGGGACTTGAAAATAAACAGCCCAGTTGCACAGCTGGTCATTTGAAATAAATAATACGACCCAGGTGCAGCCTGATCTTCTGCGGTGCTGGGTCGTTGTCAATGCAGGCTATTTTCCACCTATATTGATTATTGCAGGGTCTTGTTTTACAGGATCGGGTTGTGAGTCTTCTTTCTGATCTTTGGGATCGTTTGATGCTCCTTTCGTTTCAGTTACTTTAGAGCCTAAATTTCTGGTAGCAACAGCTGCAGTTTCCAGACCGCTGATGATATTGCATACCGAGTGATACTGCACTGCGTCTGCTATTGCTCTATTAACAGGATACTCAATCAGATCGGATGTCTTTTTCTTGTTAATCTGCAAAAGAATGCCTTCCCTCTGGGAGGTAATACCCGAAGAGATTACATTAATGGCAAGATTGTTAAAATAAGCCTCATTGTATTGAGCCAAAATGCCATTTGACACTGTACTACCAGCGGACAATGCCTTTGCTGTATTGACAGGTGTGACTACAGACGCGGCTCCCGACAGGAATACAGCTAATCCTCCCCATGTGAGTTGGCTTTCTGCTTTTGAAGACGCCAACATTCGAAGATACATGCCACACCTTTGATTGGATGCGGCGATGATGCGGTCTTGTAATTCGTTACGCCGGTATTTTAGTTGATCGCCCTTCAAATCCAGCTTTGCTACTTCAGTGAATGACGTGAAGCCATAGCTATCTAAAAGCTTAGTAAGATCAATGGTTTCATACATAGCCGCTTTTTCGTCAAGCACAAGTATTGAGCCTGAACCGCTTAACAAATTATCTTCGTCAGGCATCGTATATTTTCGGGCTTTTGCACAACTGGCTAAGGTACAAATGATCAAGGCAGCAGTAATAAGATTTTTCTTCATAGAGCCTCCGGGGTTCAAATTTGTGTTGAATCAGCATGCCAAGCACTGACCCGGATAACTGCAAAAGATCCCTCTGAAAACTACATGCTTTTAATGCCGGAGTTAAAAGTAGCAGAGCTTGTTTCTTTTTTTCGAAATTTTGGAGGTTGGTTGTTTAAATATTTACTACAAGAGGAGTTTAAGTTGGCGCAGGAAAGCGCCTTGTTTACTTTTGCCTTTTTGCACTAGTTAATTACCCAGCCAATGGCTGGGTTTACAGCTTTTACCGTTGTACCCGCATGGCTCCAGCTATGACTAATCGTAAACATCCACCTTAACGAAACCCATCAAAGCTAAAAATCTGCTCTACCGGTACTTCAAAATAACGGGCCATTTGCAAAGCTATTATCACTGAAGGCGTAAAACGGCCGGTTTCTACTGTGCTGATGCTTTTGCGGGATACACCAATGGCGTCAAAAACCGGTGTCAGGTCTTGCCCTGTGCCCCAGTGAAATCTTAAGTTGCGGCGAAAAAAGCAGGAGCTATAAAGCGGGAGATCTAAAGGCTAAAACGCCAAAAAGAACTGAACTGCCATGGCTTCCTTTTCCGGCAACTTCATTAAATTTGTAACTCGTTTAAAACCTGGTTAATGCAGCTTTTCAGTAACGGCAAGCACTTTTTCGGGAATTGTAGTCTTACTTACTGCTGGCCACTTTGCAAAGTCTGCTCTGCTTGTTGAATTAATTCATAAAGAGTGGGTAAATCAGATTGGATGGTTTTCCAGACTAACTCGTAATCCACTTTGAAGTAACCATGTGCGATGGCGTTACGCATTTGGTATGCACTGGAAAGGGGTAATTCGGGATGAGCTTCAGCAAAGTCGGCATAGTGTTTTTCGATATTGTTACAAGCTTCGCCTACAACTTCAAAATTACGAATAACGGCATCCTGAACCAGTTCGTTTTGTAGAATCCAGCTCTGACAAATCTTCGCGGTACCGGTCAATACGTTCAATAGCTTGCAGTATATGAGCTAAATAGTCCTGTAACCTCTGTTGGTCACGGCTCATATTTGTCTGGCCTGCGCTAACACTGCAGATCTGAACTTTTCCGGTAAGGCATTTGGTGTTAGTACATCGACCTGAACTTTCAGCAGTTTCAACAGTTTGTGCCGGATTGCGCCGATGTCGAGTAGGGTCATTTCTGGTGTGGGGTCGACCAGCAGATCTAAATCGCTTTGTTCTTTATCTGTGCCTTGTAACACTGAACCAAAGACCCGCACATTACGGGCATGGTGGGCCGTTACAACCCGACGGATCTCTTCGCGGTGTGTGGCTAAGGCAACTGAAGGTTTCATACCTGTGTTTCCCCGTAAGAGTTCTCCGGTGAAGTTGAGCAGATTTTAGCCTTGTGAACAATAACATACAACCCACGGATTGAGCGCCTTGCATAGATGGTGTAGATGTTAGCTGAAGATCTAACATCTTATCGCCGATTCTAAAATTGACGAGTGAAGCCTAAAAGGCTACATTCGTAGCTTATCTGGCTTCATTTGGTGCTGCTGTGTCTGCTCTTACTGATTTGTTGTTTACCGGTTATCGCCGTCAGGTGTTGGGTTTGTTATTGCTGAAACCCGACCAGGCTTGGCATGTGCGCGAAATAGCCCGTTTAACTGCTACACAGCCCGGCACTTTACATAAAGAGCTGACCAAGCTGGCTCAGGCTGGCATTTTGAAGAAAACACAGCAGGGGAATCAGCTGTGTTATCAGGCCGATACCAGCTGTGTGGTTTATGAAGAACTTGCTAGTATTCTGCGAAAAACTACAGGTTTGGCTGATGTGTTACGGCAGGCTTTGTTGCCTGTATCCGATCAACTGCAGTGTGCTGCAGTCTTTGGTTCAGTCGCCAGCGGCAAAGCGACGGCCAATAGTGATATCGACCTGCTGCTGGTGGGCGAGCTAAGTTTTGTTGATGCAGTGAAAAGCCTGTATCCAGCGCAGCAACAGCTTGGCCGCGAGATCAATCCTAAACTATATTCAGTATCCGAATGGCAGAAAGCGTTGGCTGAACAATCCGGTTTTATCCGTGAACTACTGGCCAGTCCGCTACTGATGATCGCTGGAGACAAGGATGACCTTAGACAATCTGATTGGCAAACTGCTGGAACGCATTAACCCCGATAGCTCCGCTATTCAGCGACTGCTCGAAGCTGCACAACGTAATATTAAAGATTCAGAACTTGCTGAACTAAGTAATGAAAACCGCTTTGATGCCGCTTACAAGGCCATTATGCAACTCTCGAATGCTGCGTTGCAGGCCGCCGGGTTTCGAACCCTGACCAGTAAGCCTGGCCACCATCAAACCATGCTGCAATCTTTAGTGAAAACAGTGGGTATAGACACAGGCCGACTTATAGTGCTCGATGCTTTGCGTAAGCAGCGCAATGTTGCGGATTATTCAGGTGATTTGGTGGAAGATGCTGCTGTTGCTGAATGCATCAGACAAGCAAAAGAGTTATTGGTTTTGACACAAGATTGGTTGCAACAGCGCTGATTGTCCTAACTTTTTTCCAGCAACCTGATGATGACTGCTTGTTTATCTTCCAGGTTATACAGCACTTTAGCTATGGCTGGCCCTTTTTAGGGATCAGCGCGGCCATTGTTTATCACCCATGGTGAATGACATTGCTTTGATAGATTTTCACCATCAGGCACAGCTAGAATGGCTTTTCGCTTAATCACTAGGACTGTTTGATGCCGAACCCCCGTTATTTTTACTGCACTCTGGCGATAGCAGTGGTGATTTTTATCGCTTGTTTAATGATGGCTGGCCCTATGCGGCCGGGCTTGCCTGTAGTCACTGATCTGCCTGCCCGTATGGCTTATATTCAAAGTCATTTGGGGGTATGGCAATTAGGCTGGCTGTTTTGGATGGCTGCGGCTTTAAGTTTATTACTGTTTTGTTGTTTGCTGGCGTCTGCTATTCCGCCAAGCCCTGTCCGGCAATTTGGTCTGCTGTTGGTGGCACTTGGCATAGCGCCCGATCTAACAGCTGAAACTTTATATGCCTTTGTGTTTCCGGCCATGATAAGTGCCAGCAGTTCGGTGGAGTTGCTGTATTTTATTGATCAGTTGGCGATGCACCTGACGGGGTTTCTTGGTAATGGTTTGTATAACATTGGCGGCTTAATTTTGACGCTGTTGTTGCTACAACACAAACCAGCTTTAAAACTCTGGATTTACCCCGGTATTCTGGCCTGGGTTGCAGGCCTTGGCTTATCCGTGGCTATAGCGTCACAGCAACTGGCACTGGCCGAAGCGTTAACTGCTTTTAGCATGGCGCTCAGCACAGCCTGGTTTGTGTTGATTGCTTATAAACTTTGGATAAAAGCTGATGTATAGCTTGCTGAAAGTGATTCATATTGGTTCGCTGATTATGTGGATTGGCCCTGCGCTTGGGTCATGGTTGGTGCTGCGATATTTTCAGCAGCAACAGGGCGAAATAAGCAGCGGAACATCGCTGGTATATAAGGTGTTTTTCCTCACCTTAACGCTGGAGCATCTGGCGCTTTGCACTTTGTTTGTCAGCGGTGCGTGGATGGCTTTTGGTTATAGCTGGATTGACATGCCCTGGCTGCAAAACAAGTTGTGGCTTGTGTTGCTATTGATAGTACCGCTGGAAATTGTCGATATCTGGCTGGGTAACTGGAAGGTGCAACAGCTGATTAAACAGCGTGCTTTGGGTGTGGAGCTGACAAGCAGACAACAAGGATTAATTCAGTTTTACCACAAAGGTTTTACGAATCTGGCGTTGCTGACTTTACCCGTCACAGTGCTGGTTATTATGTGGCTAGCGGTGTCGAAACAGCCTTTGTGGTAGTTTTGTTCATTTCTTACAAAGGGGAGTACAACCTGTAATGCAGCAAGCTAGCTGGCGTCGTATGACTGTTTTGGCATTGTGCTCACTTGCTATGGGGCTTTATATGTCGGTTTTTTATGACTCCCGACTACAGGCTGAAGCCGATTTATTGCAAGCCAGTGGGCAGTTGGGTTGGTTGAAAAAGCATCGATACGGTTTGCATTTTGCGTTGAAAGATCAGTCGCAGGTATTTGATTTTCGACGTAATTCAGGAGCAGATGAGCAGGTTAAAATAGCGCTGGAGACGGCTGGAAACGAGCTGGTTTTAGTTCGGTATGAAAAGGAAACCCATGGCCCTGTGTATTCGGATGATAAATACCATGATGTATGGACTTTGCAGATTGGCTCTCAGGTTATCCGAAGTTATCCGGAAGTATTAGCCGCTGAAACAGATAACGCGCAAAAGGTGGTTTGGTTAGGCTGGGCTTTTGTTTGCGGAGGCATTTACTTCGCTTATGTTGCCAGAAAATCTTACCGCATCATCAAACATAACTCTCAGTTCCATCATTTGTTTCCGTGGAGTTAAACCAAAAACTTCGTATTTTATTTTTGTATTCAGTCAGTTCAGTCATAGAATCAAAAGGCGCTCTCAAACAAAATTGATGAAGGAAAGCTCAATGAGCAGGATATTCGCCTTACTCGCCTTTTTAAGTACCTTTGTGTTGTTTTTCCCTTTATATCGCTATTTTTGGCGGCAGATATCGCAAAATGGTGATGAGTTTGCCGTGGCTTTTGAAAAGGATTACAACAAGGCGTTGGATGAAAGCATTGTGACTCGTACCACTGGTTTGGCTGATGATGTTGCCGATCGTTTTGTGTACGCCAGTCTGGCCGTGTTTATAGTGCCGCTTATTCCACATTGTTTTGCTGCAACAGCTTTGTATTTTTTACTCCGGTATTTTTTCGTTTGAGCAAGTGACAGTATAAGCATGAGGCTTGAGCTATGGTTGCATCAGGCCAACTCAGGGCAACCGTATAAAAAGGGATAGCGCGGATGAAACTAACAGCAACACTAGTTACGGCCTTCAGTGGCCTCGTGGCTCTGAGCGCTGCGGCAGCCGCTTTGCCATTGTCCAGTTCAGAGCCAGGTACTTCGCTGGTGGTCGAGTCGTTGCGCTGGCAATTGGAAGGGCCTTTTGCACAGCGTCATATCGAACTGCGCATTAAAAATCCCGGCACTCAAACATTGGAAACTACAGTGCAGTTGCCGCTGGCCACTCATGAGCGGCTGGAGACTTATGCGCTGGATATCGAAGGGCAGTTTCGTCAGGCTGTGCCTGTGCCCAAAGTAAAAGCCAGGGCTGTATTTGAAGACACAGTCCGTCGCCAGGTGGATCCTGCTCTGGCAGAAAAAGGCACGGGCAACAGTTACAGTATCAGGGTATTTCCTGTGCCTGCAGGTGGTGAGCGCCGGGTACGGTTGACTATTGCCGGGCTGGCTGAGCGTACTGACTGTGGCTGGTTGCATCAGTTGGGATCCGGTTTGGCTGCTGGCACTAAGCTAAAAGCTGAAGTTACAGTGGCTGGAGCTTCTCCTGATGCACTAAAAACCTCGCTGAAGTTTAGGAAAAAGGCCGATCAGCTGCAGGCCAGTTGGGCTGCGGTTGCTGGAGCCTCAGCTGATGTTTGTATCGCCGCGCCGCAGGGCGACAGCAGTTTTAGTCAGAGCTTTGCCGATGGTTTACAGATGCATTGGCTGGAGCTGCCTGCTTTGCATACTGCCACTGCGCCGAAAAAACCAAGCCAGCATATTGAAGTGGTGTGGGATTTGTCTTTAAGCAGTGCTCAGCAGTCCCGCCAGGCTGAATTGGAGTTACTGGCGGCTTACCTGAAAAACCGCAGTCTGACACTGACTTTGAGTTTGCTGCGTAATGACCTTCAACGCGAACAACTGAAGATAAATACTGCCGCAGATATTCAAGCCTTGATACAACGTCTGGCGGCTGAACCGGCTGACGGCGCAACCAATCTGGCACCGTGGACAGCGGCCGCACAGGCCGATGAAGTGCTGATGTTCAGTGATTTGCTGAATACTATGCCAGCAGAGCTGTTGCCAGTGGTATCACAGCGACTT
>Ga0181595_10004447_pt1 | contig 12859 bp, 9 predicted proteins | sample 041ome_7_FD_145604 | JGI IMG/M metagenome (GOLD analysis project Ga0181595, IMG submission 145604) | Coastal salt marsh microbial communities from the Groves Creek Marsh, Skidaway Island, Georgia - 041401AS metaG (spades assembly) | ecosystem: Environmental > Aquatic > Marine > Intertidal zone >...
ATTGTATTCCAAGCTATCCTTATTTAATGATGGAAGTTCCTGATGAAATGCATGAGGGGATTGATATCTTTGCTAAGATTGCAGTTGATAAACGTAAACCGAAAAAAGCTAAACTCAAGCTAAAGTTCATTTTAAATACAGATGATGCAAGAGCAGTTGGTTGGTTTGAACTGCAAGACTTTCCATCTTTCTATGGAGCCTCGATGATGGATGTGCGCTTCCACTCTGTTTCAGGAATGGAGAATCAAACATTTGTTTTAGAAGGTTTAAAAGACTCTACTTATCAAGCTCAACAAATATGCAACTCGGGTCACATGCTAAGAGCTTCAAATAAGCAAGTTAAAATTTAAAGACTTTCAAGAGCCTTCATTGAATCCAGAAAAGAAAGACCCTGTAGCTGGGAAAGAGCGCCTTGAATTCGTTTTTTGTTTTCTGAAAGATCTGCAGTTGTTGTCCATCCATGATCGCCAAATTCAAAATCTCTAAAGTCATAATCGTTAAAATCAAAAAATACTCTCAAGGCTGTTCTTGGGTTATATTTCAAACCTCCCTCACTAACTGAATGCCCTTGAACCACAGGAGAAGTAACTGATTGCTCAATAAATGAAAAAAATTGTTGGTAAAGAGCATCCCCTTGGAGCTCTGGTTCAATCATGTTAGATAGCCATTGCAGATGCTCTCTTGCTTTCATTGAATCTTCGTTATTATTTGAAAGACTCTCTAAAGCTGCGGCTTGGAAGATTTCCTGCGCTGTTGTTTTTTGTTTTGGCAGAGAAGAGATCTCTTTGATGAGAGACGAAGCTTCCATAACTGATAATGAAGCCGGAAATTGAATTAAGCCATGATAAATAGAAACTCTCCTAACGTCATAAGGATCAAGAAATATTTTTAGATCTGTTTCATCGGTTTCAAAAGAAATCGGTAACTCTTCCTGATCAAGGGACTCAAAATTTAAATCATTATCAGTTTCTTCACTAGCTTCTGGAATATTAGAATGGTTTTGTACAAAATCGTCAGACCCAATATCTTCACTTTGAACATCTTGTTGATTTGAAAGCAGATCAGGCGCGCCTATTAGCTTGCCACTTCTTGAGAATTTGTGACCTAAGCAGTTTGCATTAGTTGATATTGTCGAAACTCTAATTGGCTGATTGTCTTGCTTTTCTTGAGAAACAAATACATAAGATAACGATAAGCTATCTAATTTTTTTACAAGCTTAGATAGGTGATCTATGTGAGTGCCAGTAGTAAGCAGGACTCCAAATTTTTCATAAGTTTTATACTTAAAATCCTTATTATCTTCTAAAAAAGTTGCGTCCTCTTCATAAACTTCATAAAAGCATCCGCACTGAATAAACACTAAATCTAGTTCAAAATTTTCTTTGAAATAACCTTTTACTTCTCTTAGCATATTTTTCCTTAAGTCTTAAATGCCAATGATGTCGTTCTATAATGCTTAGTGAGCTCTATACCTGTTAAATTACTAAATTCTAGCCATCTAAAAATCATGTCCACATAATGTTTAACATCCACCCGCTTTGGAGGAGGAGTATCAAGCAATGCATCATGCAACACACTAGATAGCCAGCCAAAATTTGTATATTCAGTCTCTGCTACTTTCAGTTTTTGCTCGACAAACTTATAAACATTAGAGTTTAAGAATTTTTGATCAAGCAGCTCTTTGGAAATATATTTAATATCTAAGCCCATTAGGTCTAAATCATGGGAATGATCTTCATTATCTACATCTAAGTTTTCCAAAAGATCATTTGGATCAGACCATACGAGCTCATTAATCCAAAGCAATTCAATTGGCTTTTCTAGACGAACTTTTAATTCCTCAGACCAAGATAAAATCTTTGGCTTATTTACTTTGATTTTTTCAATATGAGATGTAATGGAGCTAAATAGATTGTCATCCATCCAAATGACTCCATCCTCAAGAGATTTGAGCCTATCAAGGTCACTGATACTAGCGTCTATTACTGTACCAACTTCTAAGTTACCGGAACTAGAGATACTTAAACCCCTATCAGTAAGATTAGCACTGCCAAGTAAAACTGTTTTATTGTCGAAGATAAAAACTTTGCTATGGAGAGTATTCTGTATGCCAAATTGCCAACTTTTTTCTTTGCAAAAATTATATGACTCAAGATCTGATGCATTGGCAACAAGGTCATTTGGTTGCCAACGAGCGATAATCTTAACTTCTATATCTTCAGGGATAATCTCTGCTAGCCACCTAAGAGCATTAAGCTTTACGAATGCAGAATAAATTGTGAGTTCACCATATAAATTATTGGATTGCTCCTCTAAACGAGATCTAAAATCTTCATTAATAAATATGCTTGAGTCTTTCACGACTAAAAAATATTAATCATCTACTAATGGAAGGAGTTCGTTGACCCAATGTCCCCATCTATCTCTGAATTCATCAAATAATTCTCCTTCAGGATCATGTTTTTGAGAAAGTTCATCCTCTGTTCGAACATATGCCATCAATAAAAGTTTCAATGCATTTTCTCCTGTTGCATCTTCTATATCCTCAAGAACTTCGTAAAAATGCTTATAAAATTTTGATCTTGTGTTGATGATTGCGGTAGATCCCATCCCCATTGGTTTGTGATCGAGAAAAGTTGAGCCAGCCCAGTCATCTTTCGCAAACTCTATTACTCTCTCCATTGATTCTTTAGCCATTTTTTCTATCTCATCAGGACTCGCATCGGGATGAAGTCCCTCATAAAGGGTCCTAAGCTCCTCAAGTCTTTCGCTAGATGATTTTTCTTTTTGCGTTTTTTCAGATTTGGTTGGTGTTGTTTTATCTTTTTTAATTATTTCATCAGCTTTGATCTCAATGGTTTTCTTATCTCCTTTGCCAGTTTTGCCTCTTGTTCCTGCGGATTTTTTGACAAGAAGTCTCAGTTGAGAAATAAGCGTTTTTAGCAAACTATTTAGCTCTATATTAAAACTAACAGACAAAGAGTCCTCAGCAGACTCATGATAACTTCTTGGCGTTCTTGGTGTTATTGGAAATATATTTTGAATATGCTGCTTGTCAGCACTTACACCAAAAACTTTATCTAGGCAGGGATCAAACCTTATCTCTATTCCCCACCATCTTTCAGTTGGCTCATATGTATTTACAAAGCCAGCTTGTCGGTCAAGTTTAATTTCTCTAGCTGCTCGCATGAATGAAATTCCTGTGTTTGTATCATAGATTCTTCCAATGTTAGTTGCTCCAGCATTTGTTGCATTTTCATTCAAAAAATCTCTAACCTCAGGTCTAATAAATGATGACTTAATTGTTACTATGGATTCTTTGATTTCACCTGTAGGGTGATCATGAGCATCATGAACTTCATACTTCACAACCATCTCAATAGGGTCCTCAAATAACATGTTCGTAGATTCCTCTGAGAACTGCCGCCCAAAGTCATTAGGTAAAATATTTGGTGTTAATAAGAACATTGGGTCATTGGGAATAAGATCATGTCTGAGCGCAATGCTTCCTTTATGATCCATTGTAACTATCTGGATTTTTCTCTTAACGCCATAGTCATCATCATCATCTAGAAAATGCCGATAAATTCTTCCTAACTTTTCTTTCATCTTGTTGTACAAGCCGCCTCCTGTGACAACACCTATACGCTCTTCTTCTAGCTTTGTTAATAGGACCAAAGTTCCTGATGGTGAGTTAAAGTACTTATCAGAAGCAAGCTTCTTGGTTAAAGGAAGGGATTTGACTTCTCTTATTGCCGGAATGTCTTCAGCCTTAGTTTCGAGCAACTCAGGTATATCTATGTAAGTATGGTAGATAGGTTTATTCTCCTGCCAGCTATACACTTCAACCCTGAAACATTGCGACAATGATCCTATAAGCATTCCATAGCCAAATTTCCCTAATCCCATTGGATCCTCTCTATTTCGACTAAAGCCAACTGATAAGCAGTTTTGGATTAACTCAGCATCCATGCCCTTGCCATTATCAAAAATACCAATGGTTTCAAGCCGTCTTCTCAACTGCCCAGAAGGAAGCTCAATCATGCCTTCGCTTATTATTGCTGCTATATAAGTGGCTTTAGCCTGAATTGAATTATCCATTAACTCAGCTAGAGCGCTCTCTGTCGTATAGGGTGCATTTCTCATTGCTTGCAGTGCCTGTCCTACACTTACTATTCTTGGTGGAGTTAAATTGGGTTGGGTGGGTATTATATTGTCTGGCATGATATCTCCTTATTACTTAAACCATTGTGAGTGAAAAAAATCTGAAGCCTGAGTTATATCTGGCTGGTTTGAAACATTATCAATAAGATCCACAATCAGACAGTCATCGGTACCGCCATTTTTCTTGCCTCTAAGACCTCTCCCAATCATTTGCGAATAAAGCACAACAGAAAATGTTGGTCTTGCTATTAGCACACAATCGATCTCTGGATCATCAAAGCCTGTGGTAAAAACATTGAAGTTAATCAAGACTTTAATTTTATTTTCTTTGAATTGTTTAACAGCATCAATTCGATATGAGAAATCTGTCTCGCCAGTAATCGAAACCGCATTAATATTTCTGAGCATTAGAAGTGCCGCCAAAAGATCTGAGTTATCTTTGGAGCTAGCAAATACAAGAATTTTTTTACGTTCCTCAATATCAATAATTTTTTGAATTTGATCAATTATTAACATGTTTCTTGTTGCATCTGATGCAACCTTTTCCAAGGTATTGCTAGATAGGGTTAATTGCTGAGATAGTCTAGATTTATCATTCGAAGACAGATCAAAACTAAAATCAGTTACCAACCTTCTCTTTACAACTTTTGATAAAATCTCTTTTTCTTGAAGGAATTCAACCGGGGAGAGATCGCCACAAAAATGATTCATATTAATTAAATTATTTTCATAGTATCTAGCCAATTCTTTAGTCTCAGAATCATCTCCATCAACTCCATGTCTTCCGGGTGTAGCAGTTAATCCTAATATTTTTGAGTTACGTCCGCTAAACATATCAACTGACTCTTTGTAAGTTTTAGCAAGAGTCATATGAGCCTCATCAACAACAAGTAATCCAGTTAAATTTCTAATCATGGTAAAGCTAGACATAACCTGATCTGATCTTGTTTTAAGCATTGAATGAGCTGATTGAAAGCTGCTGACAATCAGATTTGGTCCGCTCTCAGAAATCTCACTAAAAACTGATTTTGTATTTCCGCCCCATAAGCGAATGACTTTAACTTCAAATGTACCTTTTTGATCCCACCCTCTTATAAATGATTCAACTGCTTGCTCACAGAGCTCATCAGTATGAGCCATCCAAACTACACTGTTATTAGAATCATTAATTCTAAAAAAATCGTAAATTGATTCCATTGCAACGCTTGTTTTTCCTGCCCCTGTAGGCAATTGAACCATTAGCTTACTGCATTGATTATCACCTAGTAGAAACTTGCTTACCTTGCGTTTAATATAATCTTGATAATCATGCAAAATAAAATCGGGTTTTGAGATTAAGGAAACTTCTCTTGAAGCCTTTTTCTTAGGCATGAAAGATAAATCAAGATCAAAGTAATCAAGAAGCTCTTGGCAGTTCTTAGATCCTTTCCATGAATTAAAAGCTGGTAACTTAGCAATGTTGCAAAAATGATTGCGAATAATATCAATACTAAATATCCCAGTTCCATTTATTTTAATTAGAGTATTAATTAAAAAAGTCTTGGTTATTTGCCCGCCTAAGTTTTCTATTGTTTCTGTTAGATCATCTCCGAGCGATCTTTGCAAATTTGCAATTGAAAGAGATTTGCAATTATCCCTTATTATTTTTTCATCAGATTCATTCATAATCTACAAACATTGCATGCCTCGTCATCACCTTCTTCATCAAGCTCTTGAGCGATAATTTCTTGCCATCTGCTTTCTTTGCTTTTATCTGATGCAATAATCCCCCCTTCCTCTAACCTCTTTTTTTCAGCAGCTTCTGCTCTTTCAACTATCTCATCTAAGGTATATTTTGTAGACCATGTAAACCCTCTTTCGTTACTATCAGATGTATATCCCTCTCCAACTTTTTTTTCATAGGATTTAGCTTTTTCAAATAGCTCAGGATGATTTCTTTTTAAGCCAAGCCATTCACCCTGCCTTTGAAAAAAACAGAAATAACAACCAGAACGAGATCTCCATTTATAATACTCGGGAACACCGACAGACCTTTCAAGAATATCAAATACATCTTTTCGTATTATTCCATCATCAACAAATGGAAAAACAGCTTTCACAGATTCTTTTGAGCTCATATAGCCATCTCTGTTTTCATCAGCTCTTATGCCGACATAACTTATAACTGCATCATCTCCAATGAACTCCTCAAAAGGTTTAATCTTCATTACTCTTGTGCACCATCTTTGTTTAGCTGATGGAAGAAACTCATTGTGTACTTTTAACCAATGATCAAAGGGTTTACCGCTACTTAATCGAACTATCTCCTTATCTAAATATGATTCAAGTTTGTCAAGAAAGTCGTAGATTTCTTTAAGCTCAGAACCGGTATCAGTAAAAAAATATTCTATTCTTTTATCTAGTTCTGGGTATTTATCTTTTAAATATATTGCTAATGCAGCACTATCCTTCCCACCTGAAATTCCAAGCACATGTCTTACATTTTGGTCAGAAAAAGTATCACTAAAATGCATTATCAATCTCCATCCTTGACTATTTTTAAAATGTCTTTTTTAGAGACATTTCCATTGAGTATATCATCAACAAGTGGACTTAAAAGTGAGAGCTGGTCTTCTGAATCTTTAGAATATTTATGGAGAATTTGAAGAATTTCTTTTTTAAATTTTTCATAATTGGATCTTTCAGACTTTGACAAAGTAGTGATGATATCTTTCTCATCAGCTCCCTTCTTCTTAATGCGCATTACAAAAATATCTAAATCATGGGCAGAGGAGATTTTCTTTGAGCTCTCATAAACTCTCATTTTTGAGAGATCTTTTATCTTGTCAGAGACTTTCTTTAGCTCTATCTCAACCTCAGTAATATTCTCATCATTCCATTTTTTGGGATGCTTTTTGACCAAAAACCCAAGCAGAGATTCAAACCATTCTTGATCCTCTTTTTCCCTATCAAGTAATTTTCTTAAAAAAGGCTTGATGGATTTAGTGTCTATTGCATAGTCCTCAAGCATAATTAACTTTTCATAGAGCTCAGGTCTAAGTTCTTTAAAATCTTTGCTGCCATCAAGATCAAAAGCAAAACAAAAGTTTTGTTTCTGATTAAGTATTAGGCTGACATAGCAGCCCTTCAGGTCGCTCAGCACTCTATTCAACATGCTCGAGAAATCTGCAAGAATTTTAGCCTTCTTTAGCTCAGATTCTTTAAAACCAAGCGCTTCAGGAATATCTTTAACCAGAAGATCTAATGGACTTTTTGAGTATAGAAACGCTGATCTAAATCTCATTGCCTCATTGCTCAGCGCAGATTGAGTGCTTAGAGTATATTCTGGTAAAACTGACATTGTTTTTGAAAGTTTTCTTACAATGCTTAATACATTTTTTTCTTCTTTGTCTTTAGATAAAACATTTGCATACTCTTCAATAATTTTATTTTGACCCTCAAAGCTATGGAATGTAAAACCAAAAGTCGGAGATTTGCTAGCAAGCCTATCAATCGCCTCATCATTGAAATAAGGCTTATAAAGACTGCCCTCATAGATAGCAATATTTTCTTCATTAGCTAAGTAAAATGCTAAAAAAATTACTGGATGTAGACCCTTTTTGATTCCGTAAGGTGCTGATCTAAGAATTTTTGATAGATCATTAAACGCTATGGGCTTTGAAGAACCTGATAGTGTTTTTTCAATTAGCTGATAAACCAATGCAAACTCAGAATCTTTATTTGGATTGATGAACTTAGTGCCATCAACGTCAATTTGAACTATGCCATGATCTTTAAAAATAGCTTTAAACATTCCTTTCTCAGGAGGAGCTTTTTCTTCAGGATACCCAAGCTCAAGCAGCTGCCTTTGATTAAGCATGTCTTTCATTAAGCGAACACGTGCTGCCTGACCCTGAGCAGAAATTTGATCTTTGTTAATTAGTTCGTTATTTACACATGGAGCTCTATTAAAAATAGTTGAAAGCATTGATGATAGATGCTGCTGAAGATCAAGCTCATTAGAAAAAAGGAGCTTGGTCCCTCGCCAATACCAAGCGGAGGTTTTTGGTAGGAATATCTGCTTCAAGTCTATCTGAATCTTCTTTTTGGTTTGATCAATCTGGCTTATAACTTCCTTCTTAGCAATAGGGTCGGATGCTAGGTCATCTGATGTAGCTAATATATTATTCAGTGCCTTTAAATTACGTGACTCGTTAACAACAAATGAATTATCTTGTACTTTTATCAACAGAGTATTTGGGTATATTTTTTGGAGCTGCTCAATATTTTTTTGGGAAAGCTTCTTTGCATCCTCAAAAATTATGTATGCATGAGGATTCAATGCACTACTTTGTTGAAGAAGTTTCTCTATGTTGCCTGAGGAGGCATATTTGCAATCAAAAAATCTAAGAGTACCGCTCTGAATAGACTGCTTTCTTGCAAGTAATGGTTTAGCAGGCAAGATATTATTTAATTCAGCTGCCAAATCAAAATCATGAAGTTGATCAAGTTCAAATCTTAAAGATGATTCAAAGTCAAAATCACTACCCTGCCAAATTTTGTATTCATTATTAAATTTCCTAAAAATAATTAATGATTTCTTTTCAAGCTCTTTGAACATTTTTTGAAGATCGGTTTTAGCAAATAATGTTTCAAGAAGATCCTTCGTACAACGCAAAGAAATGACCGATCCAACTATATTGATAAGCCCAATAGTTTTTAAAAGCTTGATAAGCTCAATTTCATCGTCGCTCACCCTATCCAAAGCGTTCAAAACCTCGATCCATCTTTTGTTGATCACATGATCACTTATAAAAGATGATTGATTTGTATAAAAATAATCAAATAAGTCATGAGGCATTATGAATTCCTGATTTTCTTTTTGTTTTATTTGCTCTTGAAAACCAAACGCCTCTTTGCTGCCAAGATATGTAAAGACAGTTCTTTCGTTTTGCCCTAGCTTCTGAGCAAGTGTGGGTAGAATAGCTGAGCTCACAGGGTGAAATGGATATGAACCCATGAAAAGCTCAAGGCTAGGTCTTTTGCCGGATAGATTAGTAAAGACTTTATCCTCTAAAAAGTAATACACACTATCTTTCATCTTAGCTCTGATACTTGAGAGATCTTGTTGAGAGAGAGTTTTTTTAATTGCACTTCCTATAATTCTTATCATCTGCTCAGAGCTTTCTGAAAAAGTGACTGAGTTAAATCTCCCTTGAATTTTGCTCCATTCTTGCTTAACTTCTAGGCTTAAATTTTGAGCATAATATTCCAGTGATTGATGCAGTAAGCCAATAAAAAATAATGGCACTCCATCAGCCTTACCTGAGAGCTCGGAAATCTGCTGAAGTACAAAAATATCTTTCTTCATTGCTCCCGTATATTCAAGGAACTTACCTAGCTCATCTACTGTAATAAAAAAACTAGAAAACTTGAGCTTGAAGAGTTCAGTTTGTAAATCAGTTATAAGATCAACAATTTTTTGAGGTGAAGGATCTGAGTTTTTTGCAAGCAAAGCTGCTTGTTTAAGCAGCTTTGAATTAACTTTTTCACTTTTAGCAAGGTCAATAATTTTTTGATTTAAACCTTCAACGAGATGCTTTTCAAAGCTATCATACGAGCCGCTTAAAACAACCTTGAAGATCTTTTTACTCTTAACATTTTTCTGAATCTTTGAATGAAGGGTTGTGTCAAAATCTTTAAGTTTCTGCAAAGCTAACTTTTGCATCTCCTTATCTTCATGAGATAGTATTGCATTCAGAAATAAGGCAAATGATGATTTGCCTGAACCGTAGGGACCCATTAAGGTAAATGCCCTATCTCTTCCATCTTCGTCAAAACCATTAGCAATTTCTTGTAATGCTGACTTTGTTGTTGAGGTGGGAATGTAAGCTGCAATTGATTCAATTGAATCGGCATCCCTAGTAAGATTTATTGAGCGAGTAAACCAAGGATCCGATGTAATTTTTTTAACTAGCTTCATTGATAGATACTCTTAACCACATCAATCATAGATAAAGAAGAATCATTGATGATTAGATTCCTCTGACCAGCTCCGCTATCAGAAAGCTCAAAATATTTTGAATATCTCATTGTCATTTGCTCAGCAGAACTAATAAGAAAATTCTCTGAAAGTCTAAAAATATTTCTTATTGAAGAAAAATCTTGAGAGTCAATAACATCATTCAAAGGAATAAATTTAATTTCTCTTTTATTGAAAAGGTCTGAGCCTCTCATCTCATCCAGCAAATTAATAACAGCTAGAGTAAAGAGCTCACAGTTAACTTCATCTCTATGATTAAACTCAACTGAATAAGTTCCATCACTATTTTTTGTAAGAAGCTCTAAGTTAGCGAAAGGATTTTCAAGCGCATCCTCTATTCCCTCTGACATATCTTGATTAGATGAGTAAGTTTTAAGCAACAGGTTAATATCTCTATCTAGAGTCTTGGGTGAAAATTTCTTTGCTGTTGTATCTTTTAGCCACTCAGCGAGACTTCCAAGTATCTCATCCTTAGTAAATCTAGTGTTCTTAAAGTGATTAAAAAACCAGTAATAAAGGGTTGCATTTGAAGGGTTAGAACATAATCTCCAATGCATGATCCAGAGAGTTTCCTCTCTCTCCAAATAAGGATCAAAACCTGTATTTGGATCAAAAATTAATTTTGAAATATCATCTCGGTAGCTTGTTCGATCCTCATCAAGAATTTGATATGCATTCATCCAATATTTAATTGAAGAAAGCATATTTTTACCCACACCAAGATCTAGATACGAATCTGGTAGACTCAAGAAGTCTTTATTATGCTCAATCGCTGATAAGGTTTTAAAGGTCCAATTATATTTGAGGTAAAAGGTTTCATTCCTTCCGAAAGCCATTGAATTAGAGTTAAGAAGCATAACTAATATTAACACCTGTTATATTCATTTTTTAAGAAGAAATTTATTATTTGAAGCCTGGATGACTCTTCCGTTAGATATATCCCAATAGAGATTTCTTCTTGGGTTAGTTTTCTCATTATCAGGATGGATTCTATATGGACTATTAAGTGATATAACCTCATTAAAGGTTCTACCTCTTTTCAACCAAAGCAGCCTATCAATATTATGTTGGGCTCGCATTTTGCTCATATCAAATTCAGGATCAAGGATAAAAAAATCATCATCTGCATGATATTCATCATCATTTTGCAGATTATTTTTTAGTAGTTTGTCATATAAATTTTCTAACTTTCCTAGAAGCTCGTCTTCTTTACTTTTGGAATCTTGAATGGATGTGTAGGCAGCATTTATTGGATTGCTGTTTGTAAGATATGACTGCACAAGCTTATAAACCTCGGGATCTGATTCTTTCAAGAGTCTGTATTGGAGTTGATCTTGCTCCACCAATCTCTCAAAACGCTCAACAGCTGAGTAGCTCCCAAAAGACGACATCACCAGCTTGACCTTAGCCATGAGTCTGCCGGAAATATTATTTATGTCTGACTCTTCATAGTCATAGTTAGACTTGTTTGAAAGTTTCTCAATTGACTCAATTGCTGCCAATGCCCTTTCAAGTCTATTTTTAGAAACCCGTAAAAACCTTTCTTTGCGTGTTGATATTTTCATAATGTTTATTATATTATATATTTAATAACATACATTTACAAATATATAATAAATATGCTAAAAAATATAAATAAAACCAGGCTGTCTTTAGAGCACTTCATTGCAATCATGCAGGAGATAGGCAGAACCAACCATACTTATAAATACAAAGATTACCACGCAATAACCAAACAACAATATACTCATATCAGAGAAGTTCCAGAGAGTATAGATGAGCTCATCTTCCTTTTTAAAGGTTTGGTGCTATGTGAAAGAGACTTTAAATGGATAGGTGGATCAGTAGCCTCCAATATTTATATTTTTAGAAAGATCAAGTTGCACCCTTACATGCAAAACAACCGGGAAAAACTTGAGGAGTTGATAGATTGGAGTTTTAAAAATAGAGGTAACAATGGGTACACGCCTCTCGGAACCTATAAATATACTAGCTGCAAGTCAATTGATGATATGAAACGGTTTGATAAGGAGAAAGCAGAAAGATATAGAGCTCATGTATTAGCTATGGAGGAAAGAAAGAAAATTAATACCCAAAAGAAAGAGACGCTTAAAAAACTTGCAGAGCTTAGACCTCTAAAAAGATATTTAACAAATCAAACTTATAAATTAAATATTGAGCTTTTCATGTTAAAAAGTTTTGACTGTAGATTAAATCAAGTTTTAGATGGCTCAATAAGCTTTCCTATCAATATGCTGCCTGAAAGATTCTGGAGTGAAGCCCTTAACAATAAATTAAACCTTAATCAATTAAGTCGATTACTGGAAGTGATACCTCGCCATACAACTGAGTTCTTGAAAAAAACTATTAAGCCAAGGCTGGTAAATCAAAAAAATAACCTTGCTTCTAGGGTCGCTTAACTCATTTAAAAATTAAGCCCATTTAGCTTCATGCCATCGAACAGAGTAACGTCAAGATACTAAAGGAGTTTGGATATTAAAAAAGTGCTACGAAAGTGCTACGTTCGAGATATGAAAGAAGCTTAAAAGTGGAGCGGGAAACCAGGTTCGAACTGGCGACCTCAACCTTGGCAAGGTTGCGCTCTACCAACTGAGCTATTCCCGCTTTTGAGCTGATTAATATACATCTAGAGAGATTTTGGTTCAAGGAAAA
>Ga0181595_10004461_pt1 | contig 12826 bp, 8 predicted proteins | sample 041ome_7_FD_145604 | JGI IMG/M metagenome (GOLD analysis project Ga0181595, IMG submission 145604) | Coastal salt marsh microbial communities from the Groves Creek Marsh, Skidaway Island, Georgia - 041401AS metaG (spades assembly) | ecosystem: Environmental > Aquatic > Marine > Intertidal zone >...
ATGAACATTTTTTACCTCTCTCTCTCTCAATTACCACGTAATAAAAGAACACCCATCCAGTTGACTCTAGTTGACTCGTCGCGCGCCGCTCTTCCTCATTATTCCACACGCGCTTGATAACGAACGATGATTGAAACCCGACGACGCGAGGCGTTGAGGGCGGAGCTGCGACAGGCGATCGAGGCGGCGATGCGAAATAATGAGGAGGACGATCGTCGAATCCGCCGTGATCTCGCGTTGATCGCGTTGATCGCGTTGACCGCGTTGGATAGAAACGACCCAAGCCTTGATGTGGACTGCTATGTGTGCAACTGCGTCGTTCAGTGCGATGGAAGGTTAGAAACGTTGAAGATTGCTCACGAACTTGGATACACGTGGAATACATACACGAGCTACCTCGCGGCAAAATACTGTACTGTCGATGTGATGGCATACTTGCATGAAAACGGGTGTCGATGGGACTCTGGTACATTCTCGACAGCCGGATCCGCCGCGGGTGGTCATTTGGAGATGCTGAAATACTTGTTCGATCATGGCTGCCCTTGGGGGAGGTCTGCGTGTTATAATGTAGCCTATGAGGGTAATTTGCAGTGCTTGAAGTTCTTGCACGAGCATGGATGTCCTTGGGACGGGCGGACCATACGAAACGCCCGAGACGCAGGTCACATCGATTGCTTGGAATACGCGCGAGCGCATGGCTGCCCGGAGGACATCATCTATGATGATAATGACGATGATGATGACGACGATGACGACGACGATGACCAGCGCGAGCTTGCCGCAAGCATCAGTGATAAGCTCCCAACCGTGATGGCCATGATTGATGAATACAGCGCGGTGGTCCCCGAAGGCGCGTACGTGGAGTTGTGCGGCTTTTTACGCAAGGTGCACAGTCTCGTCCGCGCGCCCGATCACGAAGGCACGGACGCGTAAAGCACTTGAACACATAGCGGTATCATATACCATGGATGCGTATTCGTTGTTTGTTATCTCTCTGTTGTAAGATATAAACGCAAATCGTAGAGTACATGATACGCGTCGCCGCTATCGCCATCGATGCGTCCATTTGATTTCCTCATTATTCCACACGCGCTTTATAAGGAACGATGATTGAAACCCGACGACGCGAGGCGTTGACGGCGGAGCTGCGACAGGTATTCGAGGCGGCGATGCGAAATACTGAGGAGGACGATCGTCGAATCCGCCGTGATCTCCCGTTGACCGCGTTGACCGCGTTGGAGGCAGCATTGGATACAAACGACCCAAGCCTTGATGTGCACTGCTATGTGTGCAACTGCGTCGTTCAGTACGATGGAAGGTTAGAAACGTTGAAGATTGCTCACGAACTTGGATACACGTGGAATACATACACGAGCTACCTCGCGGCAAAATACTGTACTGTCGATGTGATGGCATACTTGCATGAAGACGGGTGTCCATGGGACAGCGCGTGCGCGTCAGCCGCCGAGGGAGGTCATTTGGAGATGCTGAAATACTTGTTCGATCATGGCTGCCCTTGGGACGAGAACGCGTGCGCTAATGCAGCCTATGGCGGTCATTTGCAGTGTTTGAAGTTCTTGCACGAGCATGGATGTCCTTGGGACTGGTTGACCATACAATCCGCCCGAGACGCAGGTCACATCGATTGCTTGGAATACGCGCGAGCTCATGGCTGCCCGGAGGACATTGACGATGATACCGATGATGACACCGACGAAGACCATCACATACTTGCCAAGCGCATCAGCGATAAGCTCCCAGCCGTGATGGCCATGATTGATGAACACAGCGCGACGCTCCCCGAAGGCGCGTACGTGGAAATGTGCGGCGTTTTACGCCAAGTGCACAGTCTTGTCCGCGCGCTCGAGCGCTGATTCATCGGAATAGACTCGTATGCGTCATACGTCCCGCCACGATAGTTTTACGATGAAATAATGAATACATTCGTACTGCAAAAGCACAGGCTATGATGATGAAACGATAAATCTACTTTTTCGATGAACACGAAAACACGAGAGGCCGATACTCTGGAACGTACATGGACGAATACACGTACTCCTTCATCGCAGCTTCGCCTTGCGCGACGAGACGACGAATGTCATCCGGAACTCGTCCTTCTTTCGCTGCAGTTTGCATGACTTTAATAGCAACGTATGCGCTGATATCACGAATTCGATCGATGCGAGGAAAAATTACACCCTCTTCGACTTGCGCCGGCGTTAACATGGCTGGAATCGCCTTTGCCGCGGCTTGAAGCATGCCGTCGGATATAACGCTCGATCCGCTCAACACGGCTCCCAGACCAAGCCCCGGAAATACGTAAAAGTTATTTCCTTGATTTGCCTTGAGCACCTTGCCGTCGATCTCGACATCGGGGAATGGAGATCCCGAGCTGAAAATTGCGCGCCCGCCCGTCGCGCGCGCAACCTCATCGCTCGTACACTCCGCTCGAGACGTGGGATTACTCAACGGCATAATAATCGGACGCTCGTTATATGCCGACATGGCTTCGAGCACATCCGCCGTGAACAAACCTTTTACCGTGGACACCCCGAGCAACGCCGTAGGCTTCACTGCGTTGATGACGTCGATGAGCTTCGCGCCCTCTGGCATGTCGTCTCTCGCGCGTGCAAACGGTTTGAGGGGCTCGGATCCCGGTCCATCCAAATCTCGTTCAGCCGTGATTAAACCATTGACGTCGATTATGTAAAATCTCTTGTAGGCTTCGTCGGCGGACAAACCGTTGGCAACTAAAGCCTGATGCAAAAACGACACAATTCCGGCGCCCGCGCTCCCAGCGCCGCACATGACAAACTTTTGTTGGACAATGTCGGCGCGGTGCTTACCCAACACCTTCATGGCGCCATAAATACCCGCGAGCACGATCGCCGCCGTGCCTTGAATGTCATCGTTAAAGCATAACACTTCATTACGGTACTTTTGCAGAATTTTGTTTGCGTGTTTCGTCTGAAAATCTTCAAACTGAATTAAAGCCTTGGGCCAGCGATTTTTAACACCGCGCACGAATTCCTCAATCATATCGTAATACTCTTTCCCTTCCAAACGATTCTTATGCACACCAATGTAATACGGATCGTTCAAGAGTTCAGGATTATTCGTGCCGCAATCGAGCACGACGGGCAAGATATGTTGCGGGTCGAATCCACCGCCGCTGACGTAGAGGTCCAACTTGCCTTGCGAAATACCCATGCCATTCGTTCCGAGATCGCCGAGCCCGAGAATGCGCGAACCATCGGTGACGACGATCACCTTGGCATCACGCTTCCAATTATACATCATCGTGTTAAACTCCCCGCGATCATCCGCCGAAAAGTACATCCCTCGCGCGCGACGTAACAACTTGGAATAGTTCAAGCACGCCTCGCCCACCGTCGGCGTATAAATAATCGGGGCCAATTCCTCAATGTGCTCCGTCACGAGACGATAAAATAACGTCTCATTCCTATCCTTTAAATCCTGTAAATGCGACCAACGCTCGAGAGGCGTGCCTAGCGTCTTATTTTGCGCCCAAATTTTCGCCGCCTGCTGGTTCACCGTAAAGTACGCCGGCGGCACCAACCCACGAATCCCCAACCGCTCGCGTTCGCTCGCCGTAAACGACGTCCCCTTGGCATACACGGGATTATGCAGCACCTCTATCCCGCGCGACGTGTCGGGATGCATCACGATCACGTCATCTTTCGACTGGCGCTTGGTTTCCATGGGGGCTTTCATCACGCCCGCGCGCGAGCGCTCCTCGTCCTCCTCCTCGCCACCCTCCGCGGTGGTGTTGGCGTAAAACAGCCCTCGCGCGCGCGGCAACCATGCCTGCGCGCGATGCGATGCGCTGATGAGCGCGCGAGCGCGGTGGGCGAGCATACCGGCGAGTAGCCCGATGCGTCACGCAGTGCCGCCTAACGAACCTCGCCATTATCCGTCACGCATTCGCGCCGCGACGCCGTCGGCGGCGCGATGGCGACGCGCGGGACGTCGGCGCGAACGCCGCGCGAACGTCGCGAGCGCGAGCGGCAGACGCTGGCGGCGATCGCGCGCGCCGTGGTGCGTTTGGGTGCGGTGTTCATTCTGGTGAGCTCGGTGTGGGTCATTCGAAGCGCCGCGCGCGCCGCGCGCGCGACGACGACGGGGTCGAAGGCGGTGCCGTTAACTACTAGTGTCGGTGGCGTCAGTGACGACGACGCGCACAGGGCGATGGAGATGCTTGCGGATGTCGGGGCCAAGGCGAGGAGTCGCGTGCGGTTGAGCATACGGGACGACTCGTGGCGGACGTTTTGGAGCGACGCCGATGACGCCGAGCGGTTGGAAATGTGGACGCAGAGTCGAGCGGATATGTTTGCCAGTCCTGGGTTCGCGAGGATGACGGCGTCGGATATGGCGTCGGAGGTGACTCGGGCGTTGTGCGCGGAGTGCTTTGACGACGCGAAATTTAGTCGAGACTCTGGGGCGTTGATGGACTTGGCGACGCGCGTGGAATCTGTAGATGACGAAGAGGTGGTCAAAGGAAACGATATAGCGAAGATTTATCGCTACGCAGCGCTCGGTAAATTGGTGGCGAGTGTCATCGACAATATCCAACAAAGGATTTCGACCGAGTAGCCGTCGGCTCGAGGAAACTGTTCTACTACTTGTAAAAATATCATCAAAACAAGTGTCTAATGCGCACGAAGACGCCGCTTGACGTCGACGGCGTCGCCGTACCAGTGTTCGAATACCCCTATGGCGTGGTGGATTATTTCTAATCGCTTCTCGAGCGTCGTAGCTCTGGCTTGGTCTCGCGAGAGCGGAGCACAGCGCGTGTCGGCGCTCGCCTCGGCGTCGCCTCGCTTACGAAAGACGAACGCGACGCTCACGCGCGGATCGTTCGGGGAATCAGCCTGACACGCACTGCCCCAATGAATGGTGTTTCCGGCCCAAGCGAGCAACGTACCGGGGTCTACCGGAGCGAGAGGCTTGGCGGAGCCTCTCGGGACTTCGGGCGCGGATTTCGCGACGTCGCCAACGCCTCCGTCCTCGTCATCCTTCTTCGATACAATATACATACACCCGTTAGTTTCGGTGACGCGATTGAGCGGAAGCCATAAACTCAGTATTTGCGTCGAACCGTCTTTGTTTACGGCGTCTTGGAGGGAATAGTCTCGATGAGGCACGCCAAAGTTGTTGCCGATGTATCGTTTACCAGACGCCGCGGCTTCAAGCTTGAATGCCGCGACGGATGGCTCGAGCACGCATTCGCCACCAAGCAAGACTTCAGCATGCGCAAATAACATATCAATCACTCGCCACGCGACGTCGGATACGAAAATACACGCTGGAGGCCATTGAGCGCTGACGAGCGCTTCGATGCCCAAACGCAGCGCAGACGTTTCGTCGCTCGGGACGATGACTCCACCCCACACGTAGCCATTTTCGGCAAGTTCAGGCACGTGCTTGGCCGAGAACTGTGATGATGTTTCAGTAGGCGCTACGACGCCGTGTGCAGAAATGGAGCACCCATGCGCGGCGAGAATGCCGTTCCAATAGTCTGCGTCAAAGACATCCGCGCTCGGCGCGGCTTCGGCGTCTCCGAATGCATCCCATGCAGCGTTTCCACCGTCCGCCTCAGGTATCCTCCCTACGTTATCCGCGTCGTTGTCGTTTTCAGCGACGGCATAATCGAGCACGGACATTACACCGTGCGTATCGCACGCCGCGAGACGGTATGGAAATTCAGCTGCGGCGACGCCGAGCTTGGCTCGAATGCGTGCATCCCACGCCGTGTCCGCCTTGAAAACATCATCATTCGGCGAAGACATAAAAAAGCACACCACATCTTTGCTATTTACTTTAGATGCGATATCGTTCCCCGTTCGCGCGCGCTTATCTGGTCGTTCGTCCTCGACGTCTTCAAAAGTCACGTTGGCTGGGTCTCGCAACAATCGAGCGCGAGTTTCGTCGCCGCCAATCATCGACCGCGCGACATCCGCATTCGTCGACGTGAACGCGACCACAGCGACATCACTCGTCACGCGGCAGATCTCACGCCATATGGCATCGTCATCGACGCCATCGCAAGCGGGCCAATGCCCGATGACGGCGTCGTACGCTTCGGCTGACATGCGCTTGGCCGCTTTGACAAACGATTCTCTAAACACTCGAATCTCTCCTTCCGCGCCCGCGCTTGAAATATCCACGTCCTCATCGCACTTCGTGCACTCGAGACCAAAGTATTCGATGGATAAGTTTGTCATCCGTTCATCATGTTCGATGACGTCTACGCGCGCTCCCGGGACGTAGCGCCGAATGAACGCCGCCGGAGCGCCGCCTGCGCATCCGCACACCAATACGCGCTTCAACGCCGTCGACCCGGTCATGAGCGCCGATGTCACGTACGTCGCATCTCGCCACGAGTCTAGAGCCTCCCCCAAGGTTTCATTTGGATCCTTCTCGGCTTCGACGACGCCATCAGATCCTTGCCACGGGCCGACGACAAGCGCTCGCGTGACGTCGCCCAAATCCCCATCCTCCACCGCCATATCAATCACGCTCAGCTCTGCCCCGACGTCATCACTCTCGCCAATGTATTCCATGACTTCCACGCTCCAATAGAATCGTCCAGTGTGCGCGTCGACGCCGAGAGGCGTCACTAACGTCAACGTTTCCACGAGCAACGCGAACCGCCACCGGTCCTCCTCCGGCGCCGCTTCAGACGCCCTCAACACCGGCGCGCTCGCGCTCCCCATACCGCTTCGCGAATCGACAAATATCGCTCGTCCACTATCGGCATCCAATTCCACTTGATACCCTTCGTCTTCGAGAAGACCGGCGGCGACGCCCCCGAGCTCGCTCAACACGAGCAACGCTTCGTCGCCCGCGCGCACATCTTCTTCCGTCGTACCGTCGCCCTCGATTGGCGCCAGCGTGTGCGCGTCGCGAGGCACGCGCTGGACAGCGCGGAGGAGCGGCACGACCACGCCCGCGCCCACGCACGCGAGCGCCCAGGCGGGGCCGTGGCCGTCCCCGATGTCGAGCTCGAGGAGCGCAGTGGCGGCTGCGGCGACCTGCAACGCGTCGTTCGAGCCTAATTCGCGCGCGATGCCGCGCAAGGTGGCGGCGAGCGACGGCGCGGGTGGCGCACCGTCGACGTCGCGAGGTGAGGCGGCGGACATGGCGGTGGCGCGCGCGCGCGCGTGGTGCGTTGTGGCGCGCGCGTGTTGAGGAGGAACATCTCTAAACAAACTACCGCGTGGGATTACATGGCGCCGTGATACGACGGTGCGCGCGCGAACGGCGCGGCAAACGGGCGCGACGCTACAAGTTAGAATATACGCCACCAAACGACGAGATGTTGGGAGGGGCTATCAGGCACGAGGGCTTCGAAATGTCCCGGATGGTGCTTGAGGCAAATGGCTGGAATGTGGCCGACCGAGCGGCAGGGCTCTTGGCTCGTGCATTGTCGAGCCCTCGATATGTCCATAAGGCTCAGCGTGTACTCGGTGCTTGTCTTGTAGCTTCGCCATTGGACGGTTTTCCTGCCCCAGTGGAGCTCGCCGTCGGCGTAGTATTTGCCAAGTTGCTTCGCCGGGCGGTCGATGCCTGCTGGAAGCGGCGGCAAAGCGACAAAGAATGGTGACTTTGCAGCGGCATTCACGTCTTCGGTGGCCTCTACAACCACGATAGCGATGTTTTTCATCGTCGCAATGGCGACGAGCTCGGAATCTGTGCACCAGAAACGAGTCCATTTGGACGTCGCCGCGTATGGAGCGGCGTCTTTGCGCATTGTGGAGATGTACTTAGCAAAACGTTTCTGATCACTCGCGCGACGTAAAGATCCTTGGCGTAAATACTCGCGACCTTCGCTACCAGAGAGCATTAAATCGTACAGTTTTGCCAATTCTTTCTCAGAAGCACGCTTTTGACACCGTACGAGGCCGTCGCACAACATCTTTCGGACGCCTTGCCATCCTTCACCGTTCCCGTCTCGTTTCCAAAGCCCCACCTTGGCGAGCGCTTCTAATCCGTGCGCGATCGAACGGAATCCACAATTACCATCTTCAACAACGCTTTGCACGCGCAGTGCCAGGCGCTGCGTTTGCATTGACCAGTGCAGATCTGCATAGAATTTCATCTTCGGCGTCGGTGACGGCGCTTTAAATTCACCAATAATAACCATCTCGCTATCGCTGTCATCATCATCATCCGTGCTCGATCCGGCAGTATGCATATCTGAATCGCTCGCATCATGTTCTTCTTCGTCGTCCACAAACGCGTGCCGCATCGACGCTGGCGTCGCCGCGGCGAATCGTTCATCCACATCCATCGCCGTCGGAGTCTTTGCGTCCGCGACGACATCTTCAACCGTCACCCGCGCGCCGCGAGGCTGCATCACCCGCGGCAGCGCCCCGACGAGCACTTGATGCAACACCGCCGTCGCTAACGCTGGTGTGTGTCGTCCTCGACTAAAGATCGCCCCGAATATAGACGCAGGCGACGTGGCGGAATCATTTGCATCCGCGCCCGCAAACTTTTCGCGGTAGCTCTCCAACAACGCTCCCACGAGCACACCCACCGTGCGATCGCCGCACACGCTTTCGAGCACCGCATACGCCGCGTGATGATCATCATTCTCCATAAATTCAACCGCACACTTGAACGCGCGCGAGCGGTAGAGATAACTCATCATTTCTTTCGTGACTTCAAGAAAACCAACCAACGCACCAGCTCGCCGAGCGCACGCTTCAGCCTCAAATGCCCCGCGCACGATGGTTGATCTCGCGAGATCGAAGCCGAGATTGGTAAATAACACCTTCGTCGCGCGTTTGACGGTAGACAGCGCGTTGGCGGCGTGCGCATCGTGGACACCACCGTGCTTTTCAAAGACGCGAGACGCGCGCGCGCACGCTCTGGCGACGGCGCGCGCGAGCCTTCGCTCATCGTTTGACGCGCGGGGCGTGCGCGAGCGAGGCGTGCGCGAGCGCGGAGCGAACGCTTTAGGGGTGGTGTATTCGCACGCGCCGGTGTCGGTATCGACGACCCATGTCTTGAAAGGAGAGCGTCGCGCGCTCATGGCGCCGCGTCGAAGACTGACGTCGAACGGCGGACGGGCTCGACGATTCATCGAGTCTACTGCTATGAATATTGAACTGCTAAGGTTGAGAGACATTGATGGTGTCTGATGCGTCTACGTTGAACTCTTTTGTGCGCTCGCGACGACGTAGATGTCGTGAGCTGTGTAGTCGACGTCACACGTCATGTCTGTGGTGAGTAACAACTTGAGCGCGATGGAGTTCTTGGCGGCAATCTTCTGCGCCGCTGCGGCTTCTGGTGCGAGTTTCAAACGCACGCTTTCATTTATGGCTGAAGATGCTGGTTTAGTGAGCAAAGTGCTGATCGTGCGCACTTCAGTGAGGAACATTTGAGCCACGCGCGCGAGCGTATCCACCTTTGATTCGTCCTTTGGACCTTCGGCGGCGAAATGCTCCATGTTCGCATCGATGCTTGCCATGTAATCGCCATACAATAAAACAGGTGGTAACTCAACCGATTGAAATGTCCCGAATCGTTGCCAAAAGCGCAAGTCTTCGCCGCTGAATGCGGTTTCGCATCGTCTAATTTTACCGCATTCCGCCAACGCGGCAAACATAAAGCGCAATCCGTGAAACATGGACATTTTGATTTGCGCCGCCGCGAGATTGTACTGCGCATCGATGCGGTGTTGCGGCGGCGCCAACATTGCCTGACGCTTCATCATGATCATGCTGATTTGCTGCAAATGGCCCATGTAGTAGTACAACATAGGGAATTCGTGAGGAAGGTATAAATCGAGCGAAAAGCCGAGCTCGAGGTGCCGTCTTTGCAGGTACGCCGCCAAGTTTTCCGCCCAGGCGATGTGCGGCGAGCTTAAACCTTGAAATCCTTGCTCGTTTTCAAAGGCTGAAAAATCATGCGCGACATCGAGCGTATCGCAAGCGAGCTGTAAGTGACTCATCTCGCCTAAAATTCGCCTGAGCACGCGGCGAAGGCGCGTCCGGTTGACGCAAAACGACCGGATCAAAATAGACACTGGTTGTTCGCATTCAGCCATGAATGATTCTAACGCGTTCGCGTCGAGCGATGGGATTTTCTTGCCGACGAAATTCCACACCGAATGCAAGACGACATCACCAAATGACCAACCGCACAATTGCTTTTCGTAGAGCAACTCCGCCGCCGCGAGCGAGAGCGCCACCGTCCTCGCGCGTCGCGCATGCAGGGCCTCCATGATACGGATAACCTCATCGATCGTCGGTGGCGTCTTTTGCGAGCGAAATTGGAATACTTCAGCGGCGACGAGCACGTCGTCTACTTCTTTCTCGAAGAAATTAAACGCCGCTCTGACGCTGAGAAACGTGACGTCTCTCGGCGGCGCTCCGCCCAACCTATGCAAACTTATCTCTTGCGAAAAGCTCCCGGCATTTGGATCCCAATCCAACGCATCTTCATCACTCGTGGCGTCGTAATAGTCGCGCATCGTCGCTAGGCACGCCTTGACGCGCGTGACGTGCTCTGCTAAATCATTCAAGACGCCGCTCGACCCAGAACCCACCGCGCGCGTAGCCACCTTCATCAACTCATGATGCGCCCTTCTAAACTCTAATCTCGCCTTCAACGCGCGTCTAACATCATCACTCATACTCGTTGCGTCATCGTTCACCACCTCGAGCGCGCGAGAGAGGCCAATCAACACTTCATCATCCTCGGATTCGCGTTCGCCCGCGTGCGGCGCCGACGGCTCGCCAAAGTCGTGCATCACAAAATCCTCCTCTTCGTACACATCCCCCACGCGCACGACGTGCTTCACCGTCCATACGCTCCCTACTAACGCCTTTACGTACGCACGCAGGATGACGTTCACGCCAACGTCGCCATCGACGTCGAAACGCTCGCGAGCCGCGACGTACGCGTTGCTCAGCGTCGTCGTCGCCGACGCGCTCCCGGCACGAAACGTCCCTTCACACGCCAACAACGCGTCGAACACCCGCACCAGGGCGTCATCGCATGGAACATCGATCGGTGCGCGTCCTCGAGCGATGAGCGCGTCGAGCGTGAGCGCGTCCGCGGTGGTACGAGCGCCGGCATCCATTTTCACATCGCCCACCTCCAGGGCGCTCATGGCATCAAAGAGCGCAAAGCCTTCATCGGCAATGAGCTGCCCGGACGCGAGCGTCGGGGAGAGCTCGAGGAGGACAGCTTCGAGGTCTATCGCGCCGTCCGCGTCCGCAGTCATGGTCTCGCGCGATGCGAAGACGTTCGCGAGTGCGACTGTGAGGCACCGACCGCGCGCGGGACGAGCGAGCGCGAGCCGACAATGTTCGCGCGCATTCGACATTCTCGCGTGACGTTATCATTACAAAATAGAGTACCCGAATAAATGTGCACACACATAGCAACCCGTTGGTGAGATGGCGACAATAAAGCTGTCGCGTGAAAAGGTATCGTCGGGGCGAAGCGCGACGAACGCCGGATGTCAACATCGTGACTGTTTTACGCCAAAACAGCCAAGGCAGCGGTGGCGAGCATGGTGATTAAGCTCACCTTGGTGACTGCCGCCAAACTGGTGGTGGTGGTGCCTGCGGCCAAAATTTCGGCAATGGTTGGGATGCAGCCGCCGTGCGGGGCGCGGCACTTCCAGTCGCTCACGTCGTACGACTTGACCCACGACGACGGGGTCGACGAATAGTTGCCAATTGCGTAAAGTTCCGTCGGCGTGCCGTAGTTCAAGCCATTCGCATCGAAACATGGGCAATCACGCATGTACGTGTACGTGGAGCCGCCAAACGTGAGCGAACTTGTCGATCCAGAACACTCGGAGTACAACGCTCGACATTCCGCGACGGTGACCAAACCGCCGTACGTGGGGCTCGAACTCGGCCCATGACAGCCAATCGTAAACGGCGCATCACGCTGGATGTGATAGTGATACACCGACGTCGATGGCGATTCCGGAGTGTACCCAAAGTGCGCACCACACGCGTCGAGAAGTGGATACTTTCCCGCGTCTTGGTCTTCAAAGCGCCCGTACACATTGTACGACCCGGCTACGCCAACTTTCGGCGAATGCGTGCCAGAAGCATCCTCAAAGCACTCAAACCCGCCGTGAAAGTGATAGTTCCCAGTGTGACCACCGCACGATCCGGTCAAGCCGGTGTATTTCGTGCCCGAAATGCTCGGCAACGTCACCCCGCACACCGCCGCGACTTTCGCCGTGGCGATGCCCAAATCCAACCCACCGGCGGTGTCATACGCCAGCGACGATGGCGAACAGCCCCAGCCCGCAATGATGGAATCTTGCGACGATGAAAACCCAGCCTCGAACGGGCCGTAGATGTGCGCGTTCGTGGCGATCGTCGACCCCACGGCTTCGCTGATTTCATGCGAATAAACTAGCGCATTCGATGCGGTCGTCGTGCACCCGACGTCGCTGCGAAGCGCAGCGGCGACGACGCCCGCACCCGTGGATCCAGTAGGATTCGAGCACGCCGAACTGGACGACATGATGGTTGAATGCGTGCGGCGATGAGTGCGGCACGAGACACGCCGACCGTTCGTGCTCGCGGAACATTTTTGTTGGAACACCAAGCGTCAGGGCGCGAACAACGTCGCGCGCGCGCGCCGAGGCGTGATCGCGCGCGCGTTTGCGCATACGATGCGTGTGTTCTCGCGATATGTCGCGCGGCGGGGCGCGCGCGGCGACCGGGCGCGGCGTCACGGGCGCGAATTGTGCGCGCGCGGGTGTTGCGCGGAGACACGTGGACCGCCGGACCGCAGATACATGTGGGTGCGCGCGCTATGG
>Ga0181595_10004469_pt1 | contig 12810 bp, 9 predicted proteins | sample 041ome_7_FD_145604 | JGI IMG/M metagenome (GOLD analysis project Ga0181595, IMG submission 145604) | Coastal salt marsh microbial communities from the Groves Creek Marsh, Skidaway Island, Georgia - 041401AS metaG (spades assembly) | ecosystem: Environmental > Aquatic > Marine > Intertidal zone >...
ATGCCAACAAACGTGCCGCTGAGGTGTCGAGTGAGCTTGAGTCTGCGCGCAGCGCGATGTCTGGTCTTGAATCTGACCTCGCGCAGAAGCTGGCGTCGACTGAGTCTGAGCTTGCGGATGCCAACAAACGTGCCGCTGAGGTGTCGAGTGAGCTTGAGTCTGCGCGCAGCGCGATGTCTGGTCTTGAATCTGACCTCGCGCAGAAGCTGGCGTCGACTGAGTCTGAGCTTGCAGATGCAAATAGAAGAGTGATGGCAACAGCAAGTGAGCTCGAGTTCTCTCGGGGCACTAACGCATCTCTGGAATCTGAGATTGCGCAGCTTCGTGTGCAAGTAAACGCGAGCGATTCGAGTGCGAGCGAGTACTCCCAAAAGCTTGCATCAGCTGAGTCTGAGATTGCGCAGCTTCGTGCGCAAGTAAACTCGAGCGATTCGAGTGCGAGCGAGTACTCCCAAAAGCTTGCATCAGCTGAGTCTGAGATTGTGCAGCTTCGTGCGCAAGTAAACTCGAGCGATTCGAGTGCGAGCGAGTACTCCCAAAAGCTTGCATCAGCTGAGTCTGAGATTGTGCAGCTTCGCGCTCAAGCCAGCGCCGGTGATTCCAACGTAAGTAAGTACTCGCAGAGACTGACATTAGCTGAGTCTGAGATTGCCGAAGCGAATGAACGTGCGCAACGCTACAAAGAGCGATTATTGCAGCTTGAGAAAAGTATGGAGAGCAAACTTGCTGCCCTCAACGATTCATTGGTAGATTTTACGGAGCCGTCGGAGGAACTTCTTTCACTCAGAGAGCGTGTCTCGCAACTTGAAGTTGAAAACGCTGCAGCAACAACAATGCTTGCAGAGGTGCAAAATGAGCTCAACTCGTCAAATGCAAACATTATAAATGCTCCGCCGCCTCCATCTTGGGAGTTGGACACTCGTCTCCATGAAATGGAGGTGGCGCTGGCTGAAGCAAATAGAGCGGCCCAACTGTCTCTGGCACAGGTCACGCACACAATGGTTAAGCTACAGCAGCAAGCCTCGGGTGATTTACCCACGCACTCAATTTCTTGCGAGTTCAAAGTTCAAAAAGACGTCGGTGAAAATCAATTCATCGTCTTAGTTGGAACGTGGTGCGACTGGGATGTACAAGGAGGCGAATACATGTCGCGATTGAAGGATGGATCGTGGCAGGCAAGTTTGCCTCTCTTTTCTGACGAAGCGTACGAATACAAGTATTGCATCTGTGAGTTGACCAGTAAAGGTACGCGTGTGCCGATTGAGTGGCAAATCGGGCACAACCACTGTTTTGGGTTTGATTCGACGCTCATCACCACCCAGAAAATGTTACCAAAGGCTCAGATTCGAGACAAGTGGCTAGCAGATCCAGCGCACAATCCTATTATTATCTACGGCCCCAATGGCGAGAAGTATGAAACTGGTAGCACAAAGCTTCTAGCGAACATGTCTCATAACATTGCCGAGCAGGGCATTGAAAATGCGCGTTTGAATATTGAGCAACTGAGTACGATGGTGAATAAGACGCTGTCGATGGTTCGCAGTCACTCTCGCGTGTTGTCAGACAACTTTCACTCTGAAACGAAATAGGTTGCAATTGTATTTATTAGCAAAACAATAAATGTTGAGTTTATGGACTATGTTAACTATGAAATGTTATGAATGCGCCTCTGCGCTCCTTTTTCAGGCGGATTCACTAGCTGAGCTTTTTTGCTTTCCTTAAATTTGCCCGCTGTGTTATCAGCCAGTGCAGTCGTCAATGCTACTTGAACGAGTGACGTGACACCAGGGATCCCCTTCAACGAAAATGTTCCGAGCTGATCGATAACGATATCTGGTAGACCATCACTTTCGTGTGCGAGAACTTTATTGAGTTCTGACTCCACGCACGTGATTTGACCACCTACCGCAACTGACATCACACGCGCAGCGCGGTTCGCACTTTCTCCATAGTAGTCGGCTAAACCTTCACTAGGAATACGAATGCGCTTTAATGGTCCGCTGTGCATACCCATACGGACAGGAACCCCTCGAATATTCGAATCTTTCATGTACTCTGCCAACTCAGAAGGCCACTCTAACTTTTGCAATTCAGCTTGCGATTCCAAAGCAAAGAGGAGGCAACTTTTATAGTCACCAAACACATACATGTTCTCTCCGTTTCGCTCGTATCCTCGACAGTCGTAACCAGCGCAGTGAGGACGCATCAGAACTTGACGTAGCGTCTCAAACACCATGCCTAAAGCATCTTCCATGACCTTGATACCGACAGCTTTCTGCAAATCTGCCAAGCCGACAACATGTGTGTATATCATAGTCACGTCGCCTTCTGGCGCGGAATGGAAAGATGGAGTGAGCCGCTCTAGAGTATCAAGCTTTGCAAATACTTCACATCTACTCTGCAAAGCTTCAGGATAAATCTCTTTCAAACGCTGTGGTTTCGTGAAATCATTCATTTTGTGCAAACCTTGATCAAACATCACATACGGAATCGTTATGTTTGCCGATAATGGCAAAGTCGCTTGAGAGAGAAGAATGCCACCGCCAACGCCAGCATCCGCAACACTAGTAACTTGTTTCATAACTGCGCCTTCATAAACAATTTTGCCTTGATGCTTGATGCATTTATCAACGGTTCCGCAGTGAATACCCATGCGAACACGTAATCCATTGTATCGACCAAACTCTTGCTGCGTACCAGCTGTGACGTTGTGCGACTCTGCCGGCCAAGCAGCCTCCATGAGATCCAACTGAACTTGCAACGCCCAAGAGAGAGCATCGCTCACGGAGTGAAAAGCCACTAAAAATGCGTCACCACGAACGAGAAGCTCGTATCCAAAATAAGTTTTCATGCTTTTCCTCAAGACTTCGTCGTGTAGTTTCATGACGCCGTTCTTCATGATGTCCCCCTTTCCTAATTCGCCCATCTTCTCCCAAAGCTCACTAGAACCTTCGATATCAGTTTCAACTAATACCACAAAACTGGTCGGAGGACCTTTTGACTTGTGGCGATTGTTTACGGATTCAATGATATCTTTACGAAACACAATCAAAGAGCCGAGCATCGCAATAAGCGTTGCCGCCGTGGCTAAACCAGAGCTGATTGGTTTCGCCTGGCATCTTCCATACGGCTTGGCGGTAACGTCACAAACCATGTCTTTATCGCAATCTGAATCGAAATCGCACGTGCCTTGACAGAGTTCTTCGAGCGCATCATCGACACTGGTACTTGCGACGATTCTCGCACCACGCGCAATGGCTTCGGCTTTCATGACACCACTTCCGCTTTCTGGTGACGATAAATAGTAATCTCCAGGCTCATCAAATACTCCTCGTACACCTGCGGCAACTAGGACGGCCTGTAAACCAGTGTTGTTAAACGCTTTGGAAGATAAAATGTCCCACAACGTATTCTTCACCACCATATCAGTCGCTATGCCCATGACGAACACACGCCCAATATTTTCATTCTTCAATATATCTTCCATCGATGATCCGCTTTTATCATCCTTGGCGGAGTACATGCTATACGAATCTCTATCGCTAGCGAGCGAAGTCTTGAGTGTAGTTGTCTGTGGAGGCACTTCTAAGTAAGGATCGAGCTCTGCACCAAAGGTACCCGCGACGCAGTGCGGTGGCCACTGGAAGTAGCGACTTTGTAAATAATCATTCGACGAAATTTCATCGACGCATCGATTAGACGAGTCAAAGACTTCTTGAGGAACACCTGCGCCAGTCACGCATAAACCTTGAGTGCCTCCGCATCCCCACACGCAGTCGAGTGTTTGTTTACCGCCTTTGCCAAATCTACAAAAGCTGCAATGCTCCTTCGGGTGCCAATCCAAAGTCACCATCAATCGACTCTTTGCTGCCGCACCGCGCGCGAGCCATTGATTAGCGACATCAACCACTTGTTCTGCGTTCCCTACCGCCAACGTGCCTCTCTTCAACGTCAATCCATCTTTCGACACGGCAGCCTTTGGTATCGCATACGCCGAGCTCTTGTGTGTGGCTGTCGCCACGTACGACCCATCTGCCGCACGCTCATCCATAAAATCATTCTGCAAGCACACCGCAATGACCGCATCGTTTGGCTGCAACGCAGCGCACTTCCTCGCGCCTTTCCTCGTCGTCGTCAAAGGTTTACCAAGCACACCCGACGCGCCCGTGAGTGCCAGCGCGCACACGCCGTTGGCGACGCCGATCACGCTCATCAGCGCGCACGCCACGAACGCTGCGCGTCGACGCTCGTGCGACACTCGTCGCGTTCGCCTCGCCATGGTCCCGCGAGCGCGCATCGTCGCGCGCGATGTCCACCGCGTGCGCGAAAGTGAGGACGACACCGAGCACGTCAGTTCCGCGCGCGCCGCCGTGAATTTACTTCCGACGAGCGCTCGACGCGACGCGAACTCGAACGCGCACGAGTACTTCGCGGGAAGAGATAATCGCGACGACGACGGCACCGACGCACGCACGCGCGTCTGTGGTACTCTCGCCCGCGCACGGTCGTCGACTCGGGGCGAGCTTATCCTTGTAAGAGAATTATATTCCAGGATCCGCTCTGCAGGATGTCGGCGATGATGAACGCTCGAGGCGTGGTGGCGAATGCACGAATGCGCGAGTATGGGCGGCATTCGTTGTTGAAGACGGCACCGTCGAATGGTGCGAATAGACGGGCGTGTACGACGCGGAGATCGGTGTCCGCGGAGCATGTGGAGGTCGAGGTTGTGCGTGAGCCGGGTGTGCTTTTCGACATGGCAGTCGTCGGTGACAGCGCGAGTTTCGACGCGATATTGGAAAAACATTCGGCGGTACTGCGCGCATATGCGGAGGGTGTGGAAGATGGCGATGTTGTACCAAGCAAAGACGTGCTCGCCGCCGCGGAATGGATCCGACAGGCTCTCGTGGAAAAAATTGAGAACAAAGGCAAGTTGCAGCCAGCACAATCAAAAGTGTTGCTCGGGGACTGTGTGGACTCCTTGTGTATATTAGCCGAAAATGACTGCGCTGAAGCGCTCTGGGCACTTCAAGCGGTGTGTTACAGAAACTCTTCAGCGTGCTGGAAGGTTGGCAGCCAGCACAACATGTTTGCGTATTTTCGACAGTCCTTGGCAGAAGGTGCGCCCGAGTACGTGCAAAACGCAGCGCTTTTCTTGGGTTCAACGCTCGTTGCATTCAATGAAGACCTGCATCGCGTGATGGCCAAGTCGCGTCTTGTGCCAACTATTGCGCTGATGTTGCAAAGTAAATGTTCGGACGAGGCGTGCAAAGTGTCATGGTGTGACGTTCGAGGATTAACGGCGTGCGATCACGCTTTGTGCTTGGTGAGAAATTTAAGTCTCAATGGTGCTCAAATCAAACTGTTGACGTCGAATGGAATAGTTGAAATCTGTGCATCATTTTTGGCGCGCGAAGGATTTGGTCGCGTGAACGCGGCGATGACAATCGCAAACCTTGTTGGTCGGGAGGACAACGACAACACGCTCGGTGACGACGAAACTGTCATGGAGTCAATTGTAGACCTCCTCGGAAGAGCATTAGAAGGCGAGCGTTATATGGGCATGAATTGCACCGTTTGGAAAATCACCCAAGGGATCGCAAACATGGCGACCATGGAGTCTGCAAAGCCACGTCTTGCCAAGGCGGGTGTTATTACCCTTCTTGTTCGCGTACTTCGAGAGAAGCAACACCAATGGGATCGTGCTTCATTTTGGGCCTCAGGAGCTTTATGGAACTTAGCTTTTGACGATGAAGTGAAAGAACAACTCGTTGCTGAGCCAGGACTCATAGAGGCCCTTGAGGAGGCAAGACGTCTCGGAAGTGAAAATACAAAGATGAAGGCTCGTGGCGCGTTGTGGATGATTCAACCGCCGCCTGAAGAGACCAACGATGCCGAAGGAAGCGGTAGCACCGCACTTGGCTTGAGTGCAGAAGACATGCAAAAGCTTGGAGCAATCGAGAATGCCAAGGCCCAAGTTATGCTGTCGTATGAGTGGCATCACCAAGCGCAAGTCATGCAACTCAAGGAGGAGCTCAACGCTCGCGGGTTTAACGTTTGGATGGATGTCGATCGTATGATGGGATCGACTCTCGAAGCTATGGCAGCTGCGATTGAATCATCTGATGCGATTGTCATGTGTGTTTCTCGCAGATATAAAGAGTCCCAAGCGTGTCGCACTGAAGCTGAGTATGCGTACACGAGGAAGAAGTGCTTGATCCCAGTAATGGTTGAAAAGGGCTACAAACCTGACGGCTGGTTAGGTATTCTCGTTGGAAGCAAACTTTATTACAACATGTTCAACACGGACATGATGCAGCAATCTATTCCTGGATTAGTGACCGCTGTAGAAGCTATTCATAATGACTCTGCGGCTCCAAAGTTTTTGCAGAAGGCAAGCGGCGGAAATGCGCCTGATGCGCCTCAAGAAGCCGCAGCCGCACTAGCAGCTCCTGTGCGAAGCGCCACCGATGGCGTTTCTGTACCGAAAGATTCAGATGCCATGGATCGTTGGCTCTCAGCTGTTGGCTTACAGGCATATGTCCACGTCTTTGAACATAACGATATTTATGGCAAGGTTCTGTTGAAGATGCATCAAGAGCTTGGTCAATTAAAAATAGCTGAGCAACACGAACTTCTTCAAAATGTTCTTGGTATGCAATCGTACGGTCACAGATTGCTCTTTTTGACCGAAATTGAAGAACTAGTAGGGCCGCTTGATGGAAAGCTGAGAAAGTTGAAAGACTCCACCGCGCCTCCACTCAGGTCCACCCCTATCGTCCGTGGTCCTCCAAAGAAAGACAAATCTCCTGGATATCGAGCGCATTGATTTGTACCTTGAGTCTGATTATACTTATAGTGATCGTATGTAATTCCCGCAACAGTAATATTGCAAAGTTAACGCGTCGCACTCAAATAGTAGTAAACACCATGCCTCAACGATGGCGCCATTACGAACCTCGTCGCTCGGTGCGACGATAGTGCGGTTTTAAAAGCGGCGTGAAGAAAGGCAACGACTCGCTGATAAACCTTCGATCACGTGTTTGAACGCGCGCGTGATATTGTTGCCGCTGGCGTTCGCCAACATGAGACTTCTCGATCAGGGTGTTACACTGACGAGCGACGTCGAATCGACGATACTACTCGATCAATCGACGACGGCGGGACGGCGAGACGCGACAAAAATGCCAATCAGACCAACTTTTGGCCTTTTCGTTTCATGCGCGGTCGTTATAGGAGTAGTAATGGCTGTGTCAGGGCATTCAAACTCGCCTACGCCAGTTCACAGCTCCGCTGCAGTGTTGGGCGATCGTTCACCTTTAACGGCGCGCGCGGGAACGTTCATGCATTCAAAGTCCTGTGAATGGCGGCTCGATCGAGCAGCGCAAGAAAATATTCGCTGTAACCCGCGTGGGACGGACGTAGTTGTGGTCGATGCTTTGCGGGCAGTGTATGTTGACGTCACGAAAGCTGCGAGCGAGAGCATCAGAGAGAGACTAGAAGAGGCATTCGGGGCGAGTTGGAACGATCCAAAGTATGCAGATCAGTCTGTTTACGACGTCGGTCCGCATGGAAAGATAAAAACGCGTCGGTCGACGACAGCATCTTTACCAGATGAGGTGTTGTCCAACTATACGTTTTTCACGTTCGTGCGCAACCCGATAGAGCGTTTCGCATCTGCATATCGTCAAACGTTCTGCCGCTCAATGTGCCAAGGTTGTGAGGCTGGGAAGACACCAACACGACCACCTACGATCGAGCAAACGATTGATTTGCTGGAGATAATGCGCGAAAAATCGGCGAGTGATGACACATTTTGCCTGTTGAAGGACGGATCGACGAATGAGTGGAATTTTCTCAACAATCCTTGGTTAGATGAGCACTTACAATCTGCGGTGTTCCGCATGAGTGGAGTCACTCGGCACGGAAAGAGAATTCCGATACATTTTATCGGGCGCGTGGAATCGCTCAACGAGGATTGGACGCGTCTTTTGGATCAACTCTCCGTGAGTGCTAAGCATGGCGCACGCGCGCCGCTTGAGCGTATCGATCACATGTGCGACATCGTTGAACGTGAAAACCAACTCAAAGCGCAGATTAAAGCATTCCGTAACTATACAATCGAGGGCAAACGTGCACCGCAAAAGGGGGATTTATACGAGCCAGTACGCGTGGTCTATGACGGTGTTGGCCGAGCGGTGCAAATTCCAGAGCCTTCGACGGATCGAGGTACATACGTGGATCGATTCCACACGCTTTACGAAGATGATTATAGGTGTCTTGGTTACGACGAAAAATAAATAGATTCATAGAATATTAGCTCACACGCTTAGCCATAGCAGTTTTAGTTTCAGATGTGTATTTAGTTGATCGTCTTTGGGTGCGAACGAGAAACTTGCGCCCTCTGTGACGGCACTTCTAATCTCGGAGCGATTCACACGACGCTCTTGCGTCCTGACTATGGTCCATGACCCGTCCACATCGCTCCTCAGCGATGTGGTAACAGTTGGCGACGTCCACGAGCGCACAAGCGCGCGAGCATCGACGATGACCGTTGAAGATGCTTGGGCCGAGCTCTTTGCCGTCGACGCCGCGCTACGCACGGCTCTGTCGGAGCCCGCTCTGGCGGATGCGCACGAGTTATCGAAGAATAGTACATTGAAATTGGCAATTGCGTTGATTGCGCGCGTGGACGGCGAGGAATCCGTCGAGAACACACCACCATGGGGGACACCGACGAAGACCGCGGTGGAACGGTTTGCCGAGGAGTTAGAGGTTGTATTAAGGGAACGTGATCGAGCTGAAATGACAAGAGATCGCGCTCTAGGTCAACGCAAAGATGCACTGCTGGCGTACGAAAGGCAATCTGCTCGCGTTGAGACGAGTGAGAAGGCTTTGAATTTCGCTCAAGCTGAGATAGGACGGTTGACACAAAAGGTTCGCGCGTTGCAGACGTCTAATGGAGGTTTACGAGGAGAGTCAGCGGAACGTTTAGATAGATTAAAACGAGCAGAGAAAGCCGTCACAGAGGCACGCGCGGAGGCTGATGAAGAGCGAATGAGATCGGCGAAATTGCGTAAGGACTTTGAAGTTGAGAGGCAAGTATTTAAGGCGAGGAGTGCCGAAATCACACGCCTAGAAGGTATGCTTCGTGACACCAAATCGGTGGAGAGTGCGACAGACGCCGCTAGACAAGCAAAGCGCATTGCCGAGCTGGAGGACAAAATACTTGCCATGGCGGCGGGATCGGTGTCCCAGCCTCAGCAGACGAATGAACGCGAGCTGGGATTGTTGCTCGTTCAAGAGCTCGCAAAAGAGGAGTTGAAATCGCGTGCGCGCGCGGATGCCGCGGAAAAGCTTGTTCTAGAATTGCGTACGCAACTTGATGGTAAAATTGCGGAAGTTATTAGTCTGCGTCAACACCTCGATAGTCTTGATCGCAGCTCCTCCAGGGGGAGAGATGCAACGCCACGGTCATTTGAGAATCGCAGTCACATGAGCAATTTGGATCGAAACCTTCAGGATAGTTGTGAACGCGCAGAAGAGCTGTGTCGAAGACTATCATCGGTCGTCAGCGCAAGTGAACTTGTGGTAAGCGCGACTATGGGCTCAGGTGGTAGTATCCGTTCACAACCTTTTGGAACCGCAACGCCCATGAGCGGGGAATCAGAGGGGATGATTCGTAATTTGCAAGCTGCATTGGAGGAGCAAGCAGAACGGGTAGCGAACGCAGAAAAACTTGCATCTCGAGCTTCGGGCGAAGCCACAGCATTGCGAGAAGCTATAGCAAATGCTGAACTCATCGCTAGTGCCGCAGCCGCTGTCGCAAGAGACAGAGGTTTGACTGAAGCGTATGTCGCTCGTGGAAATATTGATGTGCGCTCACCTTTAAGCTTTGCATCGACTCCAAGCAATCATGCGCAACCATCGTTTCAAAGTCCACGCACAGTACAATCGAGCAGTAACCAGGAACATTCGTTGCTCGTGGAATTAGAAGAGGCGAAGAACACAGCTCGAAAGGAGCGCACAAAGCGCGAGGCAGCGGAGCAAGCAATAGTTCGATGGAGCCGATTAGAGGAGTGATATTTAAACTTTAGTATGAAATAGAAATAGAATATAATTAGCATTGCAATCGTTCCCATTGAACTTTTCCAAATTTGACAAGCTCTATCACGAGTTCATCGTTTACAAGCTCACCATGACTCTTGTCGGCGATGAACTCCATGGGCGTTTCGGTTATTGCAAAACGATACCGCCGTTCCTCGTGCATGATATCCGCATTAAAGCTCTGCGATCGAAATTGTAATTCCAAAACAATATTCGCATTTTGCAGACAAGTAGGTAGTCTCACGTGCACGATTACTCGATCGTGTCCATCAATGAAATAATAATCGTCGAGCGTATCCGTCACATCGATAGCGCGTGCCCCGCAACCGAAACGTTCGCGCTCTTCTTTTGGTACTTCTGCTACAAAACGCTTTCGTATACTCTTATGCTCTTCCCTCCTGATGCGCACGATGTCTTCTTCGCTATCGGAATCGGACAAATCGCGCGCAAACTTATCCCACGCTGCGTACATAGCAAACGCCACGCCGTAAAGTGAAGCTAATCAGCGGCTGCTCGCAACGGCTGGGGTGGGGTGTCGGAGGCAGTTCAAGCACATGTAATCACCGATCAACTGGATGATAGAGCACACAATAGGCATTCATGCATTAATATGCCAGCACGTCTTCATAGTCGTATGGATTCCCCGACATAGAGTTGATTTCGGTGGTTCCTCGCGCTTTCATATTTTTCAATTTGAGCGGCAACGGCTGCGACGCTCCGACGGTCAACTCAACCTTTGTTTCGTTTGCACCGGGTTGTAACTCTTTTATTGATCCAATGCGCCCGCTGGACAAGACATCGTCGTTCGCTTGGTCCTTGACTTGTCCGAAAACGTCGGCGTTGTACACAACCTCGTTCGATTTGTTGTAAGCCGTAAACTTCAAACGTATGCAGTTCGCCTTGTAGGTTCCTGATCCAGGCACTCCACCCGCTCGACCGCATGACTCTTGCACGACCTGGCTCGCGTCGATTGTGATTTCTACGTTCTTGGCGACCGCAGGCGAGGCGCTTGCGAGCGCGCACGCGAGGGTGGTCGCAGCGATAAGAGACGAAGTTTTACTCGGTTGTCCATCTGACGCCGACGATGCGCACACCGTTGGACGTCGCGCACGCGTCGTAGATGTCGTAGATGGCGTATTTTGTCTCCGAGAAGCGAAAGTCGCGGTGCGCGTGGAGAGCATCATGCGTGTGGAGGTGTGTCGCCTAGAGTTGCTGTATGTGTATGTGTATGTGTGTGTCTTTTGCGTCAAATTTCAAATTTGTCTACTTGTGTACAACGAGGGGTGGGGATTTTTAAGCCGTCGGCGCCGCCTCGGGTGTGGGTTCAGCCGCGGAAGTTTCCGCATCAACGGAAATTTCATCATTGGTGTTTTGTGCGGATTTTAAAGGCGCGACGGCTTCACCAGAGATGGCTTTCACCTTGGCTGTCGCGGTGTTCAACCCGCTCACGACGGTGTTCGTGGCGCTGGAAATGACTGAGTTTTCCATCGCTTTATTTACGACACCCTTGCCTACATCCTTGCCAATACCAACTACCGCACTTGTCGTGGCCGTAATCTTCAAGCTCTTGTCGAGTTCGGTCATTTGAGCCGATGCTTTGGCGTTAAATGACTTGACGCCTTCAGACAAGCCAAACTTTTCATCCGTCTTCTTAATGCTCGCGGACACTTGCAACTTTTGATCCATCGCCTTCAAATTTTCCTTCGCCTTGGCCGTGATCTGATTACGTTCATCAAACTCTTTCACCGCCGAAATTGCTTGTTTACCAGCCAATAAAGTCTTGCCCAAGAAGCCCGCAAACTTGCTTTCAAATGCATTCAACTCGACGCGGTCCTCCAAGTTCACATCCTCCGCCACCGGATACGCACATTCTACAATATTCAGCGGATGATTCAATAACAAGCATCCATTCAACAACACCGCCGCACTCACGGCTTCGCTAGCGTTGAATTCAATGACGGCTTTACGCGTCGCGTTTGCCTTGGGCGCGCTCACGCGCACGCGCGCAATCTCCCCCGCTGTACTGAAAAACTCACGCAAATGCGACTCTTCCGCACTCGACGCCACATTCGTCACCTAAGCATACACGCACAAGGATCATCCGCGTGCGTACCACTCGTCAGTCATCTCGATCGACGCAGCACACACCGCCTATGACGCGATTAATCACCCACCACACGCAACGCCAACACTATCCAGCGCGCGTGCGTGTGTCGTCCTCGTCCTCGTCCTCGTCCTCGTCCTCGTCCTCGTCCTCGTCCTCCTCCTTCGCGCACGTGCACGTACCATGATCGCCGACATCTCGTCCGTCGTCCGTCGCTCGTTCGTCGCTCACACGGCGCGGCGACGAATGCGCGACGAGACGAGATCCGCACCCTCGCCCTCGCGCCATCGCATCCGCGCTCGTGGCGCCCCGAGGCGCTGGGCACGACCACGCCACCAATGTAAATCCTAACACACAAAATAATAAAGTAACGCACGAACGACCAGTAGCACGCACGCACGGGCCAGTACAGTACTGTATGCGTATACACACAAAGGACAGTAACGCATTGCTCCCGTGATGATATGATGGGCGACGACGGGGATCATCATCGGACGGACGAGCGACGACGGACGGGTGATGGGTGCGCGGATGATGATGACGACGGACGACGGACGACGGACGACGACGACGACGACGACGACGACGACGACGTGTGTGAC
>Ga0181595_10004480_pt1 | contig 12784 bp, 13 predicted proteins | sample 041ome_7_FD_145604 | JGI IMG/M metagenome (GOLD analysis project Ga0181595, IMG submission 145604) | Coastal salt marsh microbial communities from the Groves Creek Marsh, Skidaway Island, Georgia - 041401AS metaG (spades assembly) | ecosystem: Environmental > Aquatic > Marine > Intertidal zone...
TTGCCGTTCGGCTAACACTTCCCCTTGCCGGGTGTGTAGAGGACTTTCACCTCCGAGTCATCTACTAACCACCACAGTCAGCAGATAGCGCCGGTCAAGGCGCTGCGCGCCATGCCCGGCGCACAGACAAAAAACCGGAGCGAGCTCCGGTTTTTTATTTTTATCCTGCTGCAGTGCTCAAAACTGAATACAACCGCTCTGATTTTGTCGCAGATACTCAATCAACTGTGGTGCCGGCATCGGTTTAGCAAACAAATATCCCTGCACTTCATCACAGCCCATCGCCAGAATCGCTTGCAACTGGGCCTCGGTTTCCACCCCTTCAGCTATGGTCGATAGGCCAATTCGTTTGCCCAAGCTGATAATAGTTTCTGCAATTAAGCCACCACCTTCGGTCGCAACAGTATTCACAAAGGCACGGTCAACTTTAATGCGGTCCAGCGGTAACTGCTGTAAATAACTGAGTGATGAGAAGCCGATACCAAAGTCATCAATTGCCACTTTGATACCAAAGCGTTTTAGCGCCTCCAGCGCATCAATGACAATTTTTGGCTCATCCATCACTACAGACTCGGTAATCTCCAACTCCAGCAGCTGTGGCTTGACCTGATACCGCTCGACTATTTCGATGACGGCCGGTACAAACTGTGGTGAGCGAAACTGTGGCATCGACACATTAACTGCAATACGCAAAGCGCCACAGCCGAGGCTAGACAACTGCTGCAGTTGCTTACAAGCCTGCTCCAGCACCCATAGACCAATATCCACGATTAAGCCGGAATATTCTGCCAGCGGAATAAAAACTGCGGGTGAAATGTATTGTCCAGGTTGATGTGGCCAGCGTAACAGGGCTTCCATACCGACGACTTTTTTGGTTTTCAAACATAACTGCGGCTGATACCACAGCTCTAATTTATCCAGGGCAAAGTCAGCCCTTAGCATTCTGAGCATGGTTAAACGCTCAGTCACCTCTTCTTCCATTGTCGGTTCATAATACTGGTGATGCGAGCCAACGGTCTTTTTCGCTTTGTTAAGCGCAATATAGACCTGCTTCATAATCACCATGCCCTGTTCAGCGGCATCGCGTAACCGGCAAATACCAAAGGTGGCATTCACCTGTAAGCTGTGTTCTGACGCCTGAAATGGCTGACTAAACACGGCCGTTAAAGCATCCGGGGTTAACTCGGTTTCCGGCCCCACCAGCGCAAACACGTCGGCACCAATCCGGCCCAATTGTGAGCTGGCACCAAAATGTTCAATTAAACGTAGCGTAATGGCAATTAATAACTCGTTACCGACATCCTGACCCAGACCATCGTTCACGTCAGAGAAATGGTCGATATCGACTAACACCGCCACCATATGCTCAGGTTCAAAGCGCCGGGTATCCTGCAGGATCTGAATAAATTCGTTGCGGTTTGGCGTTTTGGTCAGTGGGTCAATATAGGCCGCATGTTTCAACTGCTGAAAAAGCGCGACGTTTTCATAGCCAACTGAGATGTTACTCAGAAAGACTTCTATCAGCTGCTTATCCGCTTCTTCAATCGGCCGGTTAGTTTCAATGTAGACGGCGGCATTGTGCTTATCGTTACCTAAATACAATACGGTGTCACTGTCGGCAAAAATATGCTGCCGGGTTTTCAGACACAGATTAATTTGTTCAACAATCCGTTTATTATCTAACCGTTCTAACTGACATTTGATAAAGGGCGCATAGTTACCCGCCGCACCGAGTACATAAATTTTATCGCTGGCCGTGCCATCATCTTCAATCTGGGCGCAAAGTACGCCTTCAGCATGCAAGCCAATTAGCGATGAGATCTGCGTGACAACGCCTTCTGAAAATTCATGCAGCGAATGTTGCTCGAGCAGGTTGGCACCCGCTTTGATTATTTTCTGCAAACCGCGGCGGTTTTGATTAATGGTTTTAATTTGTTGGTAAGAACGGATCGAAGAAATGATGGTGGTAACCAGCTTACTGCGGGTTAGCTCAGTTTTGGTTTTGTAGTCATTAATATCATATTCTTTAATGACACTTTCTTCCGGGGCGTAGCCGGGCTGTCCAGTGCGCAAGATAATACGCAGCTCATCTAACTGCAGCTCATCTCGGATCCGCTTCACCACTTGCAGACCGGCATTATCGGTTTCCATCACCACATCCAGCAGCACCAAGGCGGTATCGGCGTGTTTACGCAAAAAATCTATGGCTTGCTGACCAGAATAGGCATGATGAAACTCTAACCGTTTACCCAACACTATAAGGTCATTTAGCGCCAGCTTAGTAACGGTATGAATTTCCTGATCATCGTCGACAATCAAAATAGCCCAGGCACCAATCGGAGTCTGGCTTGGGAGCTGAGTACTGTCGTCTTCTGCTAAAAACAGAAATCCTTCATCTGTTTCTTTTGGCGTCATTGGCTGAACCTTGTATTGTCCTGCATCTAATATACCCGCTTCCTTGCGAAAAAAGAAATCCCGCCTTGCGTTAATTTTCAGCGACCCTTGCTGTTAATATAGCCGATAACTGCTCAGCAGCGCATCAAACTTACATGGGTCTAACGGTTTTAATACTATATCGTTCATGCCAGCACTTTTAAATGCGGCGATCTCTGCCGGTAGCGCATGAGCTGTAAATGCCAGAATCGGGATGTCGCAGTAATCCTGCATTTGACGTAACTGCTTTGCCACCTCGGTACCTGGTAAGTCCGGCAATTGTATATCCAACAAAATTAAATCGAATTGCATTTGCTGACACATACTTAGCGCCTGCTCAGCTGAATGTGCCGCATATAACTCAACTAATCGCTGCTGAATTAATACGTTGATAAATGCCTGATTGGTTTCATTGTCATCCACGACGAGTAACTTTTTCCGGCTAAAACGGGTAGCTTCATTAAACAATTGTGGCACCGCCGCCAAACAAAATTCAGCACTTGGCCGACAGGGCACTAATTGTTGCCACTGGTTGAAACTCAGAGGCGGTGCATAAGCGACAAAAGGCATGGCTAATTGCTGTAAAAACCGCTGCCATTCTGCTCCGGGTATTTGCCCGGGTAACATCAGAATCAGCAGCTGATAGCTCTGTTCCACCAGCCGTTGTTGTAGTTCGGACAAACTATTACAGCTCGAAAGTTGCAAGGTGTAACCGCTCAGTGCGGCCAGACGTTCACTAAGTCGCTCCGGATCGGCATCAAATAACAATACGCTACCAGGCAAATTTTCCGACGCTAAGGGTTCACATGACAACGGCCAGTTAACATTCAGGCTAAGGCCAAGGCCATCAAGGGATTCGACTTTGCACTCGGCCTGCACTTTTTCCGATAACAGCTGCAACAGCGCAATGTCGGCATCCCGCCATTGCAGATCCGTAAGCTTACCCTCAGCTAATTGACGGCTTAGATGCCCGGGTAATCCGTTACCATCACAATTCAACTGCAAGCGCAGTGTAGTGGGTACTGAGCAATCCAACACCACCCTAAACTGCAGCCGGCGACCGGATTCTGAGCGCAGCCCCAAGGCAAGCATCGCTTGCAGCAGCAGAAACAATTGCTCGGGATCAATACTTAGCGTCGCTGTCAGGTTGTCACTCCCCTCCAACCAATCTAAAGAAGAGCCATCCGGCAGCAGACTGTTCAATGCAGGTAACGCTTGCTGCAACCAACTGGCCAGTTGCAAAGACTCGGGCTGGGTTTCAACACTACCAAACTGATAGCGGGCATAATGCTGTTGCAGATTTAATAAAGCACTGAACAAAGCTGGAGAGAGTTGCTCTTGCCGTTGCCACAAAAGCTGAACTTGTAGTAGCCAGCGGTTCACACTTTGTCGTTGTTGTTGTTGCCGTTGTAGCTGGGCGCTGTGTAAAGCTTGCCAGTGCGCTGTCTCATCAGCCGCTTGTGCAGCCTGTTCGGTACTGATTTGTAACTGCTGCTGTAACTCTGCGAGCTGAGTACAATGTTGTTGTAACACCAGGTGCAAAGTCGGACTCAAACTCGACGAGTTGTCTAACTCAGCATCCGGCGCAAGTAATTGCTGTTCAATAGATGCTAACTGCTTTTGTTGGATGTGTTTTTGCTGCCGTAGCACGAGTACTGCTAACCAAAGCAACATGGATAACCAGAACAATGCCAACAATACCGGCCAATGCTGTCGCCACTGCCAGGGCTGAGGCTCAGGAATAATCAGCAGTTGAAGATCTAAGTTGTTAGCACTGCCAAATTGCTCGAAAGGTAAGGCCTGGGATTTTATTGCTTGCAACGCCAACCAGCGCCCATTAATTTTTTGCAGTCGACTCTGGCCAAAACTCATTAACTGATCCGCTGCCGGTAATGGTTGTTCGGCACCGGCTACCGCCAGCAATTGCCCATCAGCCTGATATAGCGCCAGGGTAGCAACCGGAAATACGGCTCTAAACTGCAATTCTGCCAGCCGTTGGCTTAACTGATCCGAATTTAAAGAGCCCAGGGCTGGCTGTAAGCTTAGTTGCACTGTATCGGCATATTGTTGCAGTTGCGCCTTTAATACCAGCTGCTGCTGATGTTGCTGCCAAAAAAATGCTGCCAGCAACAGTGACAAAACAGCTATCAGGTAAAGCGGCAGCAGATAACGAAAAAAAGCAGTCAAAATAGTGCTCATTGCCAAAAAAACAGGAGCCCACTATATGTCTAAAGTACCCCAGGCTCAAGTGGCGCTGGCCAGGATTAAAAGTGCACGGTTATCCCGGCAAAAACACCATTAAATTTTAATTCGGCATAGAGGTTATCCAGATCATCAAGTTGCATATCGATCGCCCGGTAACCCAGCTTGAGCCGTACATCCACCAACAGATTATCAATCAACTGATAACCGATACCGGCTTGTACATCGTAATAATGACTGTCCTGAAAACGGGTAGCCTGGCCACTGGCAAACACATCGAGCCCTGTACCCGGTAACCCAACTTTAGCATCAAGGTAGAGTAAAGGTAGCCATTGGCTAACATCCTGCAACGCACGACCGCTCTGAGCCTGGATCCCCACCTCGCCCTGCAGATGCTTAGCTGCAACACCAAGATCCAGCTCAACCAGCGCATTGTCCAGCAGTTCGTAATACAGAATATAATCGGTATGAGTCAAATCCAGCTCAGTTTGTAATTGACTACCCACTGCAAAGTCGACATCAGCAAAACGAAAATCAGCCGCTAATGTGGTGTCACCACGACTTTTCAGATTTTGATGTTGCAATCTAACATTCGGCAATACCGGTACCAGATGCTCCAGCGCAAGAAAATAACTTTGCGCTGCACGATCGTCGAAACTGAATGACTGCAGGTTACTGCTGTTCGCAACCCCACCCTCACTCTCGGTTGCCCAGTAATCAACACCGGCGTGAATACCCAACACCGTATCGGCTGCGGCTGGCGCTGCCTGGCCTAACAATGCAGCCAGTACTAAAAAAGACGCTTTTTTCATCTACTATCCTTGTTGTAATAATTCAGATAAATCTATTAAGGCGGCATTAGCGCGGGAGATATAATTTGCCATGACCAGGCTATGATTCGCCAGCACCCCAAAACCACTGCCGTTCAGCACCATCGGGCTGTGAATGGGTTGCTGGGCAGCTTCCAGCTCCCGGATAATCTGTTGCAGACTGACCATGGCATTGCGCCGTTGCAGTACTTCGGCAAAATCAATTTCCACTGCCTTTAAAAAATGTAACAGCGCCCAGGTTGCACCCCGAGCCTCATAAAATTCGTCGTCAATCTGCCACCAGCTGGTTTTGACATAGCGCCGGTCTGGTGCTTCGGTTGACTGACGCGCGGCGACATCGCCTGCCAGATCGGTATTAAATCGCTCCTGGCCGACACTGGCGCTTAAACGCTGCGAGTAGCTGCCGAGACGTTTTTCTACATTTTTCAACCAGTCACGTAAGTTATCCGCCCGGGCGTAAAACTGGCTATCAGTTTGTTTCGGATCGGCCAGGCCGTTGCGATATAAATATAATTGTCCGATCGCTTTGCGATATTCTGACTCGGCACTGGGCAACACCCAGCTGCGATGGTCAATATTTAATTGCGGCTGCGCAATACGCAAGAAGGCATTTTCGGCAGATTGTGACTGCGAACGACTGAGATCTTTGCGCAGTGCCAGTGCCAGATCGCGTGACATCTCCAGCACACCAAATTCCCAGGCCGGCATATTGTCTAGCAGGCTAAATGGAGGCAGCACGTCGTTAGCCAGATAGCCACCCCGCTTTTGTAATAAGGTTTCTGTAACGCGAATAAGTGCGGTGGTTGTACTGTAACCAACAACCCGACTCCCATCTTCCTGCTGCATGCCCTGCTGAACCTCTTCGATTACTAAATCCGGTTCACGGCTAACCCACCAGCCGCATAACCAAAGTAAGATCAGTAGTAACAGTGCAGAAACAGCCGCTATAGTGGTTTTTTTCATCTGAATCGTCCTATCGGATTGGCATAGCAGTAACAGGTAATTCCAGTTGCAGCACACTGCCACTGGTAAAACGTAATTGAATGGGTACCTTCTCACCTAAAACCAGCGACTGCTTCGGCTCAAATAGCATCAAATGCAGCCCTCCGGGTTGCATTTGCAGGGTGGCACCGGGTTCAAGTTCGATCCCTTCAACCTCCACCATGCGCATCATGCCATTATGCTCTATATGGGTGTGCAGCTCAATCCGCTGAAAAAGCGGGCTACTGGCAGCAACTAACTCCTGCATTTGCGGGCTTTGATTCTGAATACTGGCATAGCCTGCCGTGACCGTGCGACCGGGCATAGGCAAGCGGATTTCGCCCTGTACCAGCCGCACATCGGCAGCCTGAACGCCGGTGCTCTGTGCAAACCACAACAGACCCGCAATTATCAGACATCTTAGCATTGCTCGCTCCTGTATTACTGATAAGCAAGGCTATCTTACACCAAATCCGCTGAGCCGACAGCGTAAAACCGGCCAAAGCTGTTGCCAGAGTGCAGCAAACCAGGCTGGTTGGCCGTGTTTGTAGCCATACCAGACTAACATGGCTGGCACTGCACCTAACAGTAGCCCCAGTAAAGGCAGCAGATAAATCAGTAATAAGGTGAAATCAAACATGCCCAACATTTATTCAGCACCCTGCTGTACGGTTGCCGCCTTGCTGTGTTGAGCCAGCTGAATGTCACTCACCTGGCCCGGCTGCTGATTCAAAAGTGCCGTTACGGTAAGTTTCATTGATTGCTCAGCTTGTTGTTGCACTTCGCTGGCCAACTGTTGCTTTAAATGGTACTGCTGCACTGCGAGCTGAATCGTCAGCTCCTGCTTGGTGTCCGCTAATAACTCAGTACTGCTTAAACCGAGGATCGAAATAAAGGCTACTGTAGTTAAGTTACGCATGGTGTTGCTCCTGCAAATTCAGTTCAGTGGTTCGGTACTGCTGCATTACTGAATTCAAGCTGCGTGCCAGCCAGCAAAATAGACTTAACTTATTGTTATTTAATGACAATCAAAAAACCTGACGACCCCAGAAAAAATCACCTCACCGAATAAAACAAAAAAGTAGTCAAATTGACTACTTTTTTGTTTTATTCGCAATGATGATGCTATTCTAGCCAGGTTCTGGTACCAATGCCAGCGCCTGCAACAACAGCTCTGGCTCAGCGCTCGCCAAATGTCCTTGCTCACTCAACAAACGTCGCCATTGCCGGGCACCCGGCATGCCCTGAAATAAGCCCAGCATATGGCGGGCGATGTGCCAAAAACGCGCACCTTGCTGCATCTGCTGCTGAATATAGGGTACCATCAAGCGTACCAGTTGATGCGGGCTTGGTACGGCCCAATGATCTTGGTACAACAGCGCATCAACCTGACTCAGCAGATAGGGGTTGGTGTAAGCTTCCCGACCTATCATCACACCATCCAGTTGCTGTAAATGCTGTTGTGCATCTGTCAGCGTTTTAATACCACCATTAATGCTGATATCCAGCTGCGGAAAGTCACGTTTAAGCTGATACACCCGTTCATAATTGAGTGGCGGGATTTCACGGTTTTCTTTCGGACTCAAGCCCTTTAACCAGGCTTTACGCGCGTGAATTACAAACTGCTGGCAACCGGCTTCAGCAACAGTAGCAACAAAATCCTGCAAAAACTGATACTCGTCAGAATCATCAATACCAATGCGGGTTTTAACACTGACCGGGATACTGACCACATCCTGCATTGCTTTTACACTATCAGCGACCAGCTGTGGTCTGGCCATCAGGCAGGCGCCAAACATACCGTTTTGTACCCGATCTGACGGGCAGCCAACGTTAAGATTCAACGCATCGTAACCACGCTGCTCAGCCAGCTTTGCGCAATGAGCCAGTTCAGCCGGCTCAGAGCCCCCCAGTTGCAGTACCAGTGGCTGCTCCTGCTGGCTAAAGCCCAGATAGTCGCCTTTGCCATGGATAATGGCTCCCGTGGTGACCATTTCGGTATACAACACCGCGTGTTTACTCATCAAACGATGGAAATAACGACAATGCCGATCTGTCCAATCCAACATCGGGGCAACGGAGAATTTTTGTGGCAGCACAAGGTTATTCAATTCAGCAGACCTTTCAATAATTAGGTGTGTACCAGGTAGCTGGTCAGCTTTTTAACCAGCGGCAGCACCAACAGTAAGGTAGGAAAAGCAATCAACCAGGACAACCCCCAGGCAGAAAGCCATCCTTGTACCGTAAAGGCTTCCAGCCCCAGACTTTTCAAAATACTAACCAGAGACACGATAAAGGTCATCAATATCGATAACAGTAATGGCACCACAAAAGCAGCCATTTTTGACGGTAATTTGGGCATTCTAGGTTCAACGTCTACGACTAAAGCGCCGCATTATAACCTAACCGCGCCTGTGTTGCAGCGTATCGGTAAGCCCTGGCAACACTGGCGCAGAACCGGCAATATGATACACTGCGTCAGAAAGGTTGCCGATGGGAGTACAGGAATGTCAACTGAGAGTTTAGTGTCCAGGGCGCGAGCAATTTGCGAGCAAAATGGTGCCCGCTTTACCAGCATTCGGGAAAAAGTGTTTCGCCTGATGGCAGAGAATCATGGTGGTCAGGGTGCCTATGAACTGTTGGAGCAACTGAAGCAAACCGAACCTGCGGCTAAACCTGCAACCATTTACCGCGCTCTGGAGTTTTTAACCGAGCAAGGCTTTATCCACAAAATTGAATCCAGTAATGCCTTTATGCTGTGCCAGCATTTTGATAAACATCATCCGGCACAGTTGCTGATCTGTGAAAAGTGCGGCAACGTAACGGAACTGCATTCTGCTACCCTGCATACCGAGTTTAGTAAGCAGGCCGCCGCGCTTGGGTTTCATATTCACCATCAAACTATTGAAGCACGGGGCAGTTGTCGGCAATGTCGTGGAAATTAAACGCACAAACTGCTGTTCGCTCTTGTATTATAAAGTAAAAACTTCTAGGCTTAAGACTGTTGCCAGTATGTTGATTCTCAAACCCATAGGCATTTAAATGAATGTTGAATACATAAACCCTTTTCTTTCTTCGTTGGTGAATGTGCTGTCAACTATGGCCAATACCAAGATTGTACCTGGTCAACCGCGTATAAAAAAAGAAGAGGTGGCGCAAGGTGATGTGTCCGGCTTAATCGGCATGGTCGGACCGACTATGAAAGGCTCATTTTCGGTCAGCTTTGACGAAAAGCTCGCGATTGAAATTATGTTCCGGATGCTGGGTGAGCGCCCCAGCGGCATTAACCCCGATGTGACCGATATGGTGGGCGAAATCACCAATATGGTTACTGGCGGTGCCAAGCGGATCCTTGGTGAAAAAGGTTATGAATTTTCAATGGCGACCCCAATCGTAGTCTCCGGGAAGAACCATACTATTACCCATAAATGCGATGGCCCGACTATTCTGATGCCTTTCAGCTCAGAGTTTGGCAAAGTCCATATCGAAGTGAGCTTTGATAAATAGCCGCCTGCTGTGGCGGCTCAGCTTATAACAAATACTGATAATCGACCCGCGGCGTAATATTACATAACAGTTCATAAGGGATGGTTGCTGCGCAGGCAGCCACCCGCTCTATCGCTAGCTCCGGCCCCCACAACACCGCCTCGTCCCCAAGCTTGTCCTGTGCGTTCGGTCCAAGATCGACGGTAATCATATCCATTGATACCCGGCCAGCCAACGGCACCTCGCGACCATTTAACCACACTGGTGTGCCATTGAAGGCATGCCGGGGATAGCCATCACCGTATCCGACAGCAATTACGCCAACAGTGGTATCACAAGCCGCCTGCCAATGCCCGCCATAGCCAACCCGCTCACCGGCCCGCACCTTACGCAACGCAATCAGACGACTACTCAGACGCATTACCGGCTGTAAATGATGCGCAGTGCCAATCTGGTCAATAAAAGGCGAAATGCCGTGTAACATCAGCCCAGGCCTTACCCACTCAGCATGGCTTTGCGGAAAGGCCAGAATCGCCGCTGAGTTGGCCAAGCTACGCTGTTCTGCTTTACCGGCAATAAGATCAGTAAATACCGCCAATTGCTGCAAGGTACGATCTGAGCCGGGCTCATCAGCACAGCAAAAATGGCTCATCAGGCGGATCCCCGGTAACACTGCGCTGCATTGCCACAAGCGACGGTAAAAATCGTCAAATTGCGCCGGCTCGATGCCCAACCGGTGCATGCCACTATCGATTTTTAGCCAGACCTTTAACTGGCCATCCAGTGCTGCTTGCTCCAGCGCCTGTAGTTGTAGTTCGTTATGCACCACGGTTTGCAGATTATTGGCCAGTAACAGCGGCAGCTCAGCGGCCTCATAAAAGCCCTCGAGTAACACTATCGGTTTCACAATGCCGCCAGTACGCAGCGCCAGGGCTTCATCTATTCGTGCCACCGCAAAGGCATCGGCATCACTGAGTGCTTGTGCCACCCTGACCAAACCATGGCCATAGGCATTCGCTTTTAACACCGCCAATACCTGACTCTGTGGTGCCAATTGCCGCACCCGGGCCAGGTTATGTTGCAGTGCCTGCAAATTGATCTGCGCGACCGGCCGCCGACTCATTAATACTCATCCTCAAAACGGGCACTGCCGGCATAGTTATCAAAGCGCGAGAAATGGCCGTGGAAAGTTAGCCGCACCCGGCCAATTGGGCCGTTCCGCTGTTTACCGATAATAATTTCAGCCGTACCTTTATCTGCAGTATCCTCGTGGTAGACCTCATCACGATAGATAAACATAATCAAATCCGCATCCTGTTCTATCGAACCCGATTCCCGTAAGTCCGAGTTCACCGGCCGCTTATCGGCGCGCTGTTCCAGTGAACGGTTAAGCTGCGATAGCGCGACTACCGGCACTTTCAATTCTTTTGCCAGGGCTTTTAACGAGCGGGAAATTTCGGCGATCTCCAGGGTGCGGTTTTCGCTCATCCCGGGTACCGTCATCAGCTGCAGGTAGTCGACCATAATCATGCTTAAGCCACCGTGCTCGCGGGCAATTCGCCTTGCCCTCGAACGCACTTCGGTAGGGGTTAAGCCTGAGGCATCATCAATATACATTTTGCCTTTGCTGTTCAGAAGCTCTATCGCCGATGACAACCGCGCCCAATCTTCATCTTCCAGCTGGCCGGTACGCACCTTGGTCTGGTTAATCCGGCCTAATGAGGCCAGCATCCGCATCATAATCTGGTCTGACGGCATCTCTAAGCTGAAAATCAGTACCGGTTTATCGCTGGTAATAGCCGCGTGTTCACACAGATTCATGGCAAAGGTGGTTTTACCCATTGATGGTCGCGCCGCGACGATAATCAGGTCCGACGGCTGCAAACCATTGGTCATCTTGTCCAGATCGACATAGCCGGTCGATACCCCGGTAATACCGTTTTGCGGTGAGCGATACAGCGCATCAATTTTATCAATGGTTTTGGCGAGGATGCTGTTGATGGGCTCCGGCCCTTCATTGGCTTTGGCGCGTTGCTCGGCAATCTTGAATACTTTGGTTTCGGCAAAGTCCAGCAGCTCTGCCGCAGTGCGGCCCTGCGTATCGTAGCCGGCGTCAGCGATATCATGGGCAACACCAATCATATCCCGCACTACCGCGCGTTCGCGCACGATATCGGCATAGGCCAGAATATTGGCAGCGCTGGGGGTGTTTTTGGCAATTTCGCCCAAATAAGCAAAGCCGCCAATATCATCCAGCTGTTGATTGGCTTCCAGCGCTTCGGAAACGGTGATCAGGTCAATCGGCTGGTTACCTTCCGCCAGCCGTGCCATCGCATTAAAAATCAGCCGGTGTGAGCGCAGATAAAAATCATGCTCTACCACCTTTTCAGAAACACGATCCCAGGCTTCATTATCCAGCATCAGGCCGCCCAGCACTGATTGCTCCGCTTCAATCGAATGCGGCGGCATCTTTACTGCTGCAACCTGTTTATCTTTTACACTTTGTTGTGCCACGTTGTACTACCACAGGAAAAAACTTGCTGATGGCGTCATGCTAACCTGCGACTGCGCCAAAGCCAATTAAAGCTTATAAAATTTTATGTGTTACTGGCTGACTGGCAGTTGAATACAAGATACGGAAATCTAGAAAAGTAAAAAGGAAAAATAAATCAGGCGAGGAGGTAGAAATCTAGAACAGTAAAAAGCAGAACTAAATGAAGCAGGGAATCGAGTAGGAGGCGGGATCACTCCCGCCGTCCTCTCACACCACCGTACGTGCGGTTCCGCATACGGCGGTTCATGTTAACACTGGAACTGCCGGTGGCAATCCAGCAGTGATACTAGTCCAGCTT
>Ga0181595_10004481_pt1 | contig 12783 bp, 13 predicted proteins | sample 041ome_7_FD_145604 | JGI IMG/M metagenome (GOLD analysis project Ga0181595, IMG submission 145604) | Coastal salt marsh microbial communities from the Groves Creek Marsh, Skidaway Island, Georgia - 041401AS metaG (spades assembly) | ecosystem: Environmental > Aquatic > Marine > Intertidal zone...
ATCATCTATCATTACACCAATGTATGCGTCAGACCTATCTAGAATAAACTCTTCTGTTGAACTCGCTTTTAATGCAGCATTAATCCCTGAAATTAAACCCTGTGCAGATGCCTCTTCGTAACCTGTGGTTCCATTGATTTGACCCGCTAAAAATAAATTTTTTACTTTCTTTGTTTCAAGTGTTGGCTTTAGTTCTCTTGGGTCAATATAATCATACTCAATTGCATAACCAGGTCTCTCTATTATCACATCCTCTAACCCATAGATTGAGTGAACAATATGGTCTTGTATCTTTTCATCTATTGAGGTTGAAATTCCATTTGGATAAACGATATGCGTGTTCAATCCTTCGGGTTCTAGGAATATCTGGTGTCCGTTTCTCTCTCCGAAGCGAACTACTTTGTCCTCTATTGATGGACAGTAGCGAGGACCTGTAGATTCGATTTGACCAGAATAGAGTGGGGCGTCATGTATATTGTCTAAAATTATTTTGTGCGTCTTTTCATTGGTTCTGGTTATATAGCAAGGGACTTGTTCTTGTTGGATCTTGCTTGTTAGATATGACATGAATATAGGATTATCATCTGGTTTCTGTTCTTCTAATTTATCCCAGTGTATTGTTCTGCCGTCTAATCTTGGTGGGGTTCCCGTTTTTAATCTGCCGAGTTGAAATTTATAATCCTTAAACGTATTTGATAGATGTATTGATGGTTTATCTCCAACACGCCCAGCTGGATAAGTTCTTTTGCCAATATGGATAACACCATTTAAAAAAGTACCCGTTGTGATGATAACAGAATGTGCAAAAATTTCTTTTTCATCCAACACTCTGATGCCTTCACATCTATCATCATTGATAATTAAACTTATGCATTCATTCTCAATAATTTCTAGGTTTTCGTATGAACCAAGCATGTCTTGCATTGCTTCTTTATACAAGTCTCTATCAGCCTGAACTCGCGGAGCTCGAACAGCTGGTCCTTTGCTTTGGTTAAGGACTCTATACTGAATAGCAGCTCTATCTGAAGCTACACCAATCACTCCATCTAAAGCATCAACTTCTCTGACAAGATGACTTTTTCCTAATCCTCCAAAAGCAGGATTACATGACATCTCACCAATAGTAGAAATTTTGTGCGTAACAAGTAACGATTTTGCTCCACACCTTGCTGCTGCAGCTGCCGCTTCGCATCCTGCATGCCCACCACCTACAATAATTACATCAAATTCATATTTCATAACTTTTCCTAATGGATATATATTTCATATTATCTTATTTACCAATACAAAAATCAGTAAATATTATATCAAGTAAGTCTTCAACGTCGACGTTCCCTGTAATGATGCCTAAGGAGTTAATAGCACTTCGTAAATCTTCTGAAACTAATTCGATATCGTTTTTTTTATGTTCTAGTGAGGAGATCAAATAATGTCTAACCTTTTCTATGGCATCTCTATGACGAGATTTTGTGATAAAATTACCTTCAGTTCTACAACCTTTTTCTACATTTTTTTCAATAATATCAATAAGTTGTGTAATTCCTACATCATATTTAGTTGAAATTGATACCTCTTTATTTTTGTGTATTGATATATCATTTTTAGCCCAAACCTCTATTACTTTATCTTTAATACTTTCAGGTGCTGGCTGGTTATTTTTTTTACTTGAGTCCATAAGCCATAAAACCAAATCGGCTTCTGATATTTTGGTCCTTGCTCTTTCTATGCCTATATCCTCTATTGAAGATCTGCCTTTCCTTATTCCTGCTGTATCTGTAATTACAACTGGAAACCCACCTATATTTAGATATGCATCAATGCTATCCCTTGTTGTTCCTGCTTGAGATGAAACAATAGCAATATCTCTTTTTGATAAATGGTTCAATAAACTCGATTTTCCAGTATTAGGTGGGCCAGCAATAATGATATGAAATCCATCCCTAAGTCTCTCGCCTTTATTAGAGTCATTTAAATGAATATCTAATTCATTTATTAATGTTTTTATTTCATTAAGTTGTTCGTTAAGCAGATGATCGGGTAATTCTTCTTCAACAAAATCTATTGTAGCTTCTAAATATGATAAATTTTTGACAATTTGCTTCTTCCATTTATTGTATAGGTTAGATAGTTTTCCATCCATCTGATCAAATGCTTGTTTTCTCTGAAACTCTGTTTCAGCATTAATTAAATCAGCCATACCTTCAATCTCTAGAAGATCTAATTTACCATTCAAAAAAGCTCTCTTAGTAAATTCACCAGCTTCAGCATAAACAAAATGTTCTTGCTGTGAGAGAATTTTAAAAATTAAGTCCTTAATTGCATTGCCACCATGTACATGAAGTTCAACAACATCTTCACCGGTAAAACTCCGCGGCGCTTTAAAATAGGTTACCAAAGCATTATCAATTGCTTCACCAGTTCTTGCATTCGTTAATCGTGCTAGTTTAAATTGATTAGGCGTGGGTATATCAATACCAAAGATTGAAAATGTATCTTTAGCGTTCGAACCAGATATTCTTACCACAGACACACCAGCTTTTCCAGGTGCAGATGATAAGGCGTATATTGTATTAGTGTTGTTGTTATACATAAAAAACTTCTTAACTATTAAAAAAATTAAAAATATTATTACAATAAAAACAAAATATATTCTAATTTATTTGATATAAATAAAATACTGGGAGATCCATTCTAATGAAAAAAATTATGATAAATGAATTTGGTGATGAATCAAAAATGATCCTCAACGAAGTTGATACACCATCACCGAAAGATAATGAGGTTTTGGTTCAGCACAAAGCAATTGGAATAAACTTCATTGATATATATCAAAGAACTGGATTGTACCCCCTGAATTTGCCATCTTCATTAGGTCTCGAGGCATCAGGTGTCGTTGAGGCGATTGGTGGTAATGTAAAAAGTTTTAATGTTGGTGATAGGGTATGTTATTGTAACGGTCCACTTGGAGCTTATGGGTCCCATAACTTAGTCCCTGAAAACTTACTTGTTCATTTACCAGATGAAATAGAATTCGAAACGATAGCAAGTGGTCTGCTTAAAGGTGTGACGGCGTATTTTTTATTACACGATATTTATCAAGTTGGAAGTAAAGATACTATATTATTTCATGCAGCCGCTGGTGGAGTTGGATCTATAGCAACTGCCTGGGCAAAAGCACTTGGAGCAAAAGTAATCGGTACGGTTGGGTCAAGCGAGAAAGAAAAGTATGCAATTGCAAATGGTTGTGATTATGTAATAAATTATAGAACTCACAATTTCAAAGATGAGGTAATGAAAATTACCAATAATGAAGGTGTTTCTGTTGTTTATGAGTCTATTGGAAAAGAAACTATTGTTGATTCTATGGACTCACTAAAGAGAAGGGGTTTATTGTGTAGTTTTGGAAATGCATCTGGTGTGCCTGACCCAATTAATATTCTCGATTTAATGAGAAAAGGGTCACTGTATCTCACAAGACCTACTTTGTTTGATTATGTTAAAACTAGAGAACAATTAGAAAATGCCTCCAATAAATTTTTTGATGTTTTAAAAAGCGGAAAAGTAAAAGTTGATGTACAGCAAAAATTTGATCTTGCTGATATTGGAAAAGCTCACGCATCTGTTTCTGAACGAAAAACGATAGGAACGACAATTATAATACCATGATAATACTCAGGTATTCATGGACTCAAAAAATTCTTTATTATCTTTAGTTTGAGAGATTTTATCCAACAAGAATTCCATTGCGTCTACAGTTCCCATTGGATTTAAGATTCTTCTTAACACAAACATCTTTTTAAGAGTTGCATCTCCAATTAATAGCTCTTCTTTTCTTGTACCAGATCGCAAAATATCCATAGATGGGAATACCCTCTTGTCGGATACTTTTCTATCTAGGATTATTTCAGAGTTACCAGTGCCTTTAAATTCTTCAAAAATAACCTCATCCATTCTACTTCCAGTATCAATTAAGGCTGTTGAAATAATTGTTAGAGAGCCACCTTCCTCAATATTTCTTGCAGCCCCAAAAAATCTTTTTGGTCGTTGTAGAGCGTTAGCATCAACACCACCAGTTAGAACCTTACCAGATGAAGGTACAACGGTGTTATAAGCCCTACCCAATCGCGTGATAGAATCTAGTAATATCACAACATCCCTTCCATGCTCAACGAGCCTCTTTGCCTTTTCAATTACCATTTCAGCAACTTGAACATGTCTTGATGCTGGTTCATCGAAGGTTGATGATACAACCTCACCCTTTACTGATCTTTGCATATCTGTGACTTCTTCGGGTCTTTCATCTATTAAAAGGACAATAAGGTAACATTCAGGGTGGTTTGAGGTAATGGAATGAGCAATATTCTGTAACAATACAGTTTTACCAGTTCTTGGAGGTGCAACAATTAGACCCCTTTGACCTTTTCCAAGAGGTGCAACAATATCAATTATTCTACCACTTTTATCTTTCAAGGAAGGATCTATAACTTCCATAAGAAGTGACTCATCAGGATATAAAGGTGTCAAATTATCAAAATTTATTTTATGACGACTTTTTTCTGGGTCTTCAAAATTTATTGTATTGACCTTTAAAAGAGCAAAATATCTCTCACCTACTTTAGGACTTCTAATTTCACCCTCAATACTATCGCCAGTGCGAAGCGTAAATCTTCTAATTTGGCTTGGGCTTACATAAATATCATCCGGACCAGGTAGGTAATTTGCATCAGGCGATCTTATAAATCCAAAACCGTCTTGTAAAACTTCTACTACCCCATCACCAATAATGGTTATGTCTTTCTCAGCAAGTCTTTTGAGAATAGCAAATAGTAACTCTTGTTTTCGCAAAGTACTTGCGTTTTCAATTTCGTATTCATCTGCGATTGCAAGAAGTTGAGCTGGTTTTTTTTCTTTCAGGTCCTTAAGACGTACCTGATTTGCATTTATTTCAATTTTATTTTCAGTCATTATAATGATTTATTTTAGGGAATTACAAGGTAAGATTTCTTATGTTTAACACAAATTCTGATAATTATCAAAAGAAAAAATTAGGGCCTTAATATCACTAAAAATACAATCACTATTATCAATAATGTTGGTATTTCATTTATAACTCTGAAATATTTATGTGATTTTACATTTTTATCATTTTGAAATTTTTTCATACTTCCAATTAAAAAACCATGATATCCAGATAAAATTATGACCAATAATAATTTCCAGTGGAACCAAAAATCAGTTTTAAAATCAATTACATCATAATAAAAAATTAACAATAGAGCTAAAATCCACGTGACTATCATAGCAGGTGTCATTATATATTTTGCGAGTCTATATTCCATGATTTTCAATAATTCAGATGCTTCAGAACCAGCTTTTAAATTTGAGTGATAAACAAATAATCTTGGCAAATATAATAAAGCAGCAGACCAAGCAATCACAGCAATGATGTGCAGTGATTTTACTGTTAAATATGAAACGCCATCAACAATCATTTATGGTTCCTTACAATTTCTACGAGTTTTTTAACATTTTCAGGCGGTGTCTCTTTCAAAATACCATGACCAAGTCCAATTATAAAGGGGTGATTTCTAAAAGTTTCAATATTTTCTATTATATCGTCTTCAAGAATTTTACCTCCCTTAAGCAATATTTCAGGAGAAATATTTCCCTGTAAGACAACATTTTCTTGTAAGGTTTTTACAGCAGTTAATCTGCTAAATGTATGATCTAATGCAATTATATCAACATTGGTTTTATTCACAAAATCTACATAAAAGTTTGTTGCACCTTTAGGAAAACCTATTATAGGAGTATCTGGGTAATTTTTTTTGACAGATAATATAATTTTTTTAGTTGGCTCAATTACCCAATTCTCAAATTGGTTAGCATTCAATACACCGGCCCATGAGTCAAAAATTTTTATAACATCCGCTCCAGCTTCAATTTGCAACCCGAGATATTCAATAGATAACTCTATAAGAATATTTAGAGCTTCATCTGAAGTTTTTGGATTTTGTTCCATCCACCCTATGGTTTCTGTGAACTTAGATTGTGATGTGCCATTAATAAGATAAGATAAGACTGTCCAAGGCGCACCACAAAAGCCAATCAAACTTTTTTCTTTTGGTAATCTATCACGTGTTAATTTGATGGACTCCATAACATTCATTAAGTTAGAATTTTCAATGGATATAGGTGCCTTTAGAAGGGGATAATCACTGAGTTTTGGTTTGATAATAGGTCCGATTTTATCCTCAAAACTTAGAGTAAAATTCATGTTCTCGGCAATTAGAAGGATATCTGCAAAAATTATTGCCGCATCAAAATCAAAGCGACTAATTGGTTGTAATGTAACTTCAGATGCAAATTGCGGTGTATAACATAGATCTAAAAAACTGCCTGCTTGTTTCCTAACTTTATTATATTCTGGTAAATATCTGCCTGCTTGCCTCATTAACCATACAGGAGGAGGCCATATTTTTTCACCTTGGCAAATTTTACACAAAACTGTCATAACATATCTTATATAAGGTTATTGTTATTGTTACTTTGTGGATAATGGTATTTATTTTTCATTAACAGATTATCCACATTTATAAATACGATAAATAATTGTACATAGCAATTAAGACATAACCATATCTAAATTAGACTTATAAGAATATAGTAAAGATCAGATAAGTTTTTAGAACAATATTTTCAATTAATAAACTTGTGAATATCCTGTAGATAAATTGTTTATAACTTATTGAAAATATCGCTTATTAACAGTGGTGTATATCACATCATTAGTTTTACCAAGATAAATAAATGTTAATAAATATTGCAAAAAGTGTATAAAATAAACCAAGACTAATATTTACAGGATTTTTTATATAATTATTCACATTATTGGGGCTTTTATTAACAGTGTCTGTTGAAAACAAAATTAATTATAATATTCACATGGTTAGTGACTCAACTGGTGAGACATTAACTACGATCGCAAAAGCTGTATTAGTTCAATATAAAAATCTTAAATTTGATCAATATATGCACTCATTAGTAAGGAATAAGAAACAAATAGAACACGTATATGAGGAAATTAAAAAACATCCAGGTATTGTGTTATGTACAGTTTATGATTTTGAACTAAAGAAGACCTTACAAAGACTTTGTGAAGATCTAAATATACCATTAATAGATCCACTAGATAGTATACATAAATCTCTGACGACCTTATATGGTCTTAAAAGTAGCCCAGTTATTGGCGGTCAGCACCAATTGAATAGTGAATATTTTGAAAGAATTGATGCGATGAATTACACGTTGGCTCATGATGATGGTGTTATATCTAGTGATTTAAACCTAGCTGATGTTGTCTTAGTTGGTGTAAGCCGTACATCAAAAACTCCCACGAGCATTTATCTAGCAAACAGGGGTATTAAAACTGCAAATATACCATTTGTAAGTGGAATACCGTTACCTAAACAATTAGATATAATTAAAAAACCATTAGTAGTTGGGTTAGTTGCAACTCCAGAGAGAATTATACAAATTAGAAAAAATAGATTAATGGCTCTAAATGCAAAAGATGATAGCAATTACGTTGATAGAAGAATTGTAAGTGAGGAAATTATTCAGGCAAAAAAATACTTTGAAAAAAATAATTGGCCTGTCATTGATGTTACTAGAAAATCAATTGAAGAAACAGCTGCTGAAATAATGTTACTATATAGAGCTAAGAAATTAAATGACAATTAAACATATAATATTAGCCTCAAAAAGTTCTGTGAGAAAAAATTTACTTAGTAACTCAGGTATTGAATTCGAGGTTATTAGCTCACATTATGATGAAAAAAAGCTCCAAGATAAGTATTTTAATAAAAATTGTTCGATTGATGATGTTAAATATTTAACGGAGGAACTTTCATTTCAAAAGGCACTTGATGTTTCAAAAATACATAATGACTCATTAATAATTGGTTGTGATCAAATTTTATATTTTAATAATAAAATAATGTTAAAACCCAAAAATATAGAAGAAGCCAAGGAACAATTAAGACAATTACGTGGTAACACTCATAAACTAATTACAACCACATTATGTGTGTTAAATAAAAAAAAAGTTTGGTCCCATATTTCAGAACAAAATATGAAGATGAGAATATTTGCAGATAATTACATTGATGGGTACATATCAAGGATGGAGAATAATATTCTTTCAATCGTTGGTGGTTATGAAATAGAAGGCTTAGGGATTAATTTATTTGATGAAATAGGTGATGATATATTCTCAATTCAAGGTATTTCAATACTACATTTATTAGGTTATTTAAGAGAAATGGAATACATAACATGATAAAAATAGGACTAACCGGCTCAATAGCCTCCGGTAAATCTTATGTTTTAAATTTATTTAGTGATTTATATAATATTCCTATTTTTAGTTCCGATGAATGTGTAAAAGAGCTCTATAAATCAAACGATCAACTCAAAGATTTTGTTAAAAAACATATTTTAGAGAAAGATGAGGAATTAAACAAAACTAATATTTCAGAGAATGTATTTAATAATAAAGAGAAATTATTAAAGTTAGAAAAATTTATTCATCCTTTAGTTAAATTAGCGAGAGACAGATTTATTGAACAGGAAAAAGAAAATAACTCAAAAATTGTTATTGTAGAAGTTCCATTATTATTTGAGAAAAATTTAGAAAATGATTTTGATTTTATAATTTTAGTAAAAACATCAAGTGATCTTCAAGAAAAAAGGGTATTGGAAAGACCAAATATGACAGCAGAATTATTTAGTAAAATTAAGAAAAAACAATTACCAAACAAACAAAAAGAAGAGAGGTCTCATTTTGTTATAGATAATATCAATCGCGATGACACCATAAAAACAATTGATACAATAATGAAAAATATTAAAATGAAATAAATATGAGAGAAGTTGTTGTTGACATAGAAACTACTGGCCTAGATCACAAAAAAGGCGATAAAATTATTGAAATTGCGTGTCTCGAATTAATTAATCATATTCCAACTGACAACTATTATCACACATATATTAATCCCAATGGTAAAGAAATTTCCGATGGTGCATTTAAAGTTCATGGTATAAGTGAGTCATTTTTATCAGACAAACCTCTTTTTAGTGAAATAGCAGATGATTTTTTAAGTTTTATAGGGGACTCACAAATTTTAGCTCATAATGCTTCCTTTGATGTTGGTTTTTTAAACAATGAACTCGCAATAAACAAAAAAATAACAATAACGGATGACAAAATTATTGATACCTTAGTTATTGCAAGAAAAAAACATCCTGGTATGCCCAATAATTTAGATGCATTGTGCAAAAGATATAATATTTCAGAACAAAAAAGAGGATTACATGATGCAAAATCAGATTGTGAGTTGTTAGCTCAAGTATATATTGAGTTAATAGGTGGCAGACAGAGCAATTTAGACCTAAACAAGCTTGAGGAAAGCAATTCTTCACAAACAGAAAAAATTAAACCAAAATTATGGGAAAAAAGAGATATAAAATTACTTACTGACTCTGAATTACAAAGGCACAGTGAATTTATTTCTAAATTTATCTCAGATGCAATGTGGAATAAAAAAGAAGAAAATTAGTGTTTTTGAATATTTTTCTCAAATAACTTAAGAAAATCTATTGGTTCTATGTATAGTGGAGGAAATCCTCCATCACGAACAGTATCAGCTATAATTCTTCTTGCAAAAGGAAATAACATTCGCGGTATTTCAACTAAAATGACGAAAGATTTATTACTTTCATCTATATTATTTAACTGAACAACAGTTGCATATGTAAGTTCAACAATAAAGCATGGAGAATTTTCAATTTCAGCTTGGACTTTTATTGTAATATCAACTTCATAAACATCCCTTTCCTTATCTAGTGTTGCTGCATTTACATTCACACTGACATTTATGTTTGGTTTAACCATCATGTGAGGCAATTTTGATGGCACCTGAGGATTTTCAAAAGATAAATCTTTTGTATATTGTCCTAAAAACTTGTAGCCTGATTTATGTTCTTCACTCATTTGATTTTTAAATTATTGAACAATTATATAATAGCACATACTAAAATAGGGTCAAACTATTGAAAAAATAGATAATTTTATTTTAATTTGACTATGAGTACCTATATATTAATTACATTACCAAAGGAACTATAACTATGGATATTATAAATATTATATTACTGATTGTTGTCATTTTAATATTCATGGTTTTACGTTCAGTGTTGGGTAAAAGAACAGGTTTAGAAAAATCAATAGTTATAGATTTCAAAGAAAATAAAAAACCAATACCTAGAGATAAAATTGAAAATAAAGTTGAAAAATCAGAGTCAACTAAGTTAAAACAACAAAATCAAAAATTTAGTGATGAAATTAACTTACTAGAAAAAAATATAAAATCTTTTTCAATTGAGTATTTCCTTGAAGGGGCAACAAAAGCCTATGAAATGACTCTCATTGCCTATTCTGAAGAAAATAAAGAAACATTAAAAATGCTTCTCGAAAAAAATATTTATGATGAATTTTTAGAGTCTATAAACATAAGAAATCAAAAGAATCAAAAGCTTGAATATAGTCTCATTAGAGTCAACAAATTAGAGATCAGAGATATTAATATTTCTAAAAATACTTCAAACATTGATTTATATATAGATGCAAATAATGAATTTGTGCTAACAGAATTAAAAGACGAAGAAAAATCAGTAAATAAAAATAAAGCACATGTGAAAGAAATTTGGACATTTACAAAAAAATTGAATTCAAGAGATCCAAATTGGAGAGTAAGTGAAATTAGTCGTTTGAATTAAGGCATTTAAGAAAATGCTCGATAGAATTGATAAAAAATTCATTAAAAAAATCGAATATAGTTGTATACCTGGTTGGACCCAGGATAATCATTTAGAAGCTTTTAAAGCTCTTGTGAATGGCGATAAAAGTCTAGAGAAATTTAATATTAAAACAATACATCAAGCGAGATATTTTTTTGAAGATAATTATAAGCCCTATCAAATCAAAAATAAGTTAGATAGTAATAATATATTTACTGGTTATTTTGAACCAAGTTTATGTGCGTCTATAAAAGAGAGTAAAATTTATAAATATCCATTATATGGAACACCCCAAGATAAAGCTTTATTGAAAATAAATAGACGTGATTTTGAAGGTAGTACTAAATCAGGAATACCAATTCTTGCATGGTTAAAAGATAGAGTAGATCTATATTTCATGCATATTCAAGGTTCAGGTATTCTAAATTTTACTGAAGGATTTTCAAAAAGGTTCGTATTTGAAAGTAAGAATAATTTTAAATATTCATCACTGGGCAAAAGGCTAATCAAGCTCGGATATATCCAGGAAAGTAATATTTCGATGGCTACCATAAAAGATTGGTTAAGGTTTGATGACAAAAATTATGAAACTGTATATATAAATGAATCCTTCATCTTTTTTAAAGAAGATAAGTTAGATTTAGATAACAAATATCCAATTGGACAACTCGGAATAAGATTAACACCATTTAGATCACTAGCTGTTGATCAGTCTATATATGATATAAATACACCAATTTGGTTGAAAACACAGATTCCAATTACGGGTAACAAAACTAAAAATTTCGAAAGATTAATGATCGGGCAAGATAAAGGTTCTGCTATAAAAGGTTTATCGAGGGGAGACATTTTTTTTGGCAATGATGAAATTGCTGGTAATATGAATTATACGGGTAATATCATTATTTTAGTTAGGAATTAATTGAGTAATGAAAAATAAAATTACAAAAGAAGATTTTATTCTTTGGAAAAAAATCACAAAAAATATTCAACCTATACATAACACTTCATCCACAAATGATATTAAGTTTAATGATCTAGGCACTCTAAATACTGTTAATAATAAAAAAAATAAAAAACTAGACAGTTTAATATCTGACAAAACAAATCACGCTACTGAAAACATTAGTAAATCAAATTTGATATATAGCGATAAACTTTCAAATACTTTAAAAGTCACCAATGATGACGTATTTACGGGTATTCACAAAAGATTAGATCAAAAAATGATACGTGGTAATATAGAAATTGATGCATCAATAGATTTACACGGGTTAAATCAAGAACAAGCAAGATTAGAACTCAATAATTTTATATTAAGATCTAAAAAGAATAACTTTAAAATAGTTCTAGTTATTACGGGCAAGGGTAAAAGCTCTAAAGCAGACTCTATTTATGACGATGAATTAACTCAAAGAGGTGTTCTTAATAAAAATTTACCGTTGTGGTTAAAAAAAGATGAAATAAGAAAAAATATAAATGGTTATAGATATGCAAGCCAAAAACATGGTGGTCAAGGGGCATATTATATTTTGTTGAAAAGTAACTAAAGAATAAATTTTGAGAGATCTGAATTATTTGCAAGATCTTCAATATTTTTGGCAACATAATCTTGATCAATAGTAATCTCTTTTTCATCCATATCTGGTGCAGAAAAGCTTATCTCATCAAGTACTCTCTCTAACACAGTGTGAAGTCTCCTTGCACCTATATTTTCAACATTCGAATTTACATTGACAGCAATATCTGCAATCTTTTCAATTGCATCTTTTGAAAATTCTAGCTTAAGACCTTCTGTTCCCATTAGAGCTATGTATTGTTTAATTAAGCTAGCTTCGGTATCTGTCAGAATACTCACAAAATCCTCTTTAGTTAACGCGTTTAATTCAACCCTTATGGGCAGTCTTCCTTGAAGCTCGGGTA
>Ga0181595_10004485_pt1 | contig 12769 bp, 7 predicted proteins | sample 041ome_7_FD_145604 | JGI IMG/M metagenome (GOLD analysis project Ga0181595, IMG submission 145604) | Coastal salt marsh microbial communities from the Groves Creek Marsh, Skidaway Island, Georgia - 041401AS metaG (spades assembly) | ecosystem: Environmental > Aquatic > Marine > Intertidal zone >...
TCTCTCTCTCTCTCTCTCTCTCTCTCTCTCTCTCTCTCTCTCTCTCTCTCTCTCTCTCTCTCTCTCGAGCGCGCGCGTGGCGTTTGTGATCCTTGTTGAAATTGTTTTTTATGATGTGTTTTTATATATCAAAGCGTGTCTTCTGTGACGTTCTTTCGTTCTCGATTTCTTTTTTTTTTGTTTGTTTGGGTGCCTTTTCTGCCTCTCTCTCTCCACAGAAGAGAGTCTCTTTTTCTCATACTTTTTAAGTGTGAAAATCCACTCTCTCTCGTTTGAAAATCCTCGTCATCTCTTCAACAAAAATTCGATCTCTTTCTTCACTATTTATTATCTCGCGCGCGTAACGAATAACACACAAAAAACGCATCATTTAAAAATGATCTGCGTTTGTCATCATCGAGCTGTTTTAACGACGACGACGACGACCTCTTCTTCCAGAGCGTCGTCGTCGTCGTCGTCGTCAAAAGTTTTGAAGAGAGGAGGATCTTCTTTTTCCTCGTCCGTTCTTTTCAAAAATCATCGTCATCATCATCATCGTGATGCTAATAATACTAATAACAATAATAATAACAACAGTCGCTTTGTGAGGAGCTTTGCTACTTCTTCTTCGAAGGAAGACATCGATTGGGACGCACAAAACGATCGGTTTAAAGCGGAACGCATTTTTGATCAGTGTTTAGGCGCGATCGCGGATGGCGACGAACAAGCGTTAGAGTCGTGTCTGTTGCAAATCGAGTCCGAGAAGAAGGTTGCGAAATTGTCCAAAAAGTTAGAAGAAGCCGCGCCGGATGCGTTTTGGAAGAAGAAAGTGAAAGAAATCGCGGCGACGAGAATAGTAGACGATTGCATGAGCGCGATTTTATCCGGCGACGCGAGCGAAATCGACGGGTGCATGGTCGAATTAGAGAGCGACATGGAGTATCTCGAAAAGAACTGAACGCGCGGAGAAGAAGAAGAAGAAGAAGAAGAAGAAGTGTGTTATTAAAACTTGTTTTTGTTGTTGTTATTTTCAAGAATTTAAAAGTGTCTTCATCGGCGCGGCGTTCGTTATTGAAACGTGTCGTCGTCGTCGTCGTCGTTACTACCGCGTGCGTTCGCACGCGCACACATTTATTATACATATTATCACACATATAATCACACACACCAACTGTTTTTTCAGAGGAATCCACCACAAGACACAAAAAACAACAACAAACGCGCGCGTTCTTTCTTGCATGCAGACGACGACGACGACGACGACGACGACGTCGACGTCGTCGTCGACGTTGGTATCGGTGCCATCACCAGCGGTAGGAAGACGAAGACGATCACGACCAACAGAACGACGACAAAGAGGAAGTTTGAGAAGAGGAAGCGACGCGTCGTCGTCGTTCAAAGTCAGCGCGGTTGAGGAGATAAAGTCGTCGTCGTCGTCAGAAGAAACAAAAGGAGAAGAAGATTATAACATCGACAACAACGTCGACATCAACAACATGGAGCAGCTCTTGCGTCGACACGATATCGAGGATATTTTCCTCGACCAGTTTGGCGTTTTACACGACGGTAAAAATCCATTCCCAGAGGCCATCGAGTGTTTGCGTCGAATACACGAAGAGTTTCCTCGAGTGAGAGTGCACATAATCTCAAACTCGTCGAGACGTCGATCGTCGACTCTGAGAAAGCTGAAACGGATGGGATTTGAAGAGGAGTGGTTCTATTCGGCGATGACGAGCGGGGAGGTGTGCCACAGATACATCGAAGAAGAGATTTTATCGAACGCGACGGAGCACACGTCGTCGTCGTTTACTTTCTTACACTTGAACTGGGGCGAACGAGGCGCAGTGACGTTGCCGTCTGGATGCGTCTTACCGCAAAGTAAAGAAGAAGCGATTGAAAAGACAACGCACATAGTCGCCTCCGGGTGCGAGTCCATGAGTATACCTGGGACAACGTTAGGTAGTTACGACAGAGAAGTGCAAAACATTGCTAGGTTGACGCACGAAGAGATTAAGGAGGTGTTGACCGGGATCGCGAAGAGGTGTCGACAAAGCGGCGCAGCGCCGCCAAAGATGATGTTGGCGAATCCGGACTACGTGACCGTTAACGGCGATAAGTTAGAAGTCATGCCGGGAACGATTAGCCTGTGGTATAAAGACATTTTAAACGAAACGTATAAAGAAAGCAGCGGCGCGTTCAGCGCGGACGAGTACGTCGTCAAGCTTGGTAAGCCGGCGCCGATAATATACACGACGCTTTGCAAAGAGCTGAGCGAAAATAGTAGTAAAAACGAGGAAGCGAAAGAGGATGCGACGAACTTTTTCTTCTCGAAATGTTTGTGTGTAGGAGATTCTTTAGAGCACGACATAAAAGGCGCGCAATCCGTCGACGCGAAGAGCTGTTTTATCGTCGAAACAGGCATTCACGCCGAGGAGTTTAATTTTTCTTCTCTCGCGTCGGGAGGTGAAGGAAACGAGGGGGTAGAACCCGCTCTCGCTTCAATGTGTAAAAAATATAACGTAGCACCTCCTACGTGTACAATTGCAAAGTTCTCGTGGAAGTGAAAAAAAAAGAGCGCGATGGATGATTCCAGTTTTATGATATGATTAGTACTTTTCGTGTATTGAAGAAAAAGAATTGAATTGCTTTTGAAAGACGCCAAGTGCGTCTCTGATAGTTTATCGTGTACCACGAAGGTGAACTTAAACATCCAAATCTTCTTTCAAGTACGTTTGTTTTCATGTGCTTTCAATGTCTCATAGATTCTACCAGACCATTAGAAACACTTTTAAGGTATATATTTTTTTTATTCCTTCTTGTTCTCCGTCTCTCTCATATTACAAAGACGGCATCGGAGCAACCAACTCCATGTTGTACGCCGAACCGCCGTGTTTGGACTCATCCAAACCCAACTGTTCTTCTTCCGCAGACGTTCTCAACATGTTCATTTTCTTCAAGGCCAAGAAGAAGAGGCCGAGCAAACCGCCGACCCAGAGAGTAATGCAGATGATGCCAACAACTTGGGCGCCGAGCATACCGCCGTCGCCGCCGTAGAAGACGCCCGCGCACTTCTCGGCGCCGCCGTAGACTTCGGCAACGTATTCCTTCTTTGCCATGAGACCGACCCAAAAGACGCCAAAGGCGCCGCACGCGCCGTGCATCGGCGCCGCTTCCAAAGGATCGTCAATTTTGAGCTTCAAGAGTAATTTACCGGCGCCGTGGATGACCCACGCAGAGAGAAAGCCGCAAACGATAGCAGTCCACGGTTCAGTGACGGAGCAACCGGCGGTGATGCCGACTAAGCCAGCCAAAACACCGTTGCACACGGCAATCAAGTCCCAGACGTGGTACAATCCGTAGTTGATGGCCATGGCGGTCACGCCACCGGCGGCGGCCGATAACGTAGTCGCGACGGCAGTTCTAGCGACGACGACTTCCGACCCGATGATGGCCAACTGCGAACCCGGGTTGAAGCCGTACCATCCGACCCAAAGAATAAACGTGCCCAAAACAACTAACGAGGCGTTGTGTCCCGGCATGGCGACGACGCGACCGTCCGGGCCGAATCTACCAGTTCTCGGGCCTACAATCATGGCGCCCATCAAACCGGCGACGCCGCCAGTCATGTGAACGACGCCAGAGCCGGCGAAGTCATACATACCACAATCAAAGAGTTTATCTCCTGATTTGAACGCGTTGAGCCATCCGCTTCCGTCCCAAACCCAGTGAACGACGACTGGGTAGACGAAGGCGGTGAGAAAGAAAGAGTAGCCCAAGTAGGCTTGGAACGCCGTTCTTTCCGCGACGGAACCGGAGACAATAGTTGCCGCCGCCGCAGAGAACGCCCATTGAAATAAGAAACCAGCCCAGTCGGTGAAGTCTTGCAAGCCAAAGTTCCAGTTGCCGATGAATTCATTCGTTGATTTGCCTTCTTTCTTCCCGTACGCGAAACCGTAGCCAAAGATGAAGAAAGCGAGCGCCCCGACGCACGCGTCCAAGACGTTCTTGATTAAAATGTTTTTGGTGTTTTTAGATCTCACCGAACCGGCGCACAACATCGCGAATCCAGCTTGCATAAAGAACACGAGGTACGCGGACGACAACAAAAATTGGTTGTCCGAGGAGCCCGTGATGGTTGCGACACCAGCAGCATTACTGGCCAAGTATTCACAGAGGGATTCTGTTTATTGTTATTCACGGCACACGGCACAAACGTTTCATTTTTAATAAGGAGAGAGAGAGAAATATATAGAAGTGTGTCGTCAGTATTTTCCTCCCACTTTGCGTGCTTTAATAGTGTGAAAAAAAATTTTCCCCCTTTTTCGAAAAGTGTTCCGGACTTGGCCTTTGGCTTCTTCCTTCGACAAAGGGACCAAAAGGAGGACAACGATTCGGACAATTATGTATATAATTGTCCGAATCGCCGTCGCTTCGCGCGCGCTCCAGACTTAAAACGAAACGAAGAGGAGGTGGTACGCGAGAAGAACGCATCGTATCGCGATTAGTTCAGCGCATTGAATGCGTTTACTCTTCTTTAATTTTTCTGTCTCGCGGTGTGTTTTGAGTGGATAATTCACTCTTCATCATCACGTAATTGTCCCCCCAAAGCCCCCAAAAACTTGAATACAGTTGCGACGACGAAAACCAAAAGAGAATAGGAAAAAAGAACTATCAGTCGACGACGCGATGCTTACCGTCGGCCAAGGCGGCGAGGGCGCCGACGCAATGCGTAGCCATCGTGTATTCTTATCTAACGATTCTTTTCTTTTTCTTATGTATGTGTGAGGGGAGAGGTAAATTCGTTCTCCGCGCGTTGTTTTCCGTAATGGGGAAAACGACTCTCGTACTTTTTTTTTGAAGTCCGAAGCGTCGTCGCTTCGAAGTCAGGAAGTTAACTTTGCAACTACTTTTCTCTCGTTTTTTTTTTTGATTGTCCCCCCAAAAGGAAGACACGTGTCTGGAGGAAACGCTCACTCCACCTCCAAACACGGTTAAAAATTTTAACTTTTTCAAGTCAGAGATCGAGGAAAAATTCAACTTTTTTCGTGGTTTTCCCGCACTTTTTCTTTTTTGAACCGTCACTCATTGTGCGCGCAAAACACATCTTACACATCAACAACTTTTGCGATGACTACGAATTGCATCGGCGAACTCGCCGTCTTGAACGATGGTAGCCCTGCTCACGGTGAGTATCGCGCGCAGACGTCTGATTGTTTTTTTTCTCTTCTTTTCCTATTCTCTTTCGGTCTGCCGTCGCGATTGCAACTGTTTCCGGCAATTTCAGATATAATAAATCCCACGAAGCGACGCAAAATTTTACTTCCCGCTCCTTCTGGCGCGAGAAAGATGCGACGAGAGAGTGCGCGAAACGAGCCACGAGAAAAACGCATTCGTTCGCGTTTGGGCGGGAAACGGTAGAGTTAATGGTGGTCGCTCGAACTACCAAAACGATGAAGCGTCGGATGCCACTTTTTCCGTATTTTGCGGAAAAGAAAAAAGTTCGGTTAAATTGAGGCTGCAGGAGGAGGAGAAAAAAAAGGGAAGAGGGGAGGTGTTTGCCTTTTTTGCAAAAAAAAAAAAGACAGAAAGAAGAAAATTTGAAGAGCTTTTCTAGAGCTGTTGCTGCTGCTGCCTCTCGATTTTTCAAGTTTTTTTCCTCTCTCGAAAATACTTCAAACTAACACGACTCTCTCTCTCTCTCTCTCTCTCTCTCTCTCTCGAACAGAAACGTTGTGCCAATACTTGACGAATCTCACCTCGGCTGATGCGGAGCTCACTGCGGCCGATTCAACCACAGGAGGCTTCTTGACCACTCAGTGGCTGCTCATCGGCGCCTACTTGGTGTTTATTATGCAGGTGCGCGTTTTTCTTCTTCGTCTAAAGTAAAGTTTCTGACATATTTGTAAAAAATCTTAGGCTGGATTCGCGCTCCTGGAAGCCGGCTCGGTTCGCGCGAAAAACACGAAAAACATTCTGATTAAAAATCTAATGGATGGGTGCCTCGGCGCCATGGTGTGGTGGTTCCTCGGGTACCACCTCGCTTACGGAACGGAGGACACGTGCACGGGCGGAAGTGACTGCGACGGGTTTGTCGGGAACGGCAAGGACGTGTTCATGAACAAAGCGGCGAGTATGTCGCCTCTCGGAAGTTCCGGCGGTTATTACGCGGGATGGATGTTTCAGTGGGCGTTTGCCGCTGCCGCATCGACCATTGTATCTGGTGCCGTCGCGGAAAGGTGCCAATTCAAAGCGTATCTGGCGTACACTGCCGCTTTGACCGGTATCATCTACCCAGTCGTCGTTCACTGGGGATGGAGTTACAAAGGGTGGCTCTCTCCGTGGGTCGGAGTTGAACCATACCTCGGTGCTAACGGTATGATTGACTTTGCCGGTTCGGGGATTGTCCACATGACTGGTGGTGTGGCTGCCCTCGTTGGCGCGATCTTTCTCGGTCCGAGAACCGGTCGATTTTCACCCTCGGGAGAAGTCATCGATATGCCCGGTCACTCGTCTGTGTTGGTCGCGCTCGGAACCTTTATCCTCTGGTTCGGCTGGTACGGTTTTAATCCGGTCAGTACTCTGGCGTTCGAATACATGGAAACTGCGGCGCGCGTTGCCGTGACGACCACGTTGGGCGCAGCAGCCGGAGGTATCTCAGCGTTGACCATCCATTACAGTTTGACGAAGCACCTGGACGTCGGTCCGATGTGCAACGGGATCCTCGCCGGTCTGGTTTCTGTTACTGGTAACTGCGTCGTGGTTGAACCCTGGGCCGCCGCAGTCATTGGGGCCATCGGTGCAGCTGTCTACTACGGCTTCAGTGCACTCATCAAGAAGCTGAAAATCGATGACCCGCTGGATGCTTCTGCCGTTCACGGCGCCTGCGGCGCCTGGGGCGTCATCGCCGCCGGCCTCTTCGCCAAGCAAAAGTACGTGCTCAACGATTACGGGTGTGAAGGAGGTGCTGACGATTATGGCGCGTTCTACGGAGGTGGCGGTAAACAGCTCGGCAACCAGATTGCCGGTGTTCTTGCTATCATCGCTTGGGTCGGCTCCACGAGCGCAATCTTGTTTGGCTCGCTCAAAGCTGCTGGTGTGCTCCGCGTCCCGGTCGAGGAAGAAGAAGTTGGTTTGGACACCTCGCACCACGGTGGATCCGCGTACAATTTTGAAAAAGAGCTCGACTCTAAGGCCTAAAGAAGGTTGATTTGAGAAGCGTTTGAATCTTTTTTTCTCTGTATGTTCGACTTGTTCAAACGAAGGAACGAAAAAAAGAAAAGCTCATTTAAAAAAAGAATATGATCACATGCCATGGAGAATACACTGCAGTGCGAACTAGTATTTCAGTACCATGGCCCTTAAACTTAAAATACGGAAAATTCAAACATGTGAGAGTGTTAAGAATTGTTTGATAATTGAAATCACAACTTGTCATACTTCTACTGTTGCTCGTCGTTTTCCTCTTGCTTCACCCCTCTTTCTTTTTCATCTTCTTCGGTAGTGGTGGTATCATCGACATCTTCCCCCTCGTCTTTTGCCTCTTTTTTGTCTTCGTATTCGTCCATAAATACGCGGCTCTTTATGCCGGAAGCGGCGAGCTTCTTCAAGAGCGAACCGTCCGAGACGCCGTCGCGAACGACTTGCTGCGCTTTCAAAGTGTCTGCTTCAGAGCTCGCCGAGGGGCACACTAATGTCACGCGCAAGTGCTCCGCTTTTGTACCAGTCTTTTTCGTTCGCTCTTGAACGTACGTTTCCATATCGTCTGCGCTAGCGCACGAGTCTGGAGCTTGCTCTTGTAAGTACGCAAAGAACACCCCTTTGAACGCTTTTTGTTCCGGCTCGCCAAACGCGATGCGAGTTATGCCAGGAAAACCTAATGAAGCGACGACTCCACTCGTGGGGACGTTTGAAACTTCTTGATCGTCTAAAGTGATCAAGGACGACGGATCCGAAGCGTTGTCGTCGTCGTCGGCGGCGTTTTGCCTCGTTTCAGTATTAGCCTCGTCTCGTTTCTTCTCCTCTTCTTCCTTTTCTCCTTTGTCCGCCGCTTCTACGTTTTCTTCGGTGGAGGTTTTCTCTTCAGTTGCGTCGTCACTTTTCTTCTCATTACTTTCCTCTTCCTTGCCACTATCATCGCTAGCGGACAAAACAGACGTTGGCGAAGGGGTCGTTTCTCCAAAGTATGCCGCGAGATTCTTCTCCGCTTCCGCTTCCGTGATGGCGCCAGAGTTTTCAACCGAAGATCGAACGTCTTCTGCGGTGGATACTTCAGAGTTGCTTTCAGCTAATGCGCCGTTCTTCTCTGCGTCGGCTAAAATAGAGTCGACATCATCTGTCATTGGTTCCAAGATTGCATCATCTTCTTTCCCACTTCCTTCTGCCACCGCGTCATCCGAGTCAGCTGAAGCGTCCGCGTCGGCTCCTTCACCGCCACCGCCACCGCCACCGCCCAATAGCTTTTTTACTTTCTCCGCCGCCGCGTCCTCGTCGCTCATTCCATCGATGTCTTTAATTCCTTTGTCGCTGTTCTTTCTCTTCTTCTTGGTTGACGATGATGAAGATTTAGATTTCTTTCCACCAGGGTGAGAAGAGGACAGGTCTTCGTCTTCGGCTTTGCGCAACAATTTATCCAACTTGTCAAACTTGCCCTCTCCGTCGTTTTTGATGTACTCTTTAACCGAATCCACTGTCTCTTCTTGGCGTCTCTTATACTTTTGCGCTTTTCTCGACATTTCCTTCATACCGTCTAAGCTCATTTTGGCCGTATCGACGGCTCGTTTAGCCTCCTCTAAGGCTTGCTGACGATCACTCAAAGCGAGATCTCTTTCCTTCTGCGCTTGCGAGTTAGCCGAGTTCAATCTCATCAACGCTTCCTCGGCAGATCTTTGAACTTCTTTAGCGGCTTCTGAGATTTCATCTTTCTCAGCTTGGAGTCTCTTCGCCAAAGCTTTCTTGTCTTCGTTCATTTTTGAGTTTGATCTTTTGGCAAACTCGCCGATTCTTCTCCTCGCTATCGCTTCTCTCTTTGCCTGTTCTAAATACTCGTTCGCTTGTTGCGTCGCCAACGCGGCAGTGCGACGAGCCTCTAAGATCTTATCTTTGGCGTGCTCAATCAAGCGACCTTGCGCTTCAGATGCCTTCGTGGCAATTTCAATTTTCTTTTGCTCGTACTCGCGGGCCAAATTTTCCTTCTCGATGTCAGCTTTACGTCGCAGTGCCGTTTCTTCCACCAAAGCCTTTTTAAATTCAGAGACTAAAGCGTTCAAATTCTGTAACTTTTCTTGTTGCTGCGCCGCATTTTCTTCCGAAATGGCTTTCTTCGCGGCAGTCGCTTCTAAGCGTTCGAGATTCTTTTGCGCTTCTTGTCTCCAGTGCATGGCAGTTTCGTGCTCTGATCTCGCCAACTCAGCCGCGTCTCGATTTTGGTTTGAGATGTCGTACAGTTCCAAAGCATTTCTGTTTGCCGTATCGTGTTCTAGCTTTGCCATCGCGACAGCATCTAGATTCTCCGACGTCAGCTTGAAATTACTTCCCATGTTTGCGTTTGCATTCGCGTTGTTGTTATTCGACGCCGCGGCATTCATCATCATTTGATTGTTCATGGCGGCTATATTTTGTTGGTACAACATTTGCGCAGTCTGGGTCGGATCGATTGCCGCAGGTTGAACAGCAACTGGTTGAGCGACTGGCGCGTTCGGAGGAGGAGGCGATGGGGAAGGCGGAGGTGGCGAAATAGCCGGAGGCGGCGATTGCACTTCTTTCTCGTTCACATCACTCGATGACGACGGCGACGACGACGAATCTTGATCCTCGGAGAGCGAGCGCAAAACTTTCGAAGTTTCCTCGTTTCGTTTTTGCAAACCGGCGTCGGAATCCTTCGAGTTGACGTCATCTTCATCGGCAAATGCAAACGAGCCATCCTCTTGAACAATGAGCTTTTGACCTGGCTTGAACTTCATCTGGTGCTCCTCACCAGCCGAGTTCCACGATTTCGTCGCCGAACCACTTTCTTGCGCTTCCTTCAATTTCTTGGCAGCCTTCATGCGAGCGGAGAACGTGTCCACGGGCTCATCGTCATCGCCGTTGATGTCGTTGAATTTTGAGAATGGTTTCGTCGATGCGCTTTCAGAATTAGTGCCTTTCTTCATCCTCTCGCCCGAGTTGATACTTACCGTCGTCGTCGCTGATCCTCTCTTTTCCTGCTGTTTTCTCTCTTTAGATGTTGTCGTCGCAGCTCCCGCACCAGACAAAGAAGAAGATGATCCCTTCTTCTTGCTGTTGATGATGCCGTTTCTTTTCCCATTTCTGAGCACCTTTTGCTGCTGACGCTGCGCATTTTGCTCAATCTGTTCTCCCTCTTCTTCTCGAATTTCTTCGCTCGCCTCTTCCAAGAACTCTTCTCCTGGGTCTGCGTACCCAAAGGCTCTTCGTACGGTATCTGAAAGTCGATCCGACAATCCGCGCGGCTTCTTTGCCCTCGACGGCTTCGTCACTTCTTCTTCTTGAACGAACTGTTCGTCTTCTACTGTCTCTTCAACTCCTTCGTCTGCGAATCCATCGTCAAAGTCGTAAAAAACTTCTTCTCCTTCGTTCACTCGCTCTTCCTCTTCGTCGATGCCACCATGCGCTTCATCAACAAGCTCTTGCGCTCTTCTCTCTATATCTGCTTCAGAAATACGGCCGTCTGATGTTGAAGGAGTGATAGAAGCTGGCATATATTGCTGTTGCTGTCGTAGTCGTTGTTCCTCGGTATTTCCCATCGAGTCATAAAAGGGACCCACGCGACGGCTGCGTCGGTTCGAAAGTCCTTTCGCGAACGAGGTTGCACGAACGGGTAATTCGTCGGCTTTATCATCCACTAATCCGAATTCTTCTTTTTGCTTTTGTATACGTTGACGCTCGTGAAGAGAAGCTACATTTTTCCTGCGTTCATCCTTCACGTCGCGCTCCTCTTCCATCTCGAGTTCATCGTCAAATTCACCGCGAGCTCCCCAGGGATCGCTGCTATATCCGGCACCTAATTTAGCATTATCGTTTGAATTTGTAGCGGCCCCGAGTTGTGCCATTTTGATAGGTGCTTTCACGCCACCAAAAAGACTCGATAACCACGAAGATTGCGTCGGTGCAGCACCGAGTTCAGCTCTTTGTCGTACTGGCTCCGATTGCGCCGAAGACGGGATAAATTTCTCCTCGATTTCATTCAAAGCATTTTCAAGCTTGGGCAAAGACGTCGACGCGAGCTCTTCGACTTTTATGGCTTCAGCCTCGAGCTTCTTCCTTCGCACAGACTTATTGCCGTCGCCAGCTTTCTCCATTTTCGCTCTTCGCGTCAACTCTTTTACTTTTGCGGTTGCGTCCACGTCTGTAGTCGTGTGCCACTTCCGGACACTCTTGATCGAATTAACTACATCATCGTGCGGCAACCTGCTCGAATCATCACTCGTTGCGTCTAAAATGGCTGAAAGTTTCAACAATCGGGCTTGAAACATCGTCGCGTCGTTTTTAATTTGCACTCTCCACGCTTCACACGTGGTGAGCAAATCGTCGTCCGATAACTGCACATCTCTCTTCTCTTCGTCTTCGAAATCTCCCGAGGTTGACGCCAAGTCCTTCTCAAACGCGTCAGCATCAAATTTCTCTAGTAACGTTTTGCCGTTCGCCAACGCGATGGCATCGTTGCTCAAATCTTCTTCCAAGAGTTTATCATCCTCGATATCGTCCTCGTTCTTTGTCACTCCGCCGAGAAAGTTCGTCGCATATTCGCTCGACCATCCTGATATTCCCGCTCGTCCTCGTCCTCCTCCTCCTCCACCACCTCTGTATGATGATGGAGACTTTCGCTTAGAACTAGATGCGACGCCGCCTCGATTATTCGAAGCGTTGATGTCAATGTCGTCGTTCGCGTTATTGTTTGGAGAAAGGAGCAAATGTCCAATCACTGAGTCTGAAGATGCCGTGCACACCATGGCCACAGAGCCGGCGATCAAACACCCGCCCAGTAATCGAGAAATCGACGTCGTTGGTGCTAATGATGATGCGTTTGTTCCGTGTTGATACTGTTGATACTCGTTGTTATTGCTCGTGCCGTACGAATTTATCCGAGGAGGAAACAAAGAACCGCCGTTTCCTCCTCCTCCTCCTCCTCCCAATTCCGCGGCCTCATGCCGGTCGCGATGGTGCCGCCTGGAAGATTTCCTCTCTCCTCCTGAACCTGAACCTCCGCGCATTTGCGCGTCTCTCAGAAGCTGCTCGGCGACTTTTTCTCTCCCTCTCCTAGCTTTCTGGGAAAATTGCGGATCGTCTCGCTCGTCTTTGACGTAGCCTTGCGCGGAAAGCAAAGACGCGCGCTCACTTTGATGGTTGTTCCTCTCTCCTCCTCTGCGATGATGAGTGTTTCCGTCAAAGTTCTCCGCCGCGTCTCCGTTTCCTCCTCCTCCGCCGAACCAGAACGAAGGTGCCATCGAGCGAGCGAGCGAGCGAGCGCTTCTTTCTTTTATCCACGACGCGCCGCTGCTACGATTCCTCACCTCTCTTCTGTGTATTATTATTGCTCTATTATAATATTATTTATACTATGGGGAGAGATTTTATGAGTTTGTAAGTGTGTCTTTTTTTGTTTCCCCAAAAACGAAGGCTCTCCTCCTCTTTTCTCCTCTTTTTTCAAAAAAAAAAAAAAAGAACGCGACTCTCTTTGTTCACACGATGATGAATTTGATGATTATACTCACTCAACAAATACACGAGAGAGCGAGTCCGAGAGTCGAGAGACTGAGAGAGAGAGAAATCCTCT
>Ga0181595_10004487_pt1 | contig 12767 bp, 10 predicted proteins | sample 041ome_7_FD_145604 | JGI IMG/M metagenome (GOLD analysis project Ga0181595, IMG submission 145604) | Coastal salt marsh microbial communities from the Groves Creek Marsh, Skidaway Island, Georgia - 041401AS metaG (spades assembly) | ecosystem: Environmental > Aquatic > Marine > Intertidal zone...
ACCATAACCAAAGTAGCCAACACCATGAGCAGCAAATGATTTTTCTTTTGCACTTTGTATCTGTTCCAACACAAATACAACATGGTCGGTAATACAAAGATCAGACTTGCTGACGCCAGGCCGCTGATAATGATACCGTCTATACCCATAGCTAAGCCACGGCGCAGGGGTTTTGCCAAAGGCTGACCTATTAATTCTTCCGCTACAGCAAAAGCGTGAGGCGTGACTATTTGCCGCACTTCTTTTTGGGTCAGCTGATGCCCGCTCTCATCGACAAAAGTGTCTGGCGCTATCTCTCTGATATCCTGATGGTCCTGCTGCTGTTGCGACATCACAATTCCTGACTAAATACCTGATGAATAAACCACTTTAATCAGTTCATCTGGTCTTTTCAATGCCGCTTTGACAAATGCCGGATAGCATCGCTTAAGCCATCCAGCGTCATGCCAAACATCTGATTTTGCATCAGCTTTTGCAGTATGGCGATGGAGTGATAATGGTTCCACCAGGCGTGTGGCTGTGGGTTGAGCCAGACAGCATAAGGAAAATGTGCCAGCAGACGTTTTAGCCAGACTTCACCCGACTCTGGGTTAAAGTGCTCGACACTGCCGCCAGGGTAGGTAATTTCATAGGGCCCCATAGTAGCGTCGCCAACAAAAATGACTTTGTAGTCACTATGATAAGTCTGCAACAGTTGAGTAATAGAGACCGCATCGGCAGGACGCCTTTGATGAGTGCGCCATACCTGCTCATAGACACAGTTATGAAAATAAAAAAACTCCAGGTGCTTAAATTCAGTGCGGGCGGCAGCAAATAGCTGCTCGCATTCATGAATATAATCATCCATAGAGCCACCAATATCAAAAAACATCAGCACTTTTACTGCATTGTGACGTTCTGGCTGAAACTGTAAATCCAACCAGCCGGCTTGCTGCGCTGTGGCTTTTATGGTGCCATTTAAGTCCAGTTCAGTGGCTTGCCCTGTGCGGGCAAAACGCCGTAATTGCCGAAGCGCCAGCTGCATAGCTCTGTGATTCAGTTCAGCGTTTTGATCAAAGTCTTTAAAATCTCTTTTATCCCACACTTTAACCGCACGGCGCTGGCCACTGCCCTGCTGGCCCACCCGAATGCCTTCGGGGTGAAAGCCATAAGCACCAAAAGGCGATGAGCCGCCTGTGCCTATCCATTTATTACCGCCAGCGTGTTTTTCCTGCTGCTCCTTTAAGCGTTGCTTAAACTGCTCCAGCAATTGCTCTAGCCCACCTAAAGAGGCCAATTTCGCTTTATCCTCTTCGCTCAATTGACGAATGAGGCCGGGCAATAGCCAGTGTTCCGGAATAAGCGAGGCTAAATCCAGACTTTCAACGCCATCAAAATACTCTGCAAAAGCACGGTCGAATTTGTCGTACTGACTTTCATCTTTGACCAGACATAAACGAGAGAGCAGATAAAAGTCATCTGTACTTGCAAATATCAATTGCTGCTGCAGAGCTTTGAGTAAATCCAACAGCTCGGTGATGCTGGATTTCAGACCGTATTTGCGCAGCGTTAAAAAAAACGAAATCAGCATATCAACGGCCGGCGCGACGGGCCATAAAGGCCAGTTTTTCCAGCAAAGCTACATCCTGCTCGTTTTTTAGCAAGGCGCCGTACAATGGCATTAAACCACCCTGATGTTGTTTATCCTGCAGTACTGCTGGTGAAATTTGTTCAGCTAATAACAGTTTTAACCAATCCAACAACTCTGAAGTGGACGGCTTTTTCTTTAGGGCATCCACTGCCCTTAAATCAAAAAACACTTCAAGCGCCGCGGTCAGTAAGTCGGCCTGCAAGCTGGGGAAATGCGCCAAAACGATTTGAGTTAAAGTGTCTTTGTCCGGAAAACGTATGTAATGGAAAAAACAGCGGCGCAGAAAAGCATCCGGTAGTTCCTTTTCGTTATTCGAGGTGATGACTACGATGGGCCGTTGTTTAGCACTAATACGTTCACCAGTTTCGTACACATCAAAGGACATGCGGTCGAGTTCATGCAATAAATCATTTGGAAACTCAATGTCGGCTTTGTCGATTTCGTCGATCAGCAACACAGGGCGTTTTACTGCGGTAAAAGCGGTCCAGAGTTTGCCCGGTTTGATGTAGTTACTAATGGTGGCCACCCGTTCGCTACCCAGCTGCCCGTCCCGTAAACGCGATACCGCATCATATTCATACAAACCTTGCTGGGCTTTACTGGTGGATTTGATTTGCCAGTTAATTAACTCAGTACCTAAGCTGGCGGCCAGCTCTTCCGCTAAGCGGGTTTTGCCTGTACCTGGTTCACCTTTGATCAATAAAGGTTTTTCTAAGGTCACTGCTGCATTGACCGCCAAGGCCAGTTCTGGCGATAAAATATAGTGTTCTGTACTTTGAAAAATCATACTGTAGTGCTTTATCGTTTTAAGTTGGGAATATCATATATCAAATCTTTTCTTTCGTTTTAACAAGGCGCTAGTATTCTTATAACCATTCATCAGACCCTGAAGGTTTTTTATTATGTCAAAGATCTACGAAGATAACTCACTCTCTATCGGTAACACGCCTCTGGTGCGTTTAAAGCGCGTGACTTCTGGTGCCAATGTATTTGCCAAAATTGAATCCCGTAACCCAAGTTTTTCAGTGAAATGTCGTTTAGGCGCGGCTTTGATTTGGGATGCTGAGAAAAAAGGTCTGTTAGGCCCAGGTAAAGAAATTATCGAACCTACTTCAGGTAACACAGGTATTGCTTTAGCATTCGTTGCTGCCAGCCGTGGTTACGCCTTAACACTGACTATGCCTGCCACTATGAGTTTAGAGCGCCGTAAATTGCTTAAAGCTTTAGGTGCCAACTTAGTACTGACTGAAGGTGCTAAGGGTATGAAAGGTGCTATCGAAAAAGCCAAAGAAATCCTGGCGTCGGATCCAGACAAATATGTGTTCTTACAACAGTTTGAAAACCCGGCTAACCCACAAATTCACTTTGACACCACAGGTCCTGAGATTTGGAACGACACAGATGGCAAGGTTGATATCTTCGTGGCTGGTGTAGGCACAGGTGGTACTATTACTGGTGTCAGCCGTTACATTAAGCACGAGAAAAAACACCCTTTAATTAGTGTGGCAGTGGAACCTGTAGATTCTCCGGTGATCACTCAGGCGTTAGCCGGTCAGGAAATAAAACCAGGTCCTCATAAAATTCAGGGCATAGGTGCGGGCTTTATTCCAGGCAACCTGGATTTATCCGTTATTGATGCGGTAGAAACTGTCAGTAATGACGAGGCTATTGCTATGGCGCACCGACTGATGAAAGAAGAAGGTATTCTGGCAGGTATCTCATCAGGTGCAGCAGTAGTTGCAGCTAAGCGCCTGGCAGAAAAACCAGAAAATGCCGGTAAGAATATTGTGGTGATTATTCCAAGTTCAACAGAGCGTTATCTGTCCAGCGCACTGTTTGCTGACTTCTTTACCGAAGCCGAATTGCAAGCTTAACTTGCGTTTCTTCGTCAAAAAACGGCTCAATTGAGCCGTTTTTTTATTGTGGCATTTTGCCTTAACTCCCCTGAATTAACTCACCTGAACTCAGGGTAATGAGGGTTTAGCACTCTGCATTTAATCAGCTAAATCAAATAGATAAGCTATTATTTGAAGTAACCTAAGTCTCTGCTAACTGAACGTACAGATTGTTGTGCATATCAGTGCGCTTTGTCATACAGCATGGATAGCTAAAGTGAGACAGAGCAGCGCAAAGAGGTAAAAAAGATGCGTGCGGCCTATCCTGGCTTTAGCTTAAAAAGGGTTAAAGCTAAAGCGATAAGCTGTTGTTGTGAAGAGACAAAACCCGCTGATTGCAGCAGGGTTTTCTTTACTTTTGGCTGGAAAAAAATCACACTCTCTGTTGAACTTTTTTATGGATTGAAGCAATGCGAACCGGACTAGTGCACAAATTCTTAGTGCTGATTATTTCTCTTATGTTGATTTCTTGCACTGAAGATGCACCAAAAGTGAATGCTGATTCGGGTTCTCCCGAATTTGCGGCAGGAGAATTTTTTCATTCGCTCTATACCACGAAAAATCTGGAACGAGCTAAAGCACTGAGTACTGAGTCTTATGCCCGAATTCTGGATGCTTACGGTAATACCAGAGGTATAGTACGTACTTTGTACAATATGAGTTTTGACGAAGTGAGCATCAGTATTGACCGCACTGGCAAAAACTTGCGCGAGCAATATGGCGACCATGCTGAGATCACCATTTTGTTTGAAGGTAAAAGCAACGGCAATAAAAAGATAGAGCTGCGAATAGTCGAAATGGTGAAAGAAGATGGCCGCTGGTTGGTGGAAGGGGTGAAGCCTAATCCTTATTCACGAACTGACGTCTGATAGCCTTCTTACTTGAAGCTGCAGCATCGTTGCCTTCGCGCTATCGCCCCAGTATTTTTGCGCCATATGATGGTTGAGGTGAGCTGCTAACTCTCGCCTCAATCCAATTACACATAAATGAACTATGCTCCGGGGGTCGCAATCACGTGTCGCCTCCCTGCAACTCCAATTAATTTGGCTATGCTGTGAGTTAACGTTTAAAAAACTGCTGTATCACCTGTTGGCAATCCGGACCTTGCAATAGACGGCTAAAATCAGCCAACTCCAAAGCAATCACCTGCTGTACTGCACTACCACTTTTCATCAGTTTTTTACTGCTTTGCACTGCATCTGCTGGCAAAGCTGCCAACTTTTTCGCCTTATTTAAGGCAAACTCAAGCAACTCTTCTTTCCCTACCAGCTGATTGACAATGCCCATACGCCAGGCCTCATTGCCATCAATTGCTTCAGACAGCAATAACATGCTGCTGGCGCGCTGATGGCCAATCAATAAAGGTAACAACAGACTTGAACCTGCTTCAGGACATAATCCGAGCTGAGTAAAAGGCAGCTGAAAACGACAATCAGCCGTGCTGTACACCAAATCACAATGCAGCAGCACTGTAGTACCAATACCTATAGCCAGACCTGCCACTGCAGCCACAACAGGCTTAGGAAACTTTGCCATTTCATACAAAAACATCACGGTCGGATGAGTATCGTTCAGTTCACCACTTTGTAAAAAATCAGCCAAATCATTGCCCGATGAAAAACAGTCTGCAGAGCCTTGCAGCAACACAACTTTCACTTCATCGTTTTGTGCGGCTTGTTGCAGCTGCTCGACTAATTGCTGGTACATCTGCTTATTCAGAGCGTTTTTTTTGTCCGGTCTGTTGAGAGTCAGGGTTAATACACCTTGCTCTGCCGATACGTCGATACTCATCTGTTGTCCTGATAATGAGAGTTAATGACCTGCAGCTATGCCTTCACGTCTTGGATCGGCGGCACCTTCTAAGTGGTCTTTTTTAATTTCAATCGCATGAATACCACTATTTAAATCTGCTAATTTCGGTTGATAACCAAGTTCAAGCAAAGCCGGAACCAGCTGACTTAAGTTGGTGTTTTGCTCCAACACTAAGCCATCATTTCTGTGGCTAAAACGCGGCAAATTGGCTGCTTGCTGCACATCCATTTTCCAGTCCAGCACCGCCACTAAGTTTTGTGCCACGTAATTAATAATACGACTGCCTCCCGGCGAGCCTGTGATATAGAGCAGCTTGCCTTCTTGATCAAACACCATCATAGGCGCCATTGAAGAACGAGGCCTTTTTTTCGCTTCGACTCTGTTGGCAACCCAATAACCGTCTATTTTCGCTTGCAGCGAAAAGTCCGTCAGTTGGTTATTCAGCAAATAACCATTCACAAATAGTCCTGAACCAAAGGCATTTTCAATACTGGTGGTCATACTGACCGCATTGCCTTTACTGTCCACCACAGATAAGTGACTGGTATTGGCAAATTCAATAGTTTTACCCGATGCCAAAGGTTCAGCACCTTCAGGCTCACCTGCTTGAGCTAGCGCACCTTCTGATGAGGTCAGCAAGGTGGCACGTTGTTTCAGATAATCAGCGGCCAATAAGCCTTGCACCGGCACTCTGACAAAATCCGGATCGGCAGCATAACGCTCACGATCAGCAAAAGCTAACTTAGCTGCCTGACTGATTAAATGGATGGCTTCAACCGAATTAGGTTTGAGTTTCGCCATCGGCTGATGTGCCAGCATGCCCATCATTTGTAATACCGCTAAACCACCTGAGCTTGGCGGAGCCATGCTGCAAATTTTAAACTGTCGGTATGGAATACAGAGTGGATCACGCTGTTTGGGCTTATAAGCAGTTAAATCAGCAAAGCTTATTTTGCCTGCGTTAATTGGAGCCTGTTGCACTGCGGCCACCAGAGCTTTGGCATTATCTCCCTGATAAAAGGCCGAACTTCCCTCTTTGGCAATTTTTTGAAGTAAAGCGGCATAGTCTGCATTCTTCCGGACAAAACCTGCTTTGAGCCACTGGCCTTCAGGTTTGAAGTAGGCCTGACTGGCGCTGAATTTTTCAACACTTGGCGTCCAACCGCCACTCAATAAACCCGCTAAACGGGGCGAGACGACAAAACCCTGCTCTGCGATTTGTATAGCAGGAGCAAAAAGTTCTGCCCAAGGCAATACGCCATGCTGCTGATGCGCCAGCTCAAGTGCTTTAATCACTCCGGGAACACCCACAGATTTACCGCCGACAAAGGCATCACGCCAGCTCATCACCTGGCCGTTTTGCACAAATAAGTCTGGTCCAGCCCCAGAAGGCGCGGTTTCACGGCCATCAATTGAGGTTAAGCTGGCTTTTTGTTTATCCCAGTGCAGTAAAAATAAACCACCACCTATGCCTGAACTTTGTGGCTCCACCAGCCCCAGCACCAGTTGCATCGTGATAGCTGCATCGACAGCACTGCCACCTTTCGCAAGGATCTGCTCACCGGCTTTTACCGCCAAAGGATTAGCAGCTGATGCCATATAATGTTTGGCTGTGGCCAGTTGCTTTTGTTCTATGCCTGTAGTGGCTTCAGGGTCGGTTATTGCGGCAAATACAGTGGAGCTACTGAACAGCAACGCAGCTGTCAGGACCCGAAGTGTGAACTTTGTAATGATCATTATTTTTCCTACCTACGACAGACCCTTACCTTACCTAGTCGGGCCAGTTGGATCAATGACTGATCTGACTTTTCACGCTAAAAGCCTTGACCTGAAGCGACGAATGCTTTTGCATAGCAGCAATTTGATTCTGTTGGTGATGGTGGTGATGAATTTTCGTGCTTTTTCGTCTTTTCAGTGGGGTATGCTGGTTTTTGTGTTGTTGTTGGTGATACTGCATTTTCTGCCTGAGAGCCTTCGCTCTGGATTGGAATATCACAGAGCAGAACCGGAACAAGTCTGGCGCGCCTTGACGGGCCATTTGCTGCACAGTAACCACTGGCATTTGGTGATGAATCTGGGCGCTTTGCTGTTGATGCTGATGCTGCATCAGCTGTATTACAGCCTGCACTCTTTTGCGCTTTTGCTGGTCTCTGGCTGTATCGGTATTAGTCTGCTTTTGTATCTGTTCAGCCCAGACATTCAGATTTATGTTGGTTTATCGGGTTGGCTGCATTGTTTTATTACCGTCGGAGCTCTGCTCGATATCAAACATAAAATCCAGTCCGGCTGGCTGATTTTATTGGGCGTCATCGCCAAGGTGGCCTACGAGCAATGGCGGGGCCCTGACGCAGAGCTTGCCGCGCTGATCGATGCCAATGTAGCGATTGACGCGCATTCGTATGGCGTGATTTGTGGTCTGATACTCGGATTTGTATTTGTAATTAGCGCAAAGCCTTTAGAAAATCAGGCTCAGCCCTAAAACTCATCAGCTCACCACTTTGTGGATGGGTAAACTCTAATTCAGCAGCATGCAGCATTAAACGGCTGCTTTGCTGTTGTTGCACTGAATTTGCATAAAAGGGGTCGCCCAGAATCGCATGCCCTATGCTTTGCATGTGTAACCTTAATTGATGCGAGCGCCCTGTCACTGGTTCTAACTGCACTAACGAAGCCTGATATTCAGGCAATAACTTAAGTACACGATAGTGTGTGACAGAAGCTTTACCATCCGGGCTTATTTTATATAAAGGCCGGTTTTCCGGATCTGCAGCTATGGCTTTATCCACAGTACCTGCTACAGGAGTCGGCACACCAGAGACCACAGCCTGATACATCTTTTTTGTGCCTCTGCTTTGAAACTCTTTGCTAATGGTCGACAACGCCTTTTTTGTTAAAGGTAATACCAATAAACCCGAGGTATCGTAATCTAACCTGTGCACTACAGCAGCCGAAGGAAACTCCTGTTGCACGCGGCTGATCAGGCAATCCTGATTTTGTGGATGACGGCCTGGTACAGTGAGTAAATGCGCTGGTTTATTCACCACCAGCAGGAATTCATCCTGATAGACTAAAGTCCAGGCCTCTTTTGTGGCCGGTAAAATCGCCAAATCATCAATCGCAGTTTTCATAGCCTAAATAACTAGATACAAAGTTGGCGCTAGTATGCCAGAATTAGAGGTATAACTGCAGTAGCTATATCTGTACTAACCTTTTGTATAAATAAGAGTAAGTGGATGCAAAGGCCTTTTGTGTATAACCCACCAGCAAATCCCTTGCTGGATATTTTGTATCTGGATAAAGACATACTGGTGGTGAATAAACCCAGCGGCTTATTAACCAATCCGGGCCGTAGTGAAGATATGCAAGACTGCTTATTAAGCCGGGTGCAGCAGCAGTTTCCATTAGCTCAGTTGGTACATCGCCTTGATATGAGCACCTCAGGATTAGTGGTGTTTGCGCTGCGCCGTAAAGCGGAAGCTGCGTTAAAACAGCAGTTTGCTTCACGCTCAGTCAAAAAAATCTATCGCGCCCGGGTCTGGGGAGAAATAGCTGAACAAGGTATGGTTAATGCGCCTTTGATAGCAGACCCAACTCAGCCCCCTCTGCAAAAAATCTGTCAGAAAACAGGCAAAGCTGCACTGACTTATTTTCAACGCTTAAGTTTTGATGGTCAAACTAGTTTAGTGGAGCTTAGGCCTGTCACAGGACGGTCTCATCAATTAAGGGTGCATATGTTAAGCCTGGGTCATCCTATTTTAGGTGACGCTTTTTATGCCCATGACGAGGCGTATGCGGCAGCACCACGTTTGCTGTTGCAGGCGCTGTGTTTAGAAGTGTACCAGCCTTACTCGTCGCAATTATTGCGCTTTGAGCTTGAACCGGATTTTGATTAACTAAAAATGGGGTCAACTGACCCCATTTTCATTGGTATTTATTCTGTTATAACTCTTGTTCGAATAAACGGAAGATACGTTTGTATTCATCCAGCCAGCTGCTTGGCTGACGGAAGCCATGCGGTTCAACCGGATAGATAGCTGTTTCGAAGTTCGCGTTTTCATGTTCAATTAAGCGCTGAACCACCCGCACTGTGTCCTGAAAGAAGACGTTGTCATCCACCATAGGCGCATTGATTAATAGCTTAGCTTTCAAGCCTTCAGTGAAGTAAATAGGTGAACTGCGACGGTAAGCGATAGGATCTACATCGGGCGTATTCAGAATATTTGATGTATAGCCATGGTTGTAATAAGCCCAGTCACCGACAGGACGCAGCGCCGCACCGGCCTGGAATAAATCAGGTTCAGTGAACAGTGCCATAAAGGTCATAAAACCACCGTAAGAACCACCATAAGTTCCGATGCGTTTTTCATCGACATGAGCATTGGCGACCAGGTATTTCACGCCATCGACCAAATCCTGAGTTTCAGGTGTGCCCATTTGGCGGTAAATAGCGGTACGCCAGTCACGGCCATAACCTTTTGATGCACGGTAATCCATATCCAGTACCACATAACCTTTTTGGATCAGCAGGTTATGGAACAGATACTCGCGGAAGTAACCAGACCAGCCCAAATCGCTGTTTTGTAGATAACCAGCGCCATGGTTAAAAATGACAGCGCGGCGTTTTTCACCTTGCTGATAATCTTTTGGTAAATAGAGCTTAGCAAACACCGGCTGTTTGCCATGACTGGACGGCACAGCCACCACTTGTGGCGCGGCCAGATTTAATTCAGTCAATTCCTTAGAGGCCGTGTAGGTTAACCGGGTGACCTTAGTTTTTGGCTTATTGTCCATCAGATATAACTCTGGAGGCGTCACTGAGTTAGACCAGGTCAGCAGGAGCTTATTTTCATCCGGCGATAGCTGGTAATCTGCAGCGCCTTTTAAGGCGGTCATCTGCTCCAGTTGGCCTGAACTTAAAGCGACACGGTAGATTTCGTAGATGCCAGGATGGCTGACATTGCCTTTGAAATACAGATACTGATCATTTTTAGTCAGTTGAGGGTTGCTGACTTCAAAAGTACCAGCCGTCAGTTTTTTCGCTTCGCCTTTTAATGGCTTTACGTACAAATGCGCATAACCAGATTCTTCTGACAGAAAGTACAGACTTTCTTTTTGGCTTAACCAGCCAAAATCGTTGAAGCTATAGTTGATCCACGCATCGTCATGCAAACGGTGCTGGCTAACCAGACGCTTTTTAGCAAAATCAACTGTCGCCAGCCAGCGGTCTTTGTTGTCCCAGGCTTTGAGCATCACTGCAACCTGTGAACCTGACTTATGCCACTGGATAGCAGACTGATCCCAGCTCCAATCGTTAATCAGCTCAATAGCGCGAGGCGCCTTTTTTGACTGATAGGTTTTGCCTTGCGCTTTGGCATTCTCAGCTTTTACGGCGGCTAATACATCTTCATCAAAACCAGGCAGAGTGTCGTACTTCAGCTCTGTGGCTTGTTGAGTTTTGATATCCACCAAAAACAGCTGATGAGACTCTGGTTTTTGATCAGCGACCCGACGACGTACTTCCTCTGGAGCTATATTGCCTGAGGCTGTGATGTAGTTCGGCATAATGTCGGTTTTATCACGCCATTCGCTCTTATCCGCTAATGCAACCAGCAGCATGTCGCCTTTAGGTGACAAACTGGCCGAGGCTATGCGCTTGGTTTTATCCAGATAGACAGCAGCTGTTGCCAATGCAGGGCTTTGCGCTGCAAGCAACTCTTGTTGTTCAAATCTCTCAGTTTTATTTTTATGGGTCAGGGCTACAAACTGAATCAGCTTGTGTTGCTCCTGCGCCATATAAGTGCCAGCCACTTTAGGGGCTGCTGGCATATCCGCATTTTTTAAGCTAACCAGCTCAGTGACAGCGCCTGTATTCAGGTCCAGAACCTGATAGGTCCAGCCGGCACGAAACACCAGACGACCATCAGCTAAAAACTGCACATCGTCATAACGGGTTGAACTGCGGGTAACTTGTGTCAGCTTGCCCTGATGTTTAACAAATACATTGCCTTCAAACAGATAAGCCAGAGATTTGCCATCCTGACTATACACCGTTTGGGCTGAGCCCATTAAATGCCAGTCGGTCATAGGTACTGCAGTTGCCACAGCGCCCTGTTCTGCTTTTAAGCTATACCAGTCACGGATTTCAGAGCCCTGACGTTTTTGCTGGAAATACAACTGAGTGTTGTTATCTGCCCAGTATGCCCCCTCAGTTGGGCGGCCTAACCAATCCGGGTGCGCCATAATTTGTTCCATCGTAAAAGGCGCGTGGGCCTTATTCTCTGGAGCTTTCACGCTGACAGGTGCGAGTTGATAGGTTTGAGGTTCAGCTGCACTAGCAGATCCGATGAAACTTGCAGCGACAAAAGCCGCTATTAACCATGGTTTTGTTTTCATTGATGTTCTTTTTTAGTGGTGGTTGTCAGCTCTTTATACAAAGAAATCAGCAAAAGACCAAGTCTACAGATTACACCTTAGGTTTAATGGTGGCTGACAGGCGATAAGCGGAGTTCTAACACGAAGAAAACAGCCTGCGAAAACGCTTCGCAGGCGCTATTTCATGCATTTTTCAGTTGAGTCTGAACCAATAGAATAACGCAGCGGCTATGACCAAAATCAATAGGAGTAATAAGCTACCCCATGGCCGTCTTTTCTCAGCAAAAGGATCAGTTAAACTACGTTTAGCCCCGGCAGGTAAACGAGCTAAACCTGTTAATGCTGCGCCAAAAGGCACGTTAATTTTAGCTCTGGTGTTGACAGCCCAGCCATTGGCATCAAGCAACGGCCCCAGATTACGACGTCTCAGGGTTAAAAATGCCATCAACATCGAAGGACCTGAAATTAATAGCAAAACTCCAGCTATCACCAGCGGAATTTGCCACCATAACAGCGAAAACAGTCCGGACATCACAGCAGCCAAAGCAGTACCAATAGCCCCAACAGCCAAGCCCATAGCCGCAAAAATACCGGCAAATTTTGCGATATCAAAACCGGCAGCAGCTGCAGGAGTCGCTGCAGGAGTTGCTGGTGTTGGTGTAACAGCTACTGTGGCAACACCTGCTGTGGTTTTGGCTTCAATATCTTTATCCCTGGAAGCGGCAAACTTTTGCAACTGGCCTTCAATAAAAGCCGCCACTCTTTTATAGGGCGACCAAAACGCCTGACCAATACTGACAGGCTGAACCACAACTTTGGTTACCATAGCGCGCCAGTCACGGCCTTGTCTGTCGTAAAACACGCCGTTGCGGCCTGGCACCATCAACTCATCCACATCCCCACCTGTTAAGGCAGCAACTATCTGCAAGGGGGCTTCACCCTTGCGTTCACAGGTACAATACACCAGATAACAACCGCTAAAAGGTGCCATAGTGGCGTGACGTGCCATATCAGATACTTTTAACACCAGCTCGCAACTGCGTTGGTCCAGATACAAA